>Ga0194060_10002291_pt1 | contig 13663 bp, 11 predicted proteins | sample SepL225m_MetaG_FD_163427 | JGI IMG/M metagenome (GOLD analysis project Ga0194060, IMG submission 163427) | Anoxic zone freshwater microbial communities from boreal shield lake in IISD Experimental Lakes Area, Ontario, Canada - Sep2016-L222-5m | ecosystem: Environmental > Aquatic > Freshwater >... | reverse complement strand
CTCTACCGTTCATGACTAACACTCCAGGATTCTCCAGTAAAAAACTGGCTATTGAACAACCTGGGGTGGAAACTTTTCAACGCTCTTTTCCCCAGGACTTTGGAAAGTTTTGCACGCTTTTTAACAAATCACCTGCCCCAAGTGTGGCGACAATCAGCACTGAAGGCAGGTCGAAACGCAAGCGGCACCCAGAGATACCGCTGCCAAAATCCGAGTTGTCCTACCAAGACGTTCATGATGACGAGCCTATCAAGTGGGCATTAAAGAGCAGACGGTGGAGATGGTAATCAATGGGAGCGGCATTTGTGACACAGCACGGGTACTAAAAATCGACAAGAACACTATTATCAGCACATTAAAAAAAAGCAAATACGCTGGTGCAAGTCAACCCAAAGCTGTTTGAGTTAGGCGCAAACAGCGGACTGGAAGTCAGGCTAGAAGTGGCTTGCGAGGTTGAGATGGACGAACAGTGGTCTTATGTCGGTAACAAATCTAACCAACGCTGGCTGTGGTACGCCATTGACCACGCCACGAATACGGTGCTGGCTTATGTGTTTGGCAAGCGCAAGGATGAGGTATTCAAGGAACTCAAAACCTTGCTTGAACCCTTTAACATTGCTCGCTACTACACCGATGACTGGGGTGCATATCAACGTCACCTAGAGACCGATAAACATGAGATTGGTAAGCGTAATACGCAAAAAATAGAACGTAAAAATCTGACAATCGTACTTGGATCAAGCAGCTTACACGCAAAACGTGTGTTTCTCGAAACTGGAAGTGATGCACGATACGGTCTCGGCTTACTCATCAACAAGGTCGTTGTGGACGCAACATTTATGCTTGATTACAGGTTTCACCCACTACCAGGACCTTTAAAACACGCACTTAGAAACTTTGATGACGTTTGTTTAAACTTACCCAACCATAAACTAAGGCTGGGTAAAAATACTGCTTATATCATGCGTGATGCCGTCAAAATTAACTGTTTTAGCAAATTGATCGTCCACTAATCCATCGATATTGGCATTTTTAATAAGTCCCAAATTAAGCATATCATTAGCGATAGCCTGCATTTCAGTGGTTTTTGGGGCGTAAAGATCAAAAATAATACGATTTGCAGGAGTTGTTAGAGCGTACCGTACCAAGTCGGCTGGTTGATTCCAGTATTTTGACGTGATTTCTATGCTTTTATCAGGATTATTTTTTGCCCAAAAGCCAGAACGGGCAGCAGCATTTACTAGCATTTGCACAGCTTCTGGGTCTTTTTTGATAAAATCATTTCTAACAATCATCAAATTGCAGATGAAATGTTCAGCAACTTGCTCAACATAATACAAAACGTCAGACTCGCCTGCGACTAAAGAGCGTGCCGCAAAAGGCTCACCTACAAAGTAGGCATCTAAAACCCCTGTTGATAATGCCGCCGCCATATCGGGTGGATTCATTTCTACGATGTTGATTTGCCCTTCTAAGCCTTGTTTTTTGATTAAGTTTCGTAATGTGATGTTATGCCCAGAATAACGCGAAGGCACGGCAATCTTATTGCCCGCTAAGTCACTGAGCGATCTGATTTTAGCTCCTCGGCGCGTAACTAACGTGCTTTCATGTCGATTGCCGATGTAAACAACCTTAATATCTTCACCTTGTTGCTTTAGGACGATAGACAAAGGCGCGATGATGAAAGCAGCATCAATTTTGCCATTACGCAATGATTCACCCATTTCTGAGAACGATGAAAACTTAAGGGCTTTAAAGCGTATGTCTTCTCGATCTTTGCTGGCGTAATCTAACAAAGGTGCTGCTAAGTTTGAAATAACAGGCATATAGCCCATGTAAATGGTTTTTTTACTACCGTGGTCAAAATTAAGCCGATAATGTGCAAATGAGATAAAAACTAGCCAACTAATTGAAATAATGACGATTTTCCACGGTAATGTTATTTTAGACCACATAGCTAACACCTAACATGAAGAATATTTCATCACGCAGAGCCATCAACTCAGGTGTTTTTAATACATCCCTAGGGCGACCATAAGGTAGTTTTACATCTAACTTAACTTGTGAGGGTCTGCCGCTCATAACAATAACCCTATCGCCCATGATTAGCGCATCATCAATGTCGTGAGTGACGACCAAGGTGGTTTTTTGAATAAACTCGTGCATATTGACTACTTCTTCACGGACTTTCATGTGCGTCAAAAAATCTAAGCCACTGAAAGGTTCATCCATAATCAAGGTGTTTGGATTGACTGCTAAGGCACGCGCTAATTCGGCACGGCGTAACATACCTCCTGACAGTTGATGCGGGTAATGGTGTTCAAAACCATCTAACTCTACCATCGCAATATATTCTTGTATGGTTTGTGTTTTTTCAGGGTCTTGAATATGCCGTACACCTAGTTCCACATTTTCCCAAACTGTCATCCATGGTAATAGACCGCTATGCTGAAAAACAAAAATACTATCAGAACGTGAGCCTGTGACTGGCTCGTCATTAATGAGTACCTCGCCCGTGGTGGGAAAATCAAACCCCGCTACCATTCTCAACAATGTTGATTTACCGCAGCCAGAGGGACCTAAAATACAAACCAATTCGCCTTCGGCAAATTCTAAATTGATATTATCGAGAACAAGTATCTCGTTTCCAAGAGAGGCGCGTTCACCACCGCGTCCAGCACGTCTACGATCAATAAAGGATTTTTTTAAATTTTTTACTTGAATACAGCTCATTATTTTGTCAACCGTCCCCACGCTGTTGATTCAATATTACCCAGCGATCGCATAATAAAATCTAACAATAAGCCAATAATACCAATAACAATCATGGCAACCATGACATAGTCCATGCGTAATGCGTTTCTAGCGTCCAAAATCAAATAACCTAATCCTGATTGTACTGCAATCATTTCAGCCGCTACAACGACTAACCAAGCAATGGCGATAGTCATGCGCAAGGCGGTAATCACTTGAGGGATAATCGCGGGAATAACGATTTTGGTTAATACTTCTACCCGAGTAAAATTGAAATTTGCCGCTACCTGAAAATAAGTGGGTTTAATGGATTCGACAGCGACACTTGTTGATACAACCATTGGGAAAAAACTGGCAAGAAAAATCAAAAAAATGGCAGGTGGATCACCAATACCAAACCACAGCATGGCAAGTGGTATCCACGCTAGTGGTGATATAGGTCGCAAAAATTGAATTAATGGGTTGAATAGTAATTTAGCGATTTCTACGCGTCCTAAAATAATACCCAATGGAACGCCCAGCACGACAGCCAACGAAAAACCAATGCTTACTCTAAATAAACTAGCAACGGTATTTTTTAATAATGTCCCGTTAGCGATTAATTCACCCATGCTAGTTAATACCGCAATAGAACCTGGAAAAACGTTACGACTCCATCCGCTAAAACGAGTGACCAACTCCCATAATAACAAAATGAAAAAAAGAGTAATAAAAGGTAAAACCGTTTTTTTATAACCCATTTAATATATTCCCTATTTTTAGCGCAAAATAATGTCAATTTGTTTGGCTAATTGACCATATTGGATTGCAGCCTTGGAATTTTGATCATAATGAACCAAAGGCTCATTAATAATTTGAGATTCCTGCATTTTATAATCCAGATTAATAACGGTATCGAAAACCTTTTCAGGATATTTTTGTTTTAGTTTGGCATAAATAACTTTAGATGCAGTATTTCTTTCATCGTACAACGTAACCAGTATTCGGTAATCCAAAGGATGGGTAGATGCGAAAGTACGAATAATACTATCCATTTGCATAACACCATTCATTGATAAAAATTCGCATTGCGTTGGAATAATTACAAAGTCGGCTGCCATAAGTGCGTGAGGGGTAAAAAACTTTACCGAAGGAGGGGTATCAATCAGAATAAAATCAAAGTGTTCTTTAATAGGCTCTAAATTTTCACGGAGAAAAAAACCAAATTCTTTTGGTTGTTGTAATGCCTGTCTAGCCAGTAATGTAATACGACTATTGGCAGGTAATAACCATAGATTTGGATAAATACTTTTAATGGCTTTTGAGATGGTAATTTGTTTTTCTGCTATTTCATAAAATGAGGGTTCATTCTTTTTGCCCAGTAATAAACTTAAATTAGCTTGCCCATCAAAATCAATTAATAAAACCCGCTTTCCTAATAGTGATAACGATACTCCTAAATTTAAACAAGTCGATGTTTTTGCCACACCACCTTTTTGGTTGCAAATGGCAATAACTTTTTTAGGTTTTTCGAATGATTGTTTTAATTCGACTACATCTTCTTTAGGCGAAAGATCAATAGAAAAAATATGTTTACACTTCGAGCATCTGACTTTAAGAAGTGGCTTAGCAATTAGATGGTCATCTAACTGAAGTTTAGCCTTACATTCACCACAAATAATAATCATAAAAACTCCATTGTTAATCAACTAGGATAAACGCGCCGCGTGTTCTTTAATCAACGCTTCTATACCACTAGGCAGATTTTTATCAAGCAAAACTTTATCGACCACGCCTTGTTCAATCGCACATTCCGTTAAATTTGGATAAACACAGGTATTACTTTGTTGGGCAATGGTAACACCTGCTTTAGCTTTTATTTCTCTAAAACCTTTAGAACCATCATCACCAATACCTGTCAGCAATACACCAATAGTATGCGTACCAAACACCGAAGCGGCAGAGATAAACAGTTTATCAAGGGGTTTATCGACTCGTTCGCTGATTTTTATTATCGCTTGATCTAGGCGATTGATTTCTATGTTTAGCGTGTATTCATTTGAGGCAACATAGCAAACACCCGCTTCCAACACCGCACCATCGGTGGCTTCACAGATAGTCCAACGGGCGTATTTATCAAATTCCTTAACATAGGCGGGTAGCATTTTAGGAGATATTTCCTGAATAATAATCGCAGCAGTTGCCAATTTAGGCGACAGTGTTGAAAAAATACGAATATTGGTGTTTGGCCCGCCTAAATTCGTTCCAATAAGCAGTAAATATTCCAGTGTCTGAAAGCCGTAGTTTTGTAACTTATTGGCTTCATTAATCGGGTTGACTCTGACACGGTGGATATTATGGATATTGACTGACACTGCATTTTTTATACGATCAATAATTTGCTGTTTCGCAGTATGAATATTTTGCGAAATTGCACCTGATGGCTTGGGTAAAAAATCAACTACGCCTAATCTTAAGGCTTCAAAGGTAATCGCGCCATTGCTGAACAATGAGCTTAACATCACGATGGGTACAGGGCATTCAAGCATGATATGACGCACTGCACGCAGACCATCCATAATGGGCATATCAACATCCAGAGTAATAACATCGGGTGCGAGTTCTTTAATTTTCTCCAGTGCCTGTAAGCCATTTTTTGCCGAACCAACAACCTCAATATCGTCATCGGAATTTAAAATTTCGCTGACTGCCTTAATCATGAAGTTAGCATCATCAACGACCAACACTTTTATTTTTTTCACACAAAAACCTCGGCTAAACTGAATCGTAAACTTCAGATAAGAGCGTTATTAGTCGCTACCTTGAAGTGAAGCAATCGATCTTCTCTCTTGTTCTTCGTGTTTTTTAACCTGTTTATCTGTTGTCATGTTAATCAGTTCATGCACGTCTAAAATCAGGGAAATACGTCCATCACCAATAATAGTCGCGCCTGAAAAACAGTTTTGCTCATGCAGATAATCGACTAAGGGTTTAATAACAACTTCTTCCTGCCCCAGCAATGAATCAACCATCAAACCAACTTTTTGATTACCCGTGTTGACCACAACCACAAAAAAATTGGTTTGTTCGGTTTTTTGCGCTGATTTCAAATCAAATAAGACAGATAAACGGAAAATAGGTAAGGTTTTTCCGCGCAGGTACATCACTTCGGTATCTTCTAAAATAGAAATTTCATGTTGTGTGACGCGCAGGGTTTCTTCGACATTCGCCAATGGAATGGTGAATGAATCTTCACCGACACGAACCAGCAAGGCTTGAATAATCGCCAGAGTTAACGGGATTTTCAGGCGTATTTTAGTTTCCACACCCAGACGTGATTCCACTTCTATCGTGCCGTTGAGTTTTTCGATGTTCTTTTTTACCACGTCCATACCTACACCTCGTCCTGAGGTGCTATTGATTTCTTTGGCAGTCGAAAAACCAGGTAACATAACAAAGCGCGTCAAGTCATCCAAAGACATACGATTAAGTTCTTCGCTGGTAAACAGATTCATTTCTTCGGCTTTCGCCTTGATTCTGTCTGTGTCTATGCCTCTGCCATCGTCTGTGACTTCAATGACGATGTGATTACTTTCATGATAGGCTTCTAAAATCAGTGTACCTGTTTCAGGTTTACCCAGTTGCTTGCGTACTTCTGGGGTTTCGATACCATGACCAATGGCATTTCTTATCATGTGAATTAACGGGTCAGAAATTTCTTCGATAATCATTTTATCGAGTTCGGTTTCTTCTCCACGAATATCCAGTTGTACTTTTTTGCCATTGGTATGGGCAAGATCATGCACCAAGCGCGGATAGCGGTTAAAAAGCTGCGAAATAGGCAGCATTCTAACTTTCATCACGCCTTCCTGTAGTTCGTTAGAAGTTCGACCCAGCGAAATAATGGCTTCACTGAAACGATAGGCAAACGTTCTAACAGGCTTCAAATCTTTTTGTGCCAGCCCTGTCACTTCTTTTAAATAGTGTTGTAACTCATTAATTTCATTCGCTAACTGGAAGAAATAGGCTCTATCAACAATTAATTCACCGACCTGATTCATCAACGAATCGATTTTATCCGCATCAACACGGATACTTTTCTTTAGTGTCTTATCGGTTGTACTGCTAGTGATGCCTGCTTGCTCAACACTATCAGACCTGTCTGTCGTTTTGTCAGGTGTGGCTATTTTATTTTGTACTGGTTGTACGGTTATCTGTGGCTCAGGTTCTAGGTTTGCTTCCGTCAGCGTTTTAATTTTTAACTGGTTCTTTTCTTTTTCTTCTGCCGCTATTCTGGTTTTTTGCTCATTAGCAGCATTCAATAACGCACTAAAAACGTCGTTGATAGGTTCAGCAGTAATTGATCTTTCGATGGAAGAATCCAACGCATGACTTAATTTGGCAAACAAATAATCTTCATCGTTCAATACGCTGTTAGCCGTACCATCATCTAACGGGGTATCTGTTGTATGTATGTCCAACGCTTGATAATCGGAAGATAAAAAATCTTCCACGAATGCCAAACTGGCTTGTTCATCCATATCCAGTGAATTGATGGCACTGTCTGTTGCCTGTATCAGATTTTTTTCAGACGGTGTTTTTAGGCTAAAAATGTCTGATAGCTGTGGAAATATCTGCCCTAATTTGGCAAGATAAGTCGCCATAAAAGCAAACGAAACTTCACTGCTGGTCGATAAGCTGGTACGCGCATCAAGTAATTCAGCTAACCAGCGACTATAAAACTGGGTTAAGCTTCCATAGCCCATGTAGTTGGCAGAAAATTTAAGGCTTTCCAGTGTGTCAATCGCAGTCACCAGTAATTCTGTTTTATTTACCGCCCACCCCAGATTGTCAACAATATCATTTAATACTGTTGTTTTTTCGCGTAATTGCTGGATAAAAATACCGAACAATTCTTGGTCATGTTCTTCATCAGGAAGAATAATTTGCTCTTCCACATTGACTTCAATGTCTGGATTAGCGAATTCAGTACGCTTATCAACAGTCGTTTCTGCTATGTCTTCTGCCAGAAAAGCAGATAAATTAAATTCTGGCTCATCTTGCGCATTAAGAAAACCAGCGTCTTCTGTCGCACTATCCTCTGCCAAAAAAGCGGACAAATCCATTTCTTCACTTTCTTCAAAATCAGCTGGCTTTTTTTGATCTACATCATCGCACAGATGAATTTTTATTTTGTCAATTAAATCCTCTACATTTGTTATTTCTAACTTGGTTTTTTCTAAGTCGATGACCAGTAAACTGATACGATCTTTGGTTTGAATCAGCAATGAAATAATATCTGGCGTAACTGTTTTTTTTCCTTCTCTCAGTAAATCCAGTAAATCTTCCAGAACGTGACTAAGAGCCGATACTTTATCCAAACCAACAAATTGAGCAGCACCTTTAATGGTGTGCATGGCTCGAAAAATGGTGTTCAGCAATTCATTACTATTCGGGGAGATTTCAAGCTCCAATAGAGCTGTTTCCATCTCATCCAGGCTTTCCCCTGCCCCGCCAATAAAATCCTCAAGTAGGGATAAATCAATCATAACCTGTCCTTAATCAGCTATTGATGAAGTCAAGAATATCTTGAGACTTGTGTTTATTGACAAAGCCTATCGCACCGATATTTTCAATATCACCGTTATATTTTTTTTGATCCAGATTGGAAAGAAAAAGTATCTGGGCACCACTGTCGTACAGTAAAATTTCTCTCGCCGCTGTTAAGCCATCCATAGGATCCATCGTAATATCCATCGTAACTAGTTCTGGCTTTAAGGTTTTGTAAAGTTCTAATGCTTCAATGCCATTTTTAGCTTCGCCAACAACAGTATGCCCGCCGCGAGTAGTTAATACCTTGGCAATCATTTTTCGCATCATTGCCGAGTCATCAACAATCAAAATACGCATACTCATATCGTCACCTTTTTTAAAAAAAGCACACTGACTTAATCAGCGGTATTATTTTCCTTCAAGACAGACAGAGGAAATATATTATTTCCTCTGTCACCTCATGTTAAGAAATCGAACAATTATAAACTTGTACTGTGACCGTTCAATTCTGCATTGAGATTAATGGTCTTCAGTTTTTTCAGTTCATCAACCAGCAAAATACGATTAAAATCCAGCAAAATCAGCAGTTCTTTGTCAACTTCACAAACACCACGAATATATTGACTGTGTAGACCTGCTACGATAATTTCAGGTGGTGGATCAATACTATCTTCTTGAATTTTGATAACTTCTGTTACAAAATCGACAATAAACCCCGTAATTCTACCTGCAATATCTAAGATTAAAATCCAATCTTTTTCTTTTTCATAACTGGCAGTATGTAAATCTAGTCGCTTGCGTAAATCAATGACGGGAATAATACTACCGCGTAAATTAATTACGCCCTCAACAAACTCTGGCGAGTTAGGCACATGAGTGATTGGCGCGGAACGAATGATTTCTTGAACCATTAGAATGTCTACGCCAAACGTCTCTTTACCTATCTTAAAACCGACCAGTTGGATGAGCTGTTCCTTTTCGGAATCCACTTTACTTGTCGTATATTTATCACTCACAACGAATACTCCCGCAAACTAGATTTTGAATTGTTTTACTTGGGTTGTTAATTCTTGTGACAGAGTTTGCAAACCGTCGGTAATCCCCACAACCACACCCGCACCTTCGGCGGTTTGTTCTGCCGCTTTTGCAGATTCGTTAGAAATTGCCATGATTTTTTGCGAGCGTTGAGCTTGTTCGGTGGTCATAGTAGACATTTCACCAGTACGCGCCACAACACTCCCCATTTCCACACCCACTTCTTGCGCACCTTTGTTCGCGCCGTCAACCAACTGGGCAATTTTATCTGATTCTTGTAATAACGAGTTCAAAGCAGATTCTGCGGCTGAACGACGTACCCCTTGTTCACCCGCCATTCCACCGATTTGTTCTGCCAAGGTGTTCAAATCTTTCATCAAGGCTTGTACTTGTGCTGTACCCGATGCTAATAACACAGCAGTTTTTTCAATTTCTTCAATTGCCTGCATATTGACTCGTCCACCTTCGTCAATTTTAATCAACGATTTTTGTGATTCGCCTGTCAGTTTTGTTCCTTCCTCAACGCGGTTACTAGAGTCTTTAATTAACTGGGTAATTTCTTTTGCCGCTTCGGATGAACGTTGCGCGAGTTTACCTACTTCGTCCGCAACCACCGCAAAACCTTTACCGTGTGCGCCCGCTCTCGCCGCTTCAATCGCCGCATTCAAGGCGAGTAAGTTGGTTTGTTCGGCAATTTCTGTAATTACCCCGATGATGTCAGAGATTTGTTCGGAAGAATCAGCAATTGCCTGCATCCCTTCCACAGTTGATGCCACCGAGCGTTTACCTTCTTCTGCCGCTGACAACGATGCTTTACCGTATTGAGTAGCTTGAGACACTGCTTTGTTCATACTTTCTACCGCACCAGAAATTGCGGTGATAGCGGTTGATACTTTTGACACCATTGTGCCTTGTTCTCTTGCGGTTGCCACAACCTGCGCACCCGTTGCACCCATTTCTGAGACTTTACCCATGGTTTCTTTGGCTTCTTTGTTTTGCAATTTGGCAGATTCTGCCACCTGTTCAACGGCTTTTAACAGCTGACCAATGGTTTTGGCCGATGATTCCGCCGCTTCTTTTTGCGCTTGTGATGCCTGATTAACTTTACCTGCGGTACTTCCCATTTCAGTAATTAAACCTACCGCTTCTTGAGTACGAGCCAATTCTTTAATTGACCGCTCTCTGTTACCCGTTGCTCGCTTTGCTACGTCTTCGGAGCTGGTTGCTACTTTAACCGCCGACTCATTTACCACCTTGAATGCGGTGTGAATCACCTCAATCATGTTATTGAACGCTCGTGTCATAACACTGATTTCGTCTTGACCTTCACCACCTGGTACTTTTAACGTTAAATCGCGGTTAGTCGCAATCTGGGTGATAACGTTCGCCATTGTTACAATGGGGTTAGAGATTAATCCTGCTACCCATAACGCCACTAAAATTACCAAAATCAAAATCACGCCCCCTAAAATCCCCATCGTTTTGGCGAAATCGTATACAGGTGCAAACGCTTCTGCGTTATTCATTTTGGCAATTAACACCCAGTTCTCAGTGCCATATACTTTGATAGGTGCGTAAGCGGCAATAATCTGATCCCCCGTATAACCTAGGAACGATTTTGAGCCGCTCTTACCTGCCAAGCCTTCGTCTACCGCAATGGTTTTTACTGAACCTGTTTCTGGATTATCAAATGAGGCTTGTAATTTGTGAGCAGTATCTTGAATAGAGTCAGATCGCATTAAAAAGTCAGAACCAACCAGATAAGATTCACCCGTTTTACCTAAACCAGTACGCTCTGCCATGATACTGTTAATGCCTGTAGGCGATAATTGTAACGCCAAAGTAAAAATGGTTTTGCCGTTTTCGACAACAGGTTGCGCAATAAATGCGGATACTTGGTTGTTGGATGGTGCGTATTTATCGAAATCGTCAAATACAAAACTGCGGGTATCAAAGGCTTTTTTAGCCACTCTGCCTAAGCCTGTGTTTTTATATTGCCCAGTAATAACATTACTATCCAAGTCTTGCTCTTTACCTACCGTATAGAATACTTGACCATCTTCGGCTACCAGCATTAAGTCATAATAACCATACGATTTAACATATTGGCTATAATAATCTTCTGTCGCTCCTGCTGCTTTAGGCGATACAATCTCATCGATGTTTACTGTCGTGATAATCGCCCAGTGCAATCCTGATACTTTAATGGAATCATACAAAGTCAATTCGTATTTTCCAGTCGTACCCAATTTGAAAACCCGTCCGTTTTTTCCCGACATCCCTTCTTCGATAAAGTCAGCCGCTCCTGTGCGTTCATCACCGATTTTCCCCTGTTTTACCACACGGTCAGAACGATAAGTGAATTTACCATCAGCATCTTTGGTAATCAGGTAAGATTCAGCAGTTGCAGTCAAGCCGTTACGATCCTGAACGATGTTGTTAATTTCATCTGTAGATACTTGAAAAGCCGCAATACCGATAAAAGTACCATTGTCATCAAGCAGTGGCGCACCAATAAAGGCAGCCTGTTCTTTGGATGGATCATAAAAACTAAAATCTTCCAGTGCCGCACTACTGTGGGCTTTAGCAAATAAACGACCTAAGCCACTGTTTTTTAAACTACCCGTGGCAACATTTTGCCCTAAATCATTTTCTTTGGACGCGGTATAAACAATATTACCCGCTGCATCAATCAAAAATATGTCATTAAGAGCAAACGCTTGCTTAAACGATTGCAAGGCTTTATCTCTTTGCGTGTTCAACGCTTTGTATTCAGGACTTTGTAGTCCTTTTGCAAACGCATTGGAAAAGTCTTTCACACCATCTGTAAAACGAATATTTACTTTAGTATCTTCGAGTAGTTTGAATAATCGTCCAAAATAGTTTTCTACCCGCTCTTTTTTTTGTATCTGAATACCAGCTAAGGCTGTCGAGCTTTGTTGCCAGAAACTCAGTGCTGTTTCTGTCAATACTTCCATGTCGCCTTTACGCTCAACAAAGTATTGGTCAATTTGACGTTTTTTAGTTTCTCGAATACCTTCGAGCTGTGAAATAATCTGACTTCTTAACGCCGTATCAGACGTGTTGTAAGCGATAAAACCACCGCTGCTGAAAGGGATTAAACCTACTGCCAAAAAGAACATAAGCAGCTTAATTCTCAAGCTCAAATTACTGAACCACGTTATCATGGTGAATTCTCCGTTTAAATAAACATTTACATTAAATTGGATGAAAAATAATTAATTTCGGCGGCTATTTCTGTATCAGCAACGACTGTTTCCGCTTCACAGGCATTAAGTGCTGATAAAGCCATACTTTTGTAGAGGCAACTAACGGGAGCTTGAACAATCGCGACACCACCAACGCGAATAATTTCTTCCAGCCCTTCTGCACCATCGGTTCCAGCTCCCGTTAAAATAATGCCTAACGAATGTTTGCCAACAGTTTCTGCCACTGAAAACATCAACATATCAATAGAACCACGTCGAGAAGAAAAAGGTGCATTACTAACATGGGCGGTATAGTACTCCTGCCCACCATGTAAAGTCACATATTCTTCCCCCAAACTCATATAACAAACCCCAGCTTCTAACGTAGTATTGTTTTGTAGTCTTTGTACCATCACTTGACTGTAGTGATTTAGGTAGTTAATAAAGCTATTGACGTGCGTTGAGGTTTCATAAAAAATCACCATGTAAGTAGTCGTAGGGTGCGGTTCTAAACGCGGTATTATTTTTAATAACGCGCCATAACCGCCTTCGGCAACACCTAAAACAACAAGACTTTTACAGATTTTTTTAGGTAACAAAAAATTATCAGCTTTAGGTCGAACTCGCACATATTGAATAATGTTGGTTTTTACTTTAGCCGCAGTGATTATTTTTTGGGTAATTGCATTGGCTTGACTTTGTATTGACTCGCTATTGATACTAGACGGTTTAGCAATAAAATCAACCGCACCGTATCGCAACGCATCAAAAGTTACACTTGCTCCATCTTGAGTTAAGCTACTTAACATGACAACAGGTGTCGGGTGAAAAATCATAATGTGCTTTAATGTGCTTAAGCCACCCATTAGCGGCATGATAATATCTAAAGTTACCAAATCTGGCTTGAGACGAACAATAAGGTCTAAGGCTTCATGCCCGTTCGCCGCTTCTCCGACAACACGCAGTTCATCACTGCCATTGATAATAGCAATAATTGCCCGCCGAATAATTGGCGAATCATCAACAACTAGAATTTTATAGGGTGGTTTTGACATAACATCACTTTAGATATTTTTTTACAACCGACAAGAGTTCGTCTGGTTGGAAAGGTTTGGTTAAATATTCATTGGCAT
>Ga0194060_10002290_pt1 | contig 13664 bp, 5 predicted proteins | sample SepL225m_MetaG_FD_163427 | JGI IMG/M metagenome (GOLD analysis project Ga0194060, IMG submission 163427) | Anoxic zone freshwater microbial communities from boreal shield lake in IISD Experimental Lakes Area, Ontario, Canada - Sep2016-L222-5m | ecosystem: Environmental > Aquatic > Freshwater >... | reverse complement strand
CGGCTACATGCTGAACATGGTGGAGTCGCGTGTGATGGAGCATGCGTGGCGCCAGTGGGAGCCGCAGATCATCTACGTCCACCATCAGGCGGCCCCGTTTCCGACGCGCATCTGGCTCCCGCCGTTCTCCGAGCCGGTGGGCAGCGAGGCGCCGTACCTCATGTCGCGCGAGGTCAACATGATCGGCATGGCGATCGCGAAGGGCCTCGAAGAGCGCGGGCAGGTCGGCGCCACGCACATGGGGACCGCGTTCGACGCCTGGTATCCCGGCTACGTCGACTACACACCGAACTTCAAGAACATCGCCGCGTTCTGGACCGAAACCGCGCTCTTCCAGTACGCGACGCCGCACGAGTACACGCTCGACGAGTTCCCGCCGGCGATGCGGGACCTCCGGCCCCGGAGTCTCTACTCGAGCCCCTGGCCGCCAGGCCGGTGGCGTCTGGCCGACGCTGTCGAGTACATGGAGACGGCATCGCTCGCCGTGCTCGACTTCGCGGGCAAGTACAAGGAATCGCTGCTCTTCAATCGCTATCAGGCCGGACGCGATCAGATCGCCCTCGGTCGCGGGAAGGCGCCGTACGCGTACATCGTCCCGCGTGAGCAGCGCGACCCGGTGGCGGCCGTGGAACTTCTGCGCCGCCTCGCCTTCGGCGGCGTGCGCGTGTTTGCGCTCACCGAGCCCGTCGCCATCAGCGGCGAGACGTTTCCCGAGGGCACGTGGGTGGTGCCGACCGACCAGGAGTTCGCGGCGATCGCACGCGAGGTCCTCGACGTGCAGGCCTACCCGGACCTTCGCCAGTATCCCGGCGGCCCCCCGGAACGGCCCTACGACGCCGCAGGCTGGACGCTCCCCCTTCAGATGGGCGTGCGTGTGGTTTCTGCGGCCAGCCCACTGAGCGACGACGCGCGGGCCAGGATGGCACCGGTGGGAGCGTTGGCTGACGCGAAGGCGAAGGCGACGCCCTACGACGCCGCGCTGAAGACCGACGCGTCACCGTTCGACAGCGTGGCGGGCGCGGGATTCGACACCAACCCCGCCGCCGCGGCCATTGTGCCGCCGCCGGGACGCATCACCGGCTCGGGAGCCATACTCCTCGTCGACCCGGCGCACAACAACGCGTTCCGCGCGGTCAATCGCGCATGGCAGCAAGGCGCGACGGTTCAGCTGACCACGGCGTCACGGGGAACGCCGATTCGCTATGCCATCCAGGGGCTTGCCGAGCGCGCACAGGACGACATCGTGAAAGCCCTCGCGCTTCCCGCCGAGCGCGCTGCCTCCGCTGCAGGCCGCCCCGTCAGGCAGCCGAGGGTTGGCCTCTATCAACCCTGGACCGGCAGCATGGGCGAGGGCTGGACGCGCTGGCTTCTCGAGCAGTACGGCTTCACCGTGGTCGCGCTCCACCCGGAAGACTTCAAGTCCCCCCTGTCCCAGGTGGACGTCATCGTCATTGCGGACGACGCCCGCGTGCCGATCGCCGGCACGGCAGACGGGGGCCGCGGCGGTCGGGCCGGTGGTGCGGTTCGCCCGGAGTACGCGTATCAGCTGACGGCCGGCGACCTCCGGAACTTCGAGCAGTTCATCCGCGGCGGCGGCACGCTGGTCTGCATCGGCAACGCCAGCGCCTTCGCGATCCAGCAGTTCAAGCTGCCCGTGCGGAACGTCGTCGCGGGTCTTCGGCCGGAGGAGTTCTTCCTGCGAGGATCGATTGTCGAGGTGACGACTGACCCGACGCACCCTGTCATGGCCGGGATGCCGGAGCAGGCGGCGGTGTTTGTGGACGGCAGCCCGGTGTTCGAGGCGCAGGCCGGCTTCACCGGCGCGGTGCTGGCGAGCTACCAGAGGACGGGGTCACCCCTGCGGTCCGGCTATCTGATTGGGGAAACGTATCTGCAGGGCAAGGCGGCAGCCCTGGATGTCCAGCTTGACGCCGGCCACGTGGTGCTCCTCGGCTTCCGGCCCGAGTGGCGTGGCCAGCCGTTCGGGACGTTCCGAGTCCTGTTCAACGCGGCGCTCTACGCGCGGTAGCTCACAGAGGTCGCGGGCCTTCAGGTCAGCACGTCGAACAGGGTCCCGATCGTCTTCGGCGTGTGCGGACCCGCAGCGGGTTCCGCGCCGTTAGCCGGCGCTTCGGCGGCCGGTGTTCCGCCGTCGTGATGCGCCTGGCGACGGGGGTGTTGCGCGTCGGGCTCCCGGCGACCTCGGCGTCGCTCGACAGAGGACGCGGAGGTGGGGCCATCCAGCGGAGACGGTGCGGCAATTCCCGAGATGTCCACGCTGCAGCTCCTTTCCGTCGTCCCCCACGCTGAGGCCGGTTCCCATTCATTACTGGAATCGGCCAGGCCCTGAGAGGCTTGAGCGCTCCAGCCGGTTTCGCGTGTGATCCTCCCGGATCGTCACCACACGTATATCACGAAGCCGCGAGCGGCGCGAGGCCTCTCTCCGGCCCCCCGACAGACGCGTCAGCCCCGCGCCTGCTGGGCGCGCGCCAGTTGCTCGAAGATGGGCTCGGTCTGCTCGAGCGACAGGCACGCATCAGTGATGCTCTGCCCGTACACCGACGGCTGGCCCGGCACGTAATCCTGGCGCCCTTCCACGAGATGGCTTTCCAGCATGACGCCAAAGATCTGCCGCGACCCCGACGCCACTTGCTCGCACAACGCGGCGGCCACCTCGGCCTGCTTGGCGTGGTTCTTCCGGCTGTTGCCGTGCGAGCAGTCCACCATCACGCTGTCGCGGAGGCCGCGGGCCGCGAGCCGCGCGCACACCTTGGCGACGTGTTCGGCGTCGTAGTTGGGCCCGGTCCGGGCGCCCCCGCGCAGAATCACGTGGCAGGCCTCGTTTCCCGCGGTCTGGAAGATCGCCGACACGCCCTGCTTGGTCACCGACGGAAACCAGTGCTGCGAACGCGCCGTCAACACCGCGTCCATCGCGATGTCGGTTCCGCCGTCCGTGCTGTTCTTGAAACCGACAGGCATGGAGAGCCCGGACGCGAGTTCGCGATGCACCTGGCTCTCGACCGTGCGCGCGCCAATGGCGACCCATGACGTGAGGTCGGCGATGTGCTGGGGAATCTGCGTATCGAGAAACTCGGACGCCGATGGCAGTCCCATCTCGCTCAGATCCCTCAGCAGCGCGCGCGCCAGACGAAGACCCTTGTTGATGTGAAAGGACTCGTCGAGGTCCGGGTCGTTGATCAACCCCTTCCAGCCCACGACGGTCCGCGGTTTCTCGAAATAGGTCCGCATCGCCACGACCAGGTGGCCGGCGTAGCGATCGCCCAGCGCCTTGAGCCGCTCGCCGTACTCGAGCGCCGCCCGAACGTCGTGGATCGAGCACGGTCCCGCGATGACCAGGAGCCGGGGATCCGTGCCGTCGATGATATTCGCCATCGTCTGTCGGGCGTTGGCGACGAGGTTCGATGCCCGCTCGGTCAGCGGAATCTCCTCGAGCAGAATCGCCGGCGGGATCAGGGGCCGGACATCTCGAATGCGAAGGTCGTCGGTGCGCTGGAACATGCGGGGAAAGCGTATCACGGCGCGCACACGCTCGCGCCACCCGAGACCGGCGCGTCGGAGCCGGGCCGCGGCGGACGGCCCCCACGCCCGCAGCCGCTGTACATGGAAACGGCCGCCCCACGCGGGGCGGCCGTTTCACTGGTCCGTGACGGAAGCGCCGTTAGAACGTGAGCTTGAAGCCCAACTGCGCCTGCCGTGAGACGTACGCCGTGCCGGAGTTCTGGTTCGGCGTGCCAAACAACGCCGTGGTCGCCGCGCTCGTCGGACTGAGCGCGGTGTTGTAGCTCCCAAAATTCCCGTGGTTGAAGAGGTTGAACACCTCGGCCACGAGTTGGACCTTGTTCCGGCCGCCCAGCTTGACGTCCTTCGTGACGTGCAGGTCCACCTTGTGGAGCGGCATCCCCATCAGGGCGTTGCGCGGAATGACCGTGCCGGAGTCGATGACCGCCGGTCCCGTCCACCGGTCGAGCACGGCTGCCGGAATCGTGATCGCGGCCGAGGCCGCGCCGGTGGCGGTCAGGTTCAGGCGGTTCGTGCCGGGTTTGCCGTACGGGGCCGTGGAAATGCTCGCGGCAAACCGGTTCCCGGAGCCGTAGAAGTACGTGACGCTCGAGTTGAAGCCCCAGGGCAGCTGTACGAGCGCCCAGGCGCGCACAGTGTTTCGCTGGAAGTCCACCGAGGTCGCCATCTCGCCGTTGAGGTAGTCGAACGGGTTGTTGGCCGGCGCGGTGCCATAGCCCACCGAACCGTTGTCCTTCATCTCCAGCATCAGCGTCCAGGACAGGCCGGTCTGGAAGTGATTTTTCAGTCGCCTCGTCACACTCGACGCGATGGCCGTCTGCTGGCGCTTGCCGTCCGACGTGAACTGGAACACGCCGCCGTAGGCCGGGTTCGGACGAATCGGCGCCGAGCCGTTCGCCTGGTTGTAGCCGGTAGCCGCGTTGTACACGAGATTCGCGTCGATGGTCCGCGTATCCCGGTATTCGGTCCAGTGCGTCAGGTCCACGTCGAATCCCGTGAGGGCGTTGATCTGCTTCTGGAAGCCGATGCTGCCCTGCCACGTGTACGGCGACTTGAAGTCCGGCGCGATCGTGCGCACGGTCTGCGCCGGCGTCTTCACCTGACCGGAGAAGATCTGCGCGGCCGTGACGCCATTGGTGGGATTGGTGATGAAGTTCGCGCGGCCGTCGTTCACGAACGTCGCCGAGATCAGATTGCTGTAGAACTGCGGGCTGAACGTCACGTTCGACACCGGCGACGCGAAGTAGAGCCCCGTGCCGCCGCGGATGACCAGATCGTTCTTGCCGTTCACGTTGTAGGTGAAACCGACGCGGGGAGCGACGTCCTTCCAGTCGCGGATGCCGGACTTGTAACCGTAGTCGTTGGTCCCCGCGAGTTGGTGGTTGTAGCTGGTCGGAATGCCGCTGTTGATCAGGATGTCGTTGGTGCGGATGTTCGGCGGCGACGCCACGTTCGGGTCGGCGTCCCAGCGAATCCCCATGTTCAGCGTGAGGTTCGAGGACGCGCGCCAGTTGTCGCCCAACCAGATGGCAATGGTCGGACGCGGGGCGTCAATCTTCCAGTCGCCCTCGGTGAAGTTCACCTGGAAGTCGCGAGCGAGCGAGTTCAGCGGCGCAAGGTTCCAGCTCGCCGGGGTGAGCGCGGCGTCCTGGGATATCACCGAGCCCAGATTGGCCGGCGCGGCGTTGAAGGTGAAGAAACCGGCGCGCTGGATGTACCAGGGGCCGTAGTTGTACACGCGGATGAACTCCGCGCCCATCTTCAGCTCGTGCTTGTCCTTGTGCACGCTCAGATCGACGCGGCCGGTCCAGTTCGCCTGGTTCAGCGTCTGCGGGTAGTTGTACGGCGCGCCGAATGTGAGCCCCGGCACCCGGTACTCCGGGATGTTCAGCATCGCGTCCTGGGGCGCGTTGGTCCAGTGGAAGCCGTTGAAGCCGCCCTTGACCTCCAGAATCTTGCTGCCGCCCGCGAGCACCCGCGACCACGTCGCGAGCAGGTTCGTCGCGTCCTTGGTCTGCGCCGACGCCGCCGATGGATGGCCACCGGCGCCGAGCACCTCCGGGTTCTTCCAGTCCCATCGCGACCCGCGAATCGAGAGACGATCGGACGGGGTCAGCTGATCGTCAACGCGGACGAGGAAGCTCTTCTGACCGTTCTGATACGGGATGCTGAAGCTCTGCGTCGGCAACGACGAGGGGTTGGAGTAGATCGTCCCGGGTTCGCGCTCGTACTCGTACGACCCGAAGAAGTGAATCTTGTCCTTGACGATCGGTCCGCCCAGTGTCGCACCAATCTGCTGGTTGGAATACGGCAGCACCTTCTTGGCGACCAGGTCGGCCGAGTTCAGGGAATCGCTGCGGAAATAGCCGTAGCCGCTGCCGCTCATCTGGTTCGTGCCCGACTTCGAGATCGCCTGGATTTCCATGCCGGCCGAGCGGCCCTGGGTGATGTCGAACATGTTGGTCACGATCTGGAACTCGGCAATCGCTTCGCGGCTGAAGCGCGGCTGGCCGAAGCCCGACCCGGCGACCTTCTGCGTGATCTGCTGACCGTCGAGATTCAGCTGCCACAGGTCGTCCATGGCGCCCGTCCCGACGCTGTTGCCGACGTCATTGGCCGTGACGCCCTTCACCAGCTTCGACAGCTCCATCCAGTTGCGGCCCTGAAGCGGCAACTCCTCCATCTGCCGGCGATCGACGTTCCCGGCCACCTGCGACGACGATGTGTCCACCAGGGGCGCTTCAGCCGTCACGGTCAGCGTCTCGCTCACCGACGCCAGCTTCATCGTGAACGGAATGGTCGCGTGCTGCCCGACCAGCAGTTCCACGGTGGGCACGAGCACGGTCGAGAAGCCGGCGAGCTCCGCCTGGACCTTGTACTTTCCAGCAGGCACACTTCCGAGACGGTAGTCGCCTCGCTCGTTGCTCACGGCGGTGAGCTGCCTTCCGTTGGCCAGGTCGATCGCTGTGACCGTGACCCCCGGCAGGACCGACTTGGTCTCGTCCGAGACGGAACCGACGATGGACGCGTCTTGCGCGCTGGCGAGGGATGCGCTCACCAGGAAGACAGCGGCGAAGGCTACGATGCGTCTATACACGTATAACTCTCCTTTTCAGCCGGACACGAGAGAACCAACACGAGCAACCGAATCCTAATGCGCTTCGAGCCAGGCTCGATCACAAATGTAAGGGGAATCGCTTTCTTATTCAGGCACACCAAAATATTGGATAACCCAGACGTCGCGTCGCTACCGCACAGCAGGCGACGGCCCAGGGGTCGGAGCGACGAGCTGGTTCATCTCGAACACGCGGCCGTTCGCGATGACCCGCTTCACGTTGTGGGCGCTCGCGATGTTCGCGAGCGGGTCGCCCTCCACCATGACCAGGTCGGCCAGTTTGCCTGCCTCGATGGTGCCGGCGTCGAGCCCAAGCGCGCGGGCCGGGTTCACGGTCGCCGTCTTCAGCGCCTCGTAGGGTGTCATGCCGGCCATGGTGTACGCGGTCAACTCGCCGTGCAGGCTGATGGCGTTGGGCGCGTCGGTGCCGGCCACGATGAGGCCGCCGGCGTGCATCACGTCCATCACCATCTTGCCGCTGCCGCCGCGCGGGTCGCCGCCGCCGCCCGGCGCGCCACCGCGGCCGCCCGGCAGCCCCTCGACCTTCACTTGCTCCCGGATCCAGCCCGGATAGAGCGCGAAGCGCGGGTCGTCCCTGAGCGCGGGTTCGTCCTCGAAGATCCGCCGCGTGCCGCCACCCGAGATCATCGGGCAGAAGATCCGGCCGCTCTTCCCGAACAGCTGGATGACGTCGTTGTAGCTCTGCTGCAGCGTCGCCAGCTTCATCGAGTAGCCGCGACGGCTCGACGCCGCGGTGTGCTCGGTGACGTCCACGCCGACAAACGACGCGGGAAAGATTTCGTGTGACGCGACGGGCACGCCGATGCTGTGCGCGAACTCCACCATGCGCTTCTGCTGCAGGTCGGGCAGCCGCACGTAGCTCTTGATCAAGTCGTGCTGCAGCACCTTGGCGCGCAGCAGTTCCATCTCGAACTGCGCAACGCTCGAGATGGCGATGCCCATCTTGTAGTAGACCCGCTGCCACTCCATCAGGAAGCCGGTGCCGTACACGCGCGGCCCCGGCCGCACACCGGCCTCGTTCGCCTCGCGCTCCTCCACCGCCTCGTACGGCGTGTTGCCGGGACTCCGGACGGTCGTGATACCGAACGCGAGCCAGGCGCGCCCCTGGGACTCGCCGAAGTCGGGCTCGAGATGCGAGTGGAACTCGACGAGGCCGGGCATGACCGTCAGGTTCGACGCGTCCACCACCTGTCCGCCGGCGTGATTGGCGTCGGCATGCGGCCCGACCGCGGTGATCTTGTTGCCCTCGATCGTGATGTCGACGTCCGACCGCGACGCGGCGCTCTTCATGTCCACGAGCTTGCCGGCATGCACGACCATCTTCGTGGTCGGCACGGCGGGATTGTATTTCAGGATGAGCGGCACGGTGCGCGTCTCGCCGGTCTCGATGTCGATGATCCGCAGCTTGTCGATCGACTGATAGAGGATGTGGCGGGAGTCGCCCTGCCAGCTCGGCGAGTGCGCGCTCTCGGTCGTCACGTGGCGCGGCGGGCCGAGCGGCTCACCGGCCGGCGACACGGGCCACACGGCCAGGACGCCTTCGTAGATGGCCGCCATCTTCGTGCCGTCGGGCGACCACACCGGCCCGCACCCGCCGCGCGAGTCAATCGACAGCAGCGGGACGGGCGCGTACCACTTGTCGTCCCCGCCCGCCGACGACATCGTCAGCACCTGATTCGTACCCTCGCGGAAGCGTTTCGAGAACGGCGCCACCTCGGCGAGCGCGAGCCGCGCGCCGTCGGGCGACCACGTGGGCGTGCCCGGCTGCGGAAGCGTGTCGTGCACTTTCGTCACCGCGCCGCTCGCGACGTCCAGGACCGACATCTGCGCCACCCGCCACATGCCGTCCACGTTGAAGAACGCGATCCGCTTGCCATCCGGCGACCAGGTCGCGCCCTGCGGCTGCGTCGTGAGGTGGGTCACCTGCCGGCTCTGGCCGGTCGCCATGTCGCGAATCCAGAGCTGCAGGTGCGCGCTGTCCTTGTCCGAGGAGTAGACGAGCTTCGAGCCGTCCGGAGACCACGCGGGATCGGTATCGAGCGCCGCGTCCTTGGTGACATTGACCGGCTTGCCGCCGACCGGCATCACGTAGATGTCGCCGACGGCCGCAAAGGCAATCTGCTTGCCGTCGGGCGCGATCACGGGCCGGACGATGCCGAGCACCTGGCGTGGCGCCACGGAGGTGAAATCACGCTTCCGGTGCAGGTAGGCCGTGTCGGCCCGCGTCACCTGCAATGTCGCGGTGAACTCGGCGGTCTGCGCCGCGCCACCAGTGACGGCGCGCTTCCGGATCTTGCCGTCGGACACGTAGTAGAACTCCGACGGGCTCGCCCACGACGCGCGAAACGCAAACACGTTCTCGGTCCCCGTCAGCGGTTTGCCATCCACTTCGTAACGCGAGCCGCCCACCGACGCCGTCGGACCCTCACCGGTCACGTGGTACACGACCTGACCGCCCGCCCCCCACGACGGCGCATCGACGCGGCCGCTGGCGCTGACGACCTTGCGCTCCACCCCGTCGGCGACGCGCACGGCCCACACGGACTGGCCGCCCTCGCGCGTCGAGGCGAAGGCGATCTCGCTGTCGTCAGGAGACCAGCTGGGCATGTAGTCGTCTGACGTGGCCCGGGTCAGCTGGCGGAAGGCGCCCGTGCGCATGTCCAGGACCCAGATGTTGTAATCGCTCCCGAGCGGGTCGCCGCGATCGGAGGAAAAGGCCAGTCGGGTGCCGTCGTGGGACCACACCGGTTCGCGGTCGTCAAACGCGCCCCACGTCAGCTTGTGCTGATTCGTCCCGTCTGGCGCCACCGCCCAGATGTCGTACCCGCCGTCGCGATAGGCGAAGAACGTGACCCACTTGCCGTCGGGCGACCACGCCGGCTGGTGCGCGTCGTTGAACACGTCGGTGATGCGCCTGGCCGGGCCTCCGCTCGCCGGCAGCGTCCAGATGCTGCCTTGCAGATCAATCGCCAGCGTCCGGCCATCGGGCGACACACCGACCGACATCGACGTGCCTTCGCTGACCGTCACATCGATCACGGGAGGCGCGGCTGCCGCCAGCGGCACCGGCGTCTCACCCATCAGCACACCGCACGCCGTCACCAGGCCCAGCAGCGCGATCCGTCGTCCTGTACTACCCATTCGCGGCCTCCGTAGTCGTTGTCCCCAATACCGAGCGACGCAGTGCCGGGCATCTTACACGAGAACGTCGTCCCAACTTCTAGGGGAATTCGCGAGGAGGAACCGCGTCCGCAGCGAGTGTTTCCTCGACCCACGCGACGAACCACCGGCCGCGTTCGACACGACCCGGGCCATGGAGGGCCGCCGGACGCGCTACAATTGAGCGGTCGGCTGCACGTCCGTGCGGTTCGGCACCCTTTCAACGTCTTCTTTCTCGCGTCAAGGCTTCGCTCATGATTTCAGTGCAAGGCGTCTCCATGCGGTACGGGTCGAAAGTGCTTTTCGACGATGTCTCCACGACCTTTTCCGCCGGGCGGCGATACGGTCTCACCGGGCCCAACGGCGCCGGCAAGTCGACCTTCATGAAGCTGCTCACCGGCGAACTGCCGGCGCAGCGCGGCACCGTCCTGCGCCCGGCCAAGGTGGGTGTGCTGCGGCAGGACCACTTCGCCTTCGACGAGTTTCGCGTGATCGACACGGTCGTGATGGGCAACCAGCGCCTCTGGAACGCGCTCCAGGAGCGGGAGCACCTCTACGCCAAGTCCGCGATGACCGACGAGGACGGCATGCGCCTGGGCGAGCTCGAGGGCATCGTGGGTGAGGAGGACGGGTACTCGGCCGAGAGCGACGCCGCGATCTTGCTTCACGGCCTCGACATCCCCGATGCCCTCCACGAGCGCACGATGTCGGAATGCCAGGGGGGACAGAAGGTGCGCGTCCTGCTGGCGCAGGCGCTCTTCGGCCACCCGCAGGCACTGCTGCTCGACGAGCCGACCAACCACCTGGACCTTGACTCGATCCACTGGGTGCGCGAGTTCCTCGTCCGCTACGACGGCACGCTGATCGTGATCTCGCACGACCGCCATTTCCTGAACGGGGTCTGCACGCACACCGCGGACATCGACTACCAGACGATCATCACGTATACGGGCGGCTACGACGACATGGTGCTCGCCAAGACGCAGATCCGGTCGCGCGTCGAGTCGGACAACGAGCAGCGCGAGAAGAAGATCTCTCAGCTTCAGGACTTCATCGCGCGCTTCTCCGCCGGCACGCGCGCCAGCCAGGTGATGTCGCGGAAAAAGGAAGTCGAACGCCTGCAGACGACGGAGCTGGCGCGGTCCAACATCCAGCGCCCGTATATCAGGTTCACCATGAACCGGCCATCAGGCCGGGTGGCCGCCGAAATCACGGGCGTGAGCAAGGCGTTCGGCAGCCTCACCGTTGTGGACGACTTCAGCGCGGTCGTCAACCGAGGCGAGAAGATCGTCCTCGTCGGCCGCAACGGTCTCGGCAAGACCACGCTGCTGAAAGCCCTGCTGTCGGACGCGCCGAGCGTGGAGCCCGCGCCTGCATCCATCGATGCCGGCGGCGTGCGGTGGGGCCACGAGGTGTCGGTTGGCTACTTTCCACAGGACCACACGGGTGCGATCCAGAAGGGCCTCACGGCGGTCGAGTGGCTGCACCAGTTCGACCCGGACGCCGCGCGCCAGGACATTCACGGGCTGCTCGGGCAGATGCTGTTCAGCGGAGAAGAGGGCCTGAAGCCGACCCATGCGTTGTCGGGCGGCGAGACCGCGCGCCTGCTGTTCTGCCGGATCATGCTCCAGAAGCCGAACGTGCTCGTCCTCGACGAGCCCACGAACCACCTCGACCTCGAGTCCATCAACGCGTTGAACATCGCGCTGCAGAAGTACGAGGGCACGGTGTTCCTCGTCACGCACGACGAGGACTTGATGGAAGAGGTCGGCACGCGCGTCTGGCACTTCGATGGCCGGACGATTCAGGACTTCAAGGGCACCTACGAGGACTACGCGGCCTCGATCGCGTCGGCCTGACCTTGCGGCAGTCGCGACTACTTCGCGTGGACTCCCGCTTCCGGGCCCGGCGCGTTCTGGGGCCGGAGCGTCTCGATGATGGCGGCGCTCACCCAGTAGATGTCGTGGTCGCGGCCGAAGAAGAGGAACTTCCCGTCGGGCGACACCGTCGGACAGCTCTCGTAGTCGCGCGTGTCGGCGTGGTCGAAAAGACGGACGGCCTGTGACCACGTGCCGTCCTTCAGGCAGTAGGAGGCGAACAGCACCATCTTGCTCGAGCCCGATGGGCGCGCGTCGAAGAGCAGGTAGCTGCCGTCTGGCGCGACGAACGGATGGCCCATGTTCGAGACGTTCGTGATTTCTGCCCCGACCGGCTGGGCCGCGGCGTACTCGCCGTTGTTCCAGCGCGCCACGTTCAGGCCGTAGCGCTCGAAGTACAGAGTGCCGTCGCGGTCCGCCGAGGGCATGTACTCGTTGCTCGGCCCGTTCACGGCGGGCCCCAGGTTCCGCGGTTCGCTCCAGCCGAGGCCGGCCCGATCCACGACCCACAGATCCATGTCTCTCTTGACAGCACCCGGCTGCAACGATCGATTCGACGAGAAGAAGAGCCTCTGGCCGTCTGTCGAGTACGACCCTTCGAAATCGGCTCCTCCCGAGGAAAACGTCGCAGGCTCTGGCGCCGTCCACCGGCCGTTCTCGACGTGCATGAACAACAGCGAACGACGCGTTTGCTCGGCGTTGATTCGCGAAAAACACAACTCGCCGCCCTCTGGCGTGAACGTGATGTTGGTCTCGTGCTCCTCCGAGGAGACCATGCCGGGGGCGAAGAGCCGCGGCACGGACCCGGGGTCCGGCTGACCAAGGTAAGCCCCCGCCAGCGCGGGAAATGCAACGGGCTCGGGCGGCCGTCCCTTGGCAGCCAGCATCGCCGCAGTAGCCGCGTGGCCTCGCTTCTCGGCGACCTGCCGTGGCGACTGCCCGTCCGGCGTTCGGGCGTCGGGGCTGGCGCCTCCGGAGAGGAGTACCGGAACCACCGCGTCCCTTCCATAGAACGCGGCGATGTGAAGCGGGGTCAGCCCGTGCAAGTCTCGTTCGTCAACCCTGGCGCCAGCCTTCAGGAGTCTCTCCGCGAACGCGGCGAGCCCTCCTCTGGCCGCGCTGTGCAGCAGCGTCGTGCCGTCCGGCCGTTCGAGGTCAACCGGGGCATCCTTCGCCACCAGCGCCGTGACAAGCGAGGCGATACCCGCGTTGGCGGCTTGCTCGAGCATGTCCCTCGCGGCCGGACCGTGCGCGTCCACGACAAAGCCCTGCGCGAGAATCAGCTCCACCATCGCCGGCCGCTGCCAGGACAGGGCAAAGTCGAGGATGGTCTTGCCCTCGTTGTCGCGGGCATTGAGATTGGCGCCGTTCCCGCGCAGGTACGCGAACGCCTGCTCGCTCACGAGCGGCACCGTCTGAAACAGCGGCGTCTGTCCGCCTGGCGTCCGCGCCTCGATGTCCGCCCCTCGCTGCAACAGGTACTCGACAATCTCCACCGACCCGGCCGTGGCCGCGATGTGGAGCGGCGTGAAGCCGGACGCGTCGGCCGACGTCACGAGGGACGGGTTCTTGTCGACGACGGCCCGAACGGCGGGAAGGCTTCCCTGACGGATCGCGATCGACAGATCCGCGCGGTCATCGGCCGGCACCGGGGTCGCGACCGACGCAACAGCCACCAAAAGCTGCGCGGCCAGAACGCACGCGACCGTCGCGCCGCTGTTCACTTCTTCTTCGGCGCCGGCTTCTTGGCCACAGGCGCCGCACCAAGCTTCTCGACGCTGGTGTCAAACTTCCGGTCGTTCTGCGGAACGACGTAGTACTTGAGCGCCACCGCGTCGCCCTTCTGAAACTTGGCGAGTGGCAGGTACTTGCCGTTGAACGTATACGGGTCTCCCTGCCCGAGCCAAAATGTCTCCTCCCCGCCACCCTCGAGCTTGACCACGATCGACAGC
>Ga0194060_10002288_pt1 | contig 13666 bp, 9 predicted proteins | sample SepL225m_MetaG_FD_163427 | JGI IMG/M metagenome (GOLD analysis project Ga0194060, IMG submission 163427) | Anoxic zone freshwater microbial communities from boreal shield lake in IISD Experimental Lakes Area, Ontario, Canada - Sep2016-L222-5m | ecosystem: Environmental > Aquatic > Freshwater >... | reverse complement strand
CGACTCGCGGCAGGAGACGCTGCACGGCGCGGTGTCGCGCCGCGCTGCCATGCGCGGGCAGTCTGAGCATGCGTATGCTGTGTACCTGGCCGCACCCGAAGGCCGCGCCGAGTTGCAGGCGTTTGCCGAACTTCTCCTTAACCACGAGACGGTCTTCTTTCGCAACCGCGCACATATGGCTGCTCTGGGCCAGACCATCCTGCCCGACCTGCACCGCCGCCTGCCGCCCGGCGTGCCCATTCGGATCTGGAGCGCCGGCTGCGCAACGGGTGAGGAGGCATACTCGGTCGCTATTACGGCGATTGAGGCCCTGGGCGATTCGGTGTCCCGGCCCATCGAGATTGTGGGCAGCGACCTCAGCGAGGCGGCTCTGACGCGGGCACAGGCAGGAGTCTACCGAGGGCGAAGTATCGGTAATCTGACTGAGGCGCAGCGTGGGCGCTTTTTTACCCCTCGTGGCACCGATAGCCTGGCAGTGAGCGCTGCGCTGCGCCAGATCGTGCGCTTCGAGCAGCGCAACCTGCTCGACCCAATCCCGCCCGCACTGATGGGCGTCCACATCATCTTCTGTCAAAATGTGACGATCTACTTTCAGCTAGAGACATGCCGGGCGCTGATGGGGCGCTTCTATGACGCTATCGCCGAGGGCGGTGCCCTCTTCCTCGGGTTTTCCGAGACTCTCTGGAATATCTTTAACCGTTTTCACTGGCGAGAAATAAGTGGGACATACGTTTACTATAAGGAGTCACAGAGCCTTGTTCCCCAGCCCACCGCGCCATTATCAGTTCTCCCTATCGCTCGGTCAGCGCACCCGCCGCGTGTCAGGGCCGTTCCGGCAGCCCCGCGCATCACCGATGCCGAAATCGCCGAGCGGGGTCGCGCACTGATCGACGCAGGCAAGACTGAAGCGGCCCTCGCGATCCTGTACGCCGCGCCGCTGCGCGGCGAGGGCGCGCCGCAGATCTTGGCCCTGGCCGCACGGGCGCACGCCAACCGTGGCGATCTGGATCTAGCGGCAGCCGAAGCGCGGCGGGCGCTGGATCTTGATCCGCTGACCACCGAGGCCCACCTGCTCATCGGCTTGATCTACGCCCGCCAGGGCCAGCCCGCCGAGGCCATTCGCCAGCTTGAGCGGGCGCGCTATCTTGACACGACCGCCCCGCTGATCTCATTTCATCTCGCAGAGTGCTACCGCCAGATCAGCCGCCCCGAGGCCGCCCTGCGCGAGTACCGCAATACCATCCAGAAGCTCACTGGGCACCCGCCCGATCTGCTCATTGATGGGGTGGCCGTCGAGTGGCTGGCTGAGACCTGTCGGAGATACATGGTGGCATTGAGTGGAGGAGCATAAAAGGGGGTCATACCCCTTTTACTATCTATATTAGTACGACAATGGATCGACACAACACCCACACAACCTGGCTCTCGATCCTCGGCCACCGGACAGTGGCTCGGTTCGGTCGGCGTCGGCGTGATCGGCCCACGGTCGCCCCGGTTGATCCGGTCGCTCAGGCACGAGCGAACGAGCAGCAGCGCCGGGCCGCCGAGCTTGAGCAGGATCTCCAGATGGCCCGTGACGTTCAGCAGGGTCTGCTGCTAGAGGCGGCACCGCACCTGATCGGCTGGGAGCTGTCGGCCATCTCGCTGCCGGCGCGCGATCTTGGCGGCGACCTGTACGATTTTCTGAACCTTGGCGGCGGGATTCAGGGGATTATGATCGGGGATGTGAGCGGCAAGGGGCTGCCGGCCGCTCTGCGCATGGCTGTGGCGCGTACCGTCTTTCGTCACGAAGCCCGACGCGATGGGGCACCGGCAAGCACGCTAGCCGCCGTCAACCGTGGCGTGCTGAGCGAGATCCCGCAAGGCATGGTGACAATGCTGTACGCCCGGCTCGACACGGCCCGTGGCGATCTGCACCTGGCAAACGCGGGGCATACCTTCCCGCTCCTCGTCAACGGCACCGTGAGCGAGATCGAACTCTCGGGGCTGCCGCTGGGCGTAGATGCCGACAGTGACTATAGCGAGGCGTGGGCGCAACTCGGGCCGGGTGATAGCGTGGTACTCTACACCGATGGCGTCCTTGAGGCTGAGAACCCGGCTGGCGAGATCTATACCTACGAGCGTCTGGAGGAGCTGATCCGCGCAAACTGCCAACTCAAGCCGCGTGCCATGGTGGCGCGGATGCTGCACGAGCTACGCGCATGGGCTGGCTCAGCGATCCAGAGCGATGATGTGACGGTAGTGGTGTTGCGCCGACGGCTCACACACCTGGGTGCCGAGCTACGCAGCGTTGTGGATGATGTGCTCGATACCGGGCCAGCGGCGCTGTTCTGGGACGATCATCTGGCTCCACTGGCCGATGCTGATGCGGAAACCTGGATCGCAAGCCTCCCCGAGATCATGAAACAAGCCCAGGCCCACCTCGGTCGCGGACTGGCCCGTGAGCTCAACCAGCAGCTACGACTGGCACTGGAAGACTACCGCACCTAACAAGACCGTTATACACATGAGCGGTGCGGCGTGCTATAGTATGGAACCTGGGCAAGTCCGGGCAACGAGCGGGTAATTCGGAGATTCCTATGGCTACGAACGACCACCTGCATTTTATGCCCCTTGACCTCGACACCTTCGTCGGCAGCGAGCGGTTTATGGCCGGCACACGCCTGGGGGCGGCGTTTAGCCAGGGGATGCGATCCTATCTGCGGGCCGCCTATGCCGAGGCGATTGAACACTTTAAGGCCGCCCTGATCGCCGCCTACGTGGATGGCGAGGAGCAGGCGCAGATCTTCGAGCGCGAGCGGGCGATCATTTATCTCTACATTGGGAACGCCCTGGCCTTCCAGGACGACTGGGAGAGTTCGCTGCGCGAGTATCTGGAGGCGGTGCAAACCGACCACCAACTGGCCGAGGCTCACTATAACCTGGGAGTCGCCTTTGCCGCTCGTGGTCAGCTCGACCGGGCGATTGCCGCTTTCCGCGAGACTCTGGAACACAACCCGAATCTCTACGAGGCCCACTTCGCCCTGGGCCGCTGCTACCAGAAGATCGACGACGCAGGCCGGGCCTACATCCACTACAACAGCGCGTGCAACGCCCGTCCGCAGGCCGCAGAGCCACGCTACTATATGGGCCTGATGCACCAGAGTCACGGTGCCCACGAGCTGGCGCAGAAGTGCTTTGCCGAGGCTCTGCGCGTCGAGCCGACCTTTATCTCGCCCGATACCGGGGTCTATGAGAACACGCTGGTGAGCCGATCCGAGGAGGAGGTTGCCCAGTGGTACTATCGGCTGAGCCAGGCTCTCAAGTCGCAGAGCTACGAGGATGAGGCCGAGCGAATCTACCGTGCCCTGCTCCAGTGGAGGCCCCAGGAATACCACGCCCGCTATCTCCTGGGCAACCTCCTGGCCCGCCAGCGCCGCTGGGATGAATCGCTGGATGAGTACGGCCAGGTGCCGCCACAGGACAAGCACTATGTTAATGTGCGCCTGCGCATGAGCGCGGTGCTGCGCCTGCTCAAGCGGCCAAAAAATGCCTACGACATGCTCTTCGATTGCGCCCGGCTGAACCCAGGCAACGGGGGGCTCTTCTTGAACATGGGCAAACTGCTCTACGACATGGGCCTGAACCCGGCTGCCGCCCGCGCCTTCGAGCGCGCCGTGCATCTCCTGCCGAACGACCCGCAGGCCAATTACCTGCTCGGCTTCATCTACAACGTACTCGGACGTGAGAGTTGGGCGCTGGCCGCATGGCGTAAGGCGGTGGAACTGGCCCCCAACGCCCATTCCCTGCGCTACGACCTGGGCTACATGTATGTGCGGCGCAGCCGCTTCGACCTGGCGGCCACCGAGTTTGCCCACGTCCTTGATCACTGGCCCGAGGATGTGGAGACGAATTTTATGCTCGGCGTGTGTTACAAAGAACTGAGCGAGCCAGGGCGCTCGATCCCACTCTTTGAGAAGGTACTGCGGCGCAACCCGCGTCACGCTCAGGCGCTCTACTACCTGGGGGCCTGCTACCTTCAGATCGGCAATACCTCACTCGGCAAGGCATACCTGCGGCGCTACGACCACCTCGCCCGCCAGAGCGATACGCTGGCGAGTCTTTCCGGCTCGCGGCGGCGTAACCAGCCCACGGCAGCCACCCCACGGTAAGGCGGGGCTATTGTAACGTCGTGTTTGCCGCTCAACCCTCACCCCCCAGCCCCCTCTCCCTGAACGGGAGAGGGGGAGTGGGACGCACCCTGATGAAGAATCTCCCCTCTCCCCGTGAGGGAGAGGGGTAGGGGGTGAGGGTTGAGCGGCCGGCTTTGCACGAGTCCTGCGGGTATCGCCTGATTGGTTCGTCCTATTTGCTATCATGGTGAGTACGCCCAGAAGGTGCGCCACCACAGAACGAAACAAGGGGGCCACATGCAGCGCATAGAGCTTAGCATCCCCTCGAACCCGATCTTCGAGCGCGTGGTACGGGCAAGCGCCGCCGAGTTGGGCATTGCCTTCGGATTTTCGGACGAGCGTGTCGAGGATCTGAAGCTGGCGATCAGCGAGGCAGTGAATAACGCGATTGACCACGGAAACCATGGCGAGGTGAATAAGTTAGTCGCGGTTGTCTTCGAGATTGATGGCGAGAAGCTAGAGATCCGGATCAGCGACCAGGGCAGCGGCATGGAGCACCCCGATATCTCACGTCATGTGATCGATGAGCAAAGCCTTGAGTCAGGCCACCTGCGTGGCTTTGGCCTCTACCTGATCAGCGAGCTTGTCGATGACTACGAGGTAAATTCTTCACAGAAGGGCACTGTACTCACCCTACGTCTCTACCGGAGAGAAGAGCAGTCATGAGCGATATTATTCGACGCGAAGAGTTCGGCGATGTCGCTGTCCTCCATATTACCAGCACGAGCGTTGATGCGGTATCAGCGGCAGCAATCGCCGCCGAGTATGAGCAGATGCGCCCGATCACCGTTCTCGACTTCAGCGAAGTTTCGTTCATTAACTCTGGCGGGATTTCGGCCCTGCTGAAGTTTGTCGTCTCAGCGCGGAAATCGGGGTATAAGCTCTTCGCCATGAACGTCAGTCCGCATCACCAGAAGATTTTTAAGATGGTCGAGATGTCGCGCTTTATGCCCCCCATTGATGAGCGCGATTTGGCTGAGTTTCGCTGACAGCAACGTTGTACCAACCCTGTTCGCCAGCGCCATATTCCCGCTTGAAGCAATGGCGGTGTGGTATCATAGGGGGGCATCGTGCAGACAAGAAAATATGCGCGATATCGCGGGCGCTCTTCGTTCGTGTAGGTGAGACATCTTTATAGTAGCGAAGCGAGGCACACGTGTCGTCCACGGTGATGATCGTTGAAGATGATCCGGCAACTCGTCGCCTGTACCGCTTCCTGCTGACAAACAGCGGCTATACGGTTATCGAGGCTGAAGATGGGTTGGCTGCGCTTGAACGCTATACGACGCAGACGTGTGATGTGATCATCACAGACATGAATATGCCGCGTATGGGCGGGATCGATCTGGTGCGTACACTCCGCCAGAAGGATGCCGATGTGTATGTGATTATGGTGACGGCATTTGGTACGCCTGATACCGAGAAGCATGCCTACCGCGCAGGAGTGAACGAGTATCTCACTAAGCCCTTTGACTTCGAGGAGCTTGAGCGACGTGTCCAGACCTTCTTCGCACGCCGACCGAGCGCGTAGTCCCCACCACAAAACATTAGTCCTCGACACAGCACAAACGCTGCCAGCACTGTTGGCAGCGTTTGTGCTGTGTCGAGGGCTGATCCTACATCCCGTTGGGGCTGATGATCGTGGGCGACTCGCCGCCGTCCTCCTCGGGTTCCTCGACCGAGAGGGCCGCCACCCGGTCGCCGCTGTTGGGGTTGACGATAGTAACGCCTTGAGTCAGCCGACCGAGTTGCGAGATCTCGTCAGCCGAGGTACGCATCATGATGCCGGCGGCGGTGACGATGGTGAGCAGGTGGCGCTCGTTGACAATCGCCGCACCGGCGACGCTGTCATCCGGGCGCAGCTTGATGGTGATCACACCGCCGGTGGCCCGGCCCTTGGTCGGGTACTCCTCTAGCCGGGTGCGCTTGCCGAAGCCACGCGCCGTAACAACGAGCAGGTCGTCGCCGGGGGTGACGAGATGCATGCCGATCACCAGGTCGCCGTCGGTCAGGTTGATACCGTTGACGCCGGTGGCTGGTCGTCCCATAGGCCGCACATCATCCTGCTTAAAGCGAATCGTCTGGCCCTGCACCGTGGTCATCAGAACGTCCTCGTGGCCGTTGCTGACGTTGACCCAGCCGAGGACATCGCTTTCTTCAAGGCCAATGGCGATCAGGCCGTTGGAGCGCACCTGGCTGTACTCCTCCAGCTTGGTGCGCTTGATCTTGCCGCGCTGGGTGGCCATCACCAAATACTCGCCGTTGTAGTCGGGCACAGCGAGCATCGAGGTGACCTGCTCACCCGGCTCCAGCGAGATCAGGTTGACCAGGGGCAGCCCCTTGGCGGTGCGCGAGCTATCGGGCACCTCGTGGGCCTTGAGCTGGTAGACCTTGCCCTTGTCGGTGAAGAAGAGCAGGTTATCGAGGGATCCGCAGGTAAGCAGGTGGCGCACGAGATCCTGCTCGCGGGTGTTCATGCCCTTGATACCGCGCCCACCACGGCGCTGGGTGCGGTAGACATCAGCGGCCTGACGTTTAATGTAGCCCCGGTCGGTGAGGGTGATCAGCACCCGAATATCGGGGATAAGATCCTCATCGCTGACCTCGCCGGTAGCATCGGGGATGATCCGGGTGCGCCGCTCATCGCCGTACTTCTCTTTAATCCGGCGCAGATCCTGCTGAATAATGTTCGTGACGCGGCGCGGATTGGCCAGAATATCCTCAAGCTCGGCAATCAGCTTGATCACCTCGGCGTACTCATCCTCGATCTTCTTGCGCTCAAGAGCGGCCAGGCGGCGCAGTTGCATGTCGAGGATGGCCTGGGACTGGATCTCGCTGAGGCTAAAGTTGCGGATCAGGTTGTTGCGGGCGCTCTCGGCGGTGCGCGACTCGCGGATGGTGCGGATGATCTCGTCGATATTATCGAGGGCGATCTTCAGACCCTCCAGGATATGAGCGCGGGCGCGGGCCTTGTCCAGCTCGTACTCCGTGCGGCGACGGATGACATTCTGGCGGTGGGCGACGTGTTCCTGGAGCATGCGCTTGAGCGTCAGCACCTTCGGCTGGAGCCCGTTCTCAACCAGGGCCAGCATATTGATGCCGAAGGTCGTCTGCATCTGGGTATGTTTGTAGAGGGCGTTGAGCACCTTTTTAGGCTGCGCATCCTGCTTGAGCAGGATGACCAGCCGCATCCCAGCGCGGTCGGACTCATCGCGCACATCGCGGATGCCCTCGATCTTCTTGTCTTTGGCCAGTTCGGCCATGCGCTCCTGGAGGCGGGCCTTGTTGACCTGATAGGGCAGTTCGGTGACGACAATATTGAAGGCACCGCGATTAGCTTCCTCAATATGGGCCTTGGCGCGCAGCGTGATCTGGCCGCGCCCGGTACCGTAGGCAGCCACAATGCCATCGGTGCCAAGGATGTTCCCGGCGGTGGGGAAGTCGGGGCCGGGGATGATCTTATTCAGATCCTCAACCGTGACTTCAGGGTTATCAATCAGGTGAATGATCGCATCGCACAGCTCGCCGAGGTTATGCGGCGGGATATTGGTCGCCATACCAACCGCGATACCGGCAGCGCCGTTGAGCAGCAGGTTAGGCAGCATACCGGGCAGCACCGACGGCTCGCGGTAGGAGCCATCGAAGTTATCGCGGAAATCTACGGTGTTCTTTTCGATGTCAAAAAGCAATTCTTCTGCGATTGTTGACAATCTTGCTTCAGTATATCGCATTGCAGCCGGCGGGTCGCCGTCCACGCTGCCAAAATTCCCTTGCCCGTCGATCAGCGGATAGCGCATATTCCAGGGCTGAGCCAGGCGGGCCAGTGCGTCGTAGACCGACTGGTCGCCGTGGGGGTGCATCTTGCCCAGCACGTCGCCGACAATACGGGCGCTCTTCTTGTAGGCGGTGTTGGCGCGGAAGCCCATGTCCCACATGCCGTAGAGGATGCGCCGCTGCACCGGCTTCAGGCCGTCGCGGGCATCGGGGAGGGCGCGTGAAACAATCACGCTCATCGCATAACTGAGGTAGGCAGTCCGCATCTCGGTGGTGATGCTGACCGGCCTGACAATTCCAATTTCCATACCATGTCTCCTGGTTTCGCAGAGAGGGACGCGCAGCGTGCTACGCTCCCTGCGTCGCCGTGTTATTCCGCTTCGTAAAGCGTTAAATGCTCTTTCTATTATACCGCATCCAGGGCGTTTCCGCAAGGAAATTACGAACGTATGTTTGTTGATCTGGCATCAAAAAAGAGGGTCGCAAGGAGGGATTCGCCCTCCTTGCGACCCTCTTTTTTTTCCTACAGGCCGCGCACACCCACCGGCCCAAAGTCGAGGAAGTCACAGGCGGTGAGCTGGTAGCAGACGCCGGCGAGCGTCTCGTTGATGGCGTGGTCGTGATCCTGGCGGCGATGGAGATGGCCGTAGATACACGCCCGCGCACCAGCGGCGGCGATACGGCGAGCGAACTCGCTGGGCTGGCGGTTCAGGAAGGGCGGGTAGTGGATCATCACGATGATCGGGAGCCTGTCGGCGGCCAGTTGCGTGGCGTGGGCCAGGGCGCGGTCGAGCATACTCAGTTCGCGCTGGTAGATCTGCTCATCGGTGGCCACCACGTAGCCAGGAGTCTCGGGGGTGATCCAGCCCCGCGTGCCACAGACCACCGCCTCGCCAATGTCCAAGGCATCGGCGCTGAGCAGACTGATCGAGGGCGGCAACTGGGGGCGGATGGGCTTAACCCGGCGCGAGCACCAGTAGTCGTGGTTACCACGGATGATCACCTTGCGGCCGGGAAGGGCGTCGATCCAGCGCAGATCGACCAGGGCGTCCGAAAACTTCATGGCCCAGGAAATATCGCCCGCAATCAGCACCCAATCGTCGGGGGCCACGCGCTCACGCCAGCGTCGGGCGATGCGCTCCGGGTGATCCTTCCAATGCGACCCGAAAATGTCCATCGGCTTAGGCTGCGCAAAGGAGAGGTGCAGGTCGGAGATAGTCCAGATCATGGTGTGCTATGCGCTACATTAAGAAGTGTTCGGCTGCATCATAGCAGGCAGGGGCGCGGGGCGCAATATGATCACCGTGCTACTTCAACTCGCCCCTCTTCTCGGTGCAGGATGAGGCCAGTCAGTCGTGCGCCAGCGAGTTCGTTCGGCTCAAGCTTATGCAGCCCTCCGCCATACACGCGCCCGCCCGCAATCAGCGATTCCGGCGTGGTACGATTCAGCACCCGCAGCAGGTCGGCGTACAGCGATGGAGAATCCTGAAGCGCATGAGCCAGGATCGGCTTTGGGTACAGCATCAGATAGACATTCGGCACGGTTGCCCGTGAGCGGTTCAAGATGAACCGAAACGGCTCTCCGTGCTTACGTTCTTTGCGCCCCATATAGGGGCATAGAAATGGGGCGGCTGGACGTACCTCCTGCACATACCAGGGGCTTCTGTGTGCGCAGATATAGCCCGTATGGATGCCTGCTGCGACCCCCTCTTGTAGATAGCTCCACAGCCCAGCATATCGCTCGCGGATTGTGGCCTCGGGGAGACGACAACTGAGGAGGTACCGAGGCTTGTCGATCAATGGATCGCCATGCATCGTGGCCTTGATTTCGTCACTAGAGATGTATCGCGGGCTTGGCAGTATTGGTATAAGAAAACTAGATGGGATCGCATACGTTGCGATGGTATCTGGCCCGACGATAAAGAACTTATTTGCTCCTGTCGCAATCCCCCGCTTGATCGTGAAAATGTCAGAGAACAATAGTCCGCTATCGCTCTGCTCAGGTGCGTGCGCAAGAGAAGAAATGCGCGTCCATTTCGGAATAGCTCTCAGGTTGGCGATAGCGATGTTGCTTTCAAGACGTGGCGTTAAAAGCGTGCCACCATAGGTAAATCGTACCTGATGATCGGGGGGAGGCGGATCATTGCGCACCCACACAACTACAGATGAGACCAGCGCATCATCAAACTGCGCGTCCTGCGGGTCAAACCGATGGATGTGTAACAAGGTTACTCGACTGAGCAGGTACTCCTTAACCTGATGTCCATAGTTCACATCCATAAACTCGCTCGGGATGAGCCACACCGCGAGCCCGCCGTGCTGCGTCCACGTATGGGACAGACAGAGGAAGTAACAGTAGAGTCCAGACAGCCCGCTGAGCCGAACTCGCGCCCGCTGCGTGACAAGCTGCTGTAGTCGCTGTTTTTCGTCGCTGCCGATATGGTGATGACGTACATACGGCGGGTTGCAGATCAGAAGATTCGCCCGCTTACTGTCGAAGAGTGGCGGCTCTGCCCGCGTAAAGTCGGCAATGTGTAGGTGAAGCGGCGTATGCGACCAGAGCTTGAGCGATTCATCGCCATAGTGCGGGTCGATCTCGTAGCCGGTCGCCGTGATGATCTGCCTGTCTGCAAAAATCTGAAGCAGGGCGGAATAAAATGAGCCGGTGCCAATGGCAGGGTCGAGAAAGCGGATAGGCACGTCCTCTGGCATGTAGTGACGTGCGCGCTCTAAAATGTCGTGCGCCAGGGCGGTCGGCGTCGCAAACTGGCCGAGCTTGTTGCGCTCCAGCGCCGTCTTCGCCTGATCGAGGTGAGACTGGAGACCAAGGCGCACACCTTCGATGGACGGTGTGATCATGGCTTATAGCCCAAACTGTACAAGATCATTGATCCGATGTTCCCACACCCAATCGATGCCCTCGGCAGCCTCATATCCAAGATAACCGCTATCAAAGTAACCGCATAGGAACAGGATGAAGCTAACATTGTCGCCATACGTCTTTTTTAACTGTGCCATCTTCACAGCTTCTTCTTTCCTGCGCTTGTTCGTATTTGTGAAATCGCCTGCTGATTTCGCCTCAATCAGTAGCGGCAGCGCATCTGCTGATGCGTACATGGGCATCACCACTGCATCAATCGGGATGTTCACGGCTTTGTTGGAGGAGAGATAGACCAGGGTGTTGAAACGGAATGCGTACGATCCACGCGGGATGGTTTGTAGCGTGACACCTTTTCGTGCTGTTGCCTGGATATATCCCCGCTGTTTCAGCCAGGACTCGATGGTTGTGAGTTGCCGTCGCTCTTGCTCATTTCGGATAATCGGGTTCGCAGCCGCCCCACAGAGCCTGTCCGCTACAATCGTCGCGGCCCGCTCAATCTGATCGGGAGAAGGGCCGATGCGAGTATCAAGCCACGGGAAAATATCACGGTCTGCCATGCGATGGATGATCTTCCCAACAGCGGCCAACTGAACATCAACATCTGTGGCGCTCATATGTGGTGGGATCTTCGCCTCGTCCTCCATGGACTTCACCAAGTTGCTTGATACACTGGCCAGTCCGATCAACCGGTCACGCGCTAGTGGCGGCGCGGTGGACATCCTCAGCGTTTCAAGCGACTCGGGATACAGTTTGAGCGCGCTGGGGGTGATATTCATCAGGTAAGACGTTTTTTGAAGGGCTATTTTTACGCGCTGGGTCGCCGTAATGCGTGTCTCTCTGTAGGTCAGAGGTGCGAACTGCATAAACCACTGATTGTAGAAGTCAACAGATTGCGCTACGTCTTGCTTCCAGAGATGTGGTTTGTCAGCATTCACAGCCATCGGCGTCCTCGTATCTTTCCTACGCCTATACTAGCACAAATATATCAATTCCGCAAGCGTGTATTTTTTACCTAAACGTGCGGCCTCAGTATACCGCACGCCCGCCGCCAACCCTGGCACCACGCAGGGCGGGCCTTGCCTCCACTCTGCACGGTCAGGGCCACGTCATTTGGCGGGCAGGCTTTGGCGGTATAATGAGCCGATGTGTGCGCAAAACAGCGCGCCCGAGAGAGCTATGGGACGAGCCGACCTCCAGCCAAATATGGCGCAGCGCCGTGTCAGCGCTACGGCCCGCGCCGAGGGCGCGGGCGTTGCGATTCTGCGCTCGCTGCTGATTGTGCTGGCCCTGGCCTTTACTGTTGGCGCGATGGCCTACCAGGCTCCGCCGAGCGGTCGGGTGCGGGTGGGCTGGCTGGGCGACCGGCTGTTCCTCGGGGCTGATCCGGGGCTGGGCGCGGAGCCGCTGCTGCGCGGGGATTTCTACGCCGACGACCTGAACCTGGACTCGCCTACCGGGCGCAGCCGCTGGACCCGCGAACATGCCCGGCTGACTCTGCCGAATATCGGGGCCGGGGCTGAGCTTGACCTGGCTGTGGTCGCCCAGGGCTGGCCCGCTGATGTGCTGCGGGCCGATCTGCACCAACCAACGGTGACTGTTCTCGCTGATGGCACGTCCATCGGCGAGTTTACGCCTGACCCTGGCTGGCAAACCTACCACTTCCGTATCCCCGTCGCCGCCCAAACCGGTGGCGACCTGATGATCGACCTGCACAGCTCGCAGACCTTCACCGACACCCTCGGCTTTGGTGGCGACCCGCGACCGAAGGGGCTGCGTCTGGCTGAGGTGCGCGTCGCCCCGGCAAGCAGCCGTCTGATCGCGATCTACCCGCCAGCCTGGCGGGCGGTGCTGCTGCTCTGCGTGAACGCGCTGCTGCTGGTGCTGATCCTCTCCCGGCTGCTGCGCTCGCCCCCAGTGATCTACACGTTGACTATCGTGGGCGTCGGGCTCGCCGGGATCGGGCTGGCTAGTCTGCGGGTGTGGATGGGCGCGGCGCTGCTGGTGGCGATGGCGGCGCAGGGCGTCCTGCTGCTGGCGGCATGGCGCAGCGAGATCCTGGCGCTGACGCGGGCGCTGGTGCGGCGCTACGCGGTCGGGCGCGGGCTTGGCTATGGCCTCGTGACGACCGCCCTGGTTTGGCTAACCTACAGTCTGGCGCAATTCCTGGGCTGGCTGGGCAGCCAGGGCGGGCCGCTGTTCTGGAAGATCTTCCCCGATTCGATCCTCTATAGCCTGCTGGGCGTCGGTCTGCTCGCGTTGGCGCTGACTCTCGGGCGCGAGGGGCTGCCGCGCCTGGCGGATCGGGTGGTCGGCGTGGTCGGCTCGCGGCGCGGCGCGGCGATCATGCTCGGCGTATTCAGCACGATCTGGCTGGGCTATGAGGCGACGGTGATCGCCCAGTTGCCCTACGTGGGCCACGCCGACTACGCCGATAACGCGGTGGTGGCGCGCAACATTGTGGCCGGGCGCGGCTGGGTGGTGGACTATGTCACCCAGTTTTACCGGCTCTACGCCGGGCTGACGCACCCGCAGGAGACGTGGCCGCTGCTCCAGCCACTCTGGATCGCGCCCTTTTTTTTGCTCTTCGGGGCGACGGCATGGGCGGCGAAGATGCCCAATCTGATCTTTAACGTCCTGCTGGTTTTGATCGTCTTCCAGGTCGGTACGCGGATCTGGGATCGGCGGGTGGGCCTGACGGCGGCGATCCTGGTGCTGACGAACTATCTCTTTTTCCGGCTGACGATCTATGCCACGAGCGACCTAGCCTTTGTGGTATTCAGCCTGGGGGCGCTGTATGCGCTGTATCGGGGGACGGAAGTCAGGGGTCAGGGGTCAGGGG
>Ga0194060_10002287_pt1 | contig 13667 bp, 17 predicted proteins | sample SepL225m_MetaG_FD_163427 | JGI IMG/M metagenome (GOLD analysis project Ga0194060, IMG submission 163427) | Anoxic zone freshwater microbial communities from boreal shield lake in IISD Experimental Lakes Area, Ontario, Canada - Sep2016-L222-5m | ecosystem: Environmental > Aquatic > Freshwater >... | reverse complement strand
AAATCGTCGTCATACTTTTCCTGTTGCTGATCCTTGCGAGCCTTGGCTCGGCCCTGTTCTTCCTGATCACCAACCGCGGCCAGTCCAAACGCACCGCAAAAGCCCTGGCCCTGCGCGTCGGCCTGTCGATGATCCTGTTCCTCGCGCTGATGGCGGGCCACTACTTCGGCCTCATACCGGGAAAGATCAGCTAAGACCCGCGAGAGAAGCGCAGCGTGCGGCGCTGCGGCAGTCTCTTTGCGCAGACGCGCCCCGCGCTTGGCCCCTGATCCCTTGCAGGGACCTCGACCGGCTACACCCAGTAGACGAAAATGAACAGCAGCAGCCAGACTACATCGACAAAGTGCCAGTACCAGGCCACCGCCTCGAACGCGAAGTGGTGATCAGGCCTGAAATGGCCCGCGAACGAGCGCAACAGCATGGTCGTCAACATGATCACGCCGATGGTCACGTGAAAGCCGTGAAAGCCCGTCAGCATGTAGAAGGTCGTGCCATAGATGCCGGTGCCGAGCTTGAGGTTCAGCTCGGCATAGGCGTGCGAATACTCGTAAGCCTGGAAGCCGAGGAAGGTGGCGCCCAGGGCGATGGTCAGGGCGAGCCACAGCTTCAGTTTCGCGCGATTGCCTTCGAGCATGCCGAAGTGGGCGATGGTAAGCGTCACGCCCGAGCTCAGCAGCAGGAAAGTGTTGAGCGCCGGGACGCCCCAGGCCGCCATGGGCGTGAACGGGTCCTTGAAGCCCGGACCTGCGCTGGGCCAGTGCGAGCTGAAATCCGGCCAGAGTATTTCTTTGCTTGCGAGGCTGGCCAGATCGGGAACCGCGAGCACCCGCGCGTAGAACAGGGCGCCGAAGAAGGCGGCGAAGAACATCACTTCGGAAAAAATGAACCAGCTCATGCCCCAGCGGAACGAGACATCCTCGCGCTTGCCGTATTTGCCGGACTCGGACTCGCGCACCACGTCGCCGAACCAGCGGAACATCATGAACACGAGCAGGACGAAGCCGACGAGAACGCTATAGCGGCCGACGCCGGCGCCGTTGAACCACATCACCGCGCCGGCCGCCATGAACAGCAGCGCGAACGAGCCGATTATCATCCAGCGGGACGGCTCGGGTACGAAATAAGATTGCGCCTGGTCGCTCATTTTCCTCTCTTCTCCTTCAGGTCACGTTGCCGATGACGAAACGCACCAGCAGCAACAGACTAACAATCAAAACCGCCGCGCCGATCAGTCCGGCGACGATCACCTGCTTCGGTTTCAGCTCGACGCTGTCCGTCTCGTAGTCGCGCCGCTTGCGTATGCCCAGGAAAGACCAGAATACGGCCTTTGCCACTTGCGGCAGCGACGCCTGCTTCGGTGCTTGCGCCACGCTCACCCCTGGCCCGCTTTCCGGTTTGCGCCGTCGACTCGGAAAAAAGTGTAGGAAAGCGTGATGGTGTTGATGTCCTTGGGCAGGTCCGGGTCGATCACGAACACCACCGGCATCCGCCTTACCTCGCCCGCCGCCAGCGTCTGCTGCGTGAAACAGAAACATTCCAGTTTGTTGAAATACCGCACTGCGTGCGCCGGGCCGTAACTGGGCACAGCCTGACCGGTCACCGGCTCGTCCAGGGTGTTCCTCACTTCGTAGACCATCTGGGCCATTTCGCCGGGATGTATTTCCACGCTGGACGCCATGGGCTTGAAGGTCCAGGGCAGCTTCTGGATGTTGGAGTCGAATTCGATCGTCACCGAACGCGTCAGGTCGACCTGGGTGTTCTTTGCGCCGGCCTCGACTGCGCCCGGCTGCCACACCTTGCGCAGCCCCGCCACCTCGCACATCTTCTCGTAGAACGGAACCAGCGCGAAACCGAAGCCGAACATGCCCAGCGCCACCACCAGCAGCTTCTTCAGCATGCGCTGGTTGGCGCCGACGGCCGCGCCGGCGTGCGCGCTCATTTCGCGAGCCAGTACTTGAGCAAGATGCCGAGGAAGAACGCGAGCGCGATGGAGGCCAGGATCAGCCCCGTCCTCGCGTTGCCTGCCTTGCCCGACGCCATGCCCATGCCGGCCATCACTTCACCACCGGCTGTTCGTGGAAACTGTGATAGGGGGCCGGGCTCGGCAAATGCGTCCATTCCAGCGTATCGGCGCCTTCCCAGGGCCGGGCCGGCGCCTTCTCGCCCTTGCCGAATACGCTTACCTTGAGCACGATGTACAGGAACAGCAGCTGCGTCAGGCCGAAGCCGAAGGCGCCCACGGTGGCGATCTGATTGAACTCGGTAAACTGGCCGGCGTAGTCCGGAATGCGCCGCGGCATGCCCGCGAGGCCGAGAAAATGCATGGGAAAGAAGGTGATGTTGAAGAACACCAGCGACAGCCAGAAATGCCACTTGCCCAGGGTCTCGTCGTACATGCGGCCGGTCCACTTGGGCAGCCAGAAATAGGCGCCGGAGAAGATCGCGTACAGGGACCCGGCGACCAGCACGTAATGGAAGTGCGCCACCACGTAGTAGGTGTCCTGCAGCTGCACGTCGACCGGCATGATCGCCAGCATCAGACCGGTGAAACCGCCCATGGTGAAGACGAAGAGAAAACCCACCGCGAACAGCATCGGCGTCTCGAAGGTCATCGAGCCCCTCCACATGGTGGCTAGCCAGTTGAACACCTTCACCCCGGTGGGCACGGCGATCAGCATGGTGGCGTACATGAAGAACAGGAGCCCGGCGGTGGGCAGGCCCACGGTGAACATGTGGTGCGCCCAGACGATGAACGACAGGATCGCGATCGAGGAGGTGGCGTACACCATGGAGGCGTAGCCGAACAGGGGCTTCCTCGCGAATGCCGGGATCACCTGGCTGATGATGCCGAACGCCGGCAGGATCATGATGTAGACCTCGGGATGGCCGAAGAACCAGAAGATATGCTGGAACATCACCGGGTCGCCGCCGCCCGCGGCGTTGAAAAACGAGGTGCCGAAATGGCGGTCGGCCAGCACCATGGTGATGGCGCCGGCGAGCACCGGCATGACCGCGATCAGCAGGTAGGCGGTGATCAGCCAGGTCCACACGAACATCGGCATTTTCATCAGCGTCATGCCCGGCGCGCGCATGTTGAGTATGGTGGTGATGATGTTGATCGAACCCATGATCGAGGAGGCGCCCATGATGTGCAGGGCGAAGATTCCCAGGTCCATGCCAGGACCCATCTGGATCGACAAGGGCGCGTAGATGGTCCAGCCGGCCGCCGGCGCGCCGCCGGGGACGAAGAAGGACGAAATCAGCAAAATCGCCGCCACCGGCAGCAGCCAGAAGCTCCAGTTGTTCATGCGCGCGAAAGCCATGTCGGGCGCGCCTATCATCAGCGGGATCTGCCAGTTGGCGAAGCCGACGAAGGCCGGCATGATCGCGCCGAACACCATGATCAGGCCGTGCATGGTGGTGAGCTGGTTGAAGAACTCCGGATTGACGATCTGGATTCCGGGCTGGAACAGCTCGGCGCGCAGCGTCAGCGCCAGCACGCCGCCCACCAGCAGCATGGTCATGGAGAACCAGAGGTACATCGAGCCGATGTCCTTGTGGTTGGTCGTGGTCACCCAGCGCATCAGCCCCGCGGGGTGATGCGCGTGCCCGTCCTTATCCGCGTGGCCGTAACCGTGGCCCTCGATGACTGCACTCATTTCTGTCTCCTGGAAACTGTCGTTAGAGCAACTTACTAAACGCGGGGACTTTCCCCTAAAGGGGAATCGAGACCTCCGGGGCGTCTCCCCTCGTGCTCCCCTAATTCACGCGCCTGACGATAATGCGGTCAGCCGCTCTTACTTTCTCGCCGCCTTGACTTCGGCCGGCTGCACCATGTCGCCCGTCTTGTTGCCCCAGGCGTTGCGCTCATAGGTGACCACGGCCGCGATGTCGGTGTCCGAGAGCTGCCTGGCGAAGGCGGCCATCGCGGTACCGCTCTTGCCGTTGAGCACCCGGTCGATATGCACCGCCTTGTCGCCGATTGCGATCTTGGATCCGTCCAGCGCCGGGAAAGCCGGCGGCAGCCCCTTGCCGCTGGCCTGGTGACAGGCGACGCAGTTGGCGGCGTAGACCTTCTCGCCCCTGGCCTGCAGTTCGGCCGCCGCCCATACCTTGTTCGGATCGTCCGCGGCCGCAGCCGCCTTCTTCTTCTGGTCGCCGACCCACTGTGCGTATTTTTCCAGCGACACCACCTCGACCACGATGGGCATGAAGCCGTGATCCTTGCCGCACAGTTCGGCGCATTGGCCGCGGTAAATGCCTTCCTTGTCGGCCTTGAACCAGGTGTCGCGCACGAAACCGGGGATGGCGTCCTGCTTGATGCCGAACGCAGGCACCCAGAACGAGTGGATGACGTCGTTGGCGGTGGTCAGAATGCGCACCTTCTTGCCCACCGGCACCACCAGCGGATTGTCCACTTCCAGCAGGTAATTTTCGCCCTTGGGCTTAAGGTTGTGTATCTGGTCCTGCGGCGTGGCCGAATTGGACAGGAACGCGATGCCCTCGCCCTCGCCCTTGAGGTAGTCGTAGCCCCATTTCCACTGGTAGCCCGTGGCCTTGATCGTAATGTCGGGGCTGGAGGTATCCTTGAACGCGATCAGCGTCTTGGTCGCGGGCCAAGCCATGCCGATGAGGATGACGAAGGGAACGACGGTCCAGACGATCTCCACGGTGGTGTTCTCGTGGAACTGGGCGGCCTTGTGTCCGACCGACTTGCGATGGGCATAAATGGAGTAGAACATCACCCCGAACACCACGCAGAAGATCGCCAGGATGACGTACATCATCAGCATGTGCAGATCGTAGATCTCGCCGGCGATGCGGGTCACGGGCGGCTGAAAGTTCAGCTGGTAGGCGGCGGATGCAAACCCCGATTCGAGCGCGAGCAGCAAGCCGCCTATAAGTCGTCCAAGCACGCTATTCATTTCTCCCTCTTCGCCGGCAGATAGACCAAGCCAAAAATGTAGACTAAGGCCAAAAAAGTTCGGTAAGCTATCATAGCCATTAGGGTTAATCAAGCGTTAAAGGGTTTACCACTACTGATTGCAAGGTCGAATCAGGCGCCTTTCGCGCGCGGCGCCGGCATCCTGACGATGGCGCGCCCGTCCTCGGCCTGCCGCGGCTCCGGCTTCCAGGCGTGGCCATAGACGATTTCGAAGCTCGCCGGCAAGCTGCCGTCGCGGCGCAGCTTCTCGTAGGCCAGGCGCGTCGCGCCGAACACCCCCCGGCCGGTAAGCCCGCGGCGGCGATCGGCGCGCACATTTTGCTGGCCGGTCGCGCGCAGGTCCGCAAACAGCGCATCCATATCCGCATAGGTCACGGTGATGACTTCCATTTCCATCACCGGCGCGGAAAAGCCGCAGGCCGAGAGCATATCGCCCAGATCGTGCATGTCGATGAAAGCATGCACATGCGGCGCGCTGTCGTGCGCGGCGAATGCGTCCTTGAGCTCTTTCAGCGTGTCCGGTCCATAGCAGCTGAACATCAGGAGTCCGCCGACTTTCAGCACCCGGTGCAGCGCTTTCAACGCCGGCTGCGGGTCGCCGGCGCAATGCAGGGCCAGATTGGACCATGCCAGATCCACGCTGGCCGCAGGCAAGGGCATCGAAACAAAATCGGCGCACACGAAATCGACGCGCCCGCGCTCGAGGACCCGCCGCAGCCAGGGCTCGCGGCTGCGCGCGGCCTGCAGCATGGGCAGCGCGAAATCCAGTGCCGCGACTCGCGCGCCCGGGTAACGCTCGGCCAGGCGCCTGGCGCCATAGCCATCGCCCGCACCTGCGTCGAGGATGCGCCCGGGCAGGAGCAAGATGTACTGCAGCCGCTCCAGCATGCGCGCTTCCACCTCGCGCGCGAGCACCGCGGCGTCGGCGTAGCTCGCCGCGGCGCGGGAATACGCGCGGCGCATGGCGCCGCGGTCGTACGCGGGCGCGCTCAACGCAGCCCTCTGCGCTGCAGCCCGGCGACGATCACCGGCGCAATGCCGACTCCAGCGCCAGGCCGACGGCAAGCAGGCGCCTGTCCTCGCCGCTTTGACCGACGAGCATCAGGCCCACCGGGCCCTGGCCCGGCTGGTGACACGGAATCGACAGCGCGCAGCCGTCGAGGAAATTCACCACGCTGGGGTTGCGCAGCATCGCCAGATTGGTCTTGCCATAGAGTTGGTCGTCCGCCTCCAGGGGCGCGATCGCGGGGGCGACCATGGCCACGGTCGGCATCAGCAGCGCGTCGAAGGGCGCGGCCAGGCGCGCGCTCTCGGCGATCATGGCGGCGCGCTGCGCCAGCACATCGATGTAGTCGGCGGCGCCGATGTCGGCACCGCGCAGGATGCGCGCGGCGACGCGCGGATCGTAATCCGTTTTGCACCGCGCGATCCGGTCGCGATGGACCGCGTAGGCCTCGGCCACCACCAGTCCGCCCTTCTGGTTGATCTGCGGCAGGCGCAGCAGCGCCTCGAAGCGCACATCGGTCACATTCACCCCCGCTTGCGACAGCCTGGCGAGCGCCTTGGCGAAAGCGTCCGCGACGCCGCCATCCAGGCCCTCGAGGACATAGTCCTGCACTACGCCCAGACGCAGCCCCTTCAATGGCAGCGCCTGCGGCACCTGCGCCGCGTCGCCGGCGAGGATGCTGTCGACCAGGGCGCAGCAGGCGACGCCGGGCGCGATCGGGCCGATGGAATCCAGCGTGGTCGACAGCGGGAAGGTTCCGTCCTTGGGTATGCGCCGCGCCGTAGGTTTGAAGCCGGTGAGCCCGCAGAGCGCGGCAGGGATGCGCACCGAACCGCCGGTGTCGGTGCCCAGGCCCACCGCCGCCATGCCGTCGGAAACCGATACTGCCGCGCCCGAAGACGAGCCGCCCGGAATGCGGCCGGTCGCCCGGTCCCAGGGATTTTTCGGCGTGCCGTAATGCGGGTTGAGTCCCAGGCCGGAGAAAGCGAACTCCACCATGTTGGTGCGGCCGACTATGATGGCGCCGGCCTGGCGCAATCTGCGCACGGCGGTGGCGTCGGCCGTGGCAGGAGCGTCAGCGGCGAGCGCTTTCGACCCGGCTCGGGTAATGTCGCCGGCGACGTCGAACAGGTCCTTGACCGAAACCGGGATGCCGGCGAGCGGCGAGGGCACGATGCCCAGCGCGCGCAAAGCGTCGCTCGCCTTGGCTTCGGCCAGTGCCGCTTCGCGGTGGGTGCGCAGGAACACGCGCGCGCCTTCGCCGGACGCTATGGCAATGCGCGTGAGCGCGTCCTCGACCAGGGCCTGGCTGGTGGTCTTGCGGGCGGCCAGTTCTGCCGCGAGCGTCGACAGGGTCTTCATGTTCGTCGGGCGGCGTGCTGCGCCGGACTGCGCAGCAGACGCGCGAATTTGACCATCATTCGGTTCATGGTTACTCTCCAGTGTGACCGGCGCATCTTCACGGAAGCATTTCCACTTGTCAATTTTGTCGCATCCATTTGCAGGCATCGGCAGCAGGATCAGGCGCGCACTGCTGGCGCAGGACTGCCTGCTGTGCCAGGCTGCGAGCGCGGACCAGCTGCTGTGCGCGGCGTGCGAACGCGACCTCCCCGCGGGCGTGCCGGCCTGCCCGCGCTGCGCCCTGGCCGGGCCGGGCAGCGCGGAGTGCGGCGCCTGTCTTGCCGACCCGCCGCATTTCGACGCCAGCTTCACGGCGTTTGCATACACCTATCCGGTGGACGCGCTGGTGCAGGCACTCAAGTACGGCGGCCAGCTCGCGCTGGCCGGGTTCTTCGCGCAGAAGCTCCATCAGCGCATCGGCACGGCACCCGGCGTCGACCTGATCGCGCCCCTGCCCCTGCATCCGGCGCGCCTGGCCGAGCGCGGCTTCAATCAAGCGGTCGAGATCGCCAAAGCCCTGTCGCGCGCGAGCGGCATCGGCGTTGACGCGCAGCTTGCCAGGCGCGTGCGCAATACCGCGGCGCAGACCGCCCTGCCCTGGCGCGAGCGCAGGGCGAACATGCGCGGCGCCTTCAGCTGCGAGCGCGATCTCGCCGGCCTGAGTATCGCCGTGATCGACGACGTCATGACCACCGGCGCGACGCTGAACGAGTTTGCGCGCACGCTGAAAGCGAGCGGCGCGGCGCGGGTCGAGAACTGGGTCGTCGCGCGGACGCCGCCAGGTGTTTAACATCGTCCTCTACCAGCCGGAGATCCCGCCCAATACCGGCAACATCATCCGCCTCGCCGCGAACACCGGCGCGACCCTGCACCTGGTCGAACCGCTCGGCTTTCGCCTCGATGACCGCGAATTGAAGCGCGCCGGGCTCGATTACCACGAATACGCCGGCCTGGTGGTGCACCAGGATTGGGCTGCCTGCTGCGAACATCTGAAGGGCAAGCGCATGTTCGCCTTTTCCACACGCGCGACACATCGTCATACCGAACCCCAATACCGCGAAGGCGACGCGCTCGTATTCGGCGCGGAGACCCGCGGCCTGCCGCCGGAGATATTCGGCAGCTTTCCGGCAGAACAGCGGCTGCGCCTGCCGCTGCGGCCCAACAACCGCAGCCTCAACCTTTCCAATGCGGTCGCGGTGGCGGTGTACGAAGCCTGGCGCCAGCAGGGGTTTGCCGGCTGCGCTTAGGTCTTTTTCGGCACAGGGAAATGTCTCCCATCGCGCTCGCCTCGATTGGTCTGCTGCAATATATGTCCGGCAGCGAATATCAAGTCTCTCCCTTGGGATCGCGAGCCAGCAGCCGCTCCACCGCCTCGCGCGGCGAAACCCGTCCGGACAACACCGCGCACACCGCCTGGGTGATCGGCATTTCTACGCCGAGTTGCAGCGCTCGCGCCTCTACCGCGGCCGCGGTATGCACGCCTTCGGCCACATGGCCCAGTTCGCGCAGGATGTCGTCCAGCTTCCTGCCCTGCGCCAGCGCGAGGCCCACCTGGCGGTTGCGCGACAGGTCTCCGGTGCAGGTCAGGATCAGATCGCCGGCGCCGGTCAGCCCGGTGAAGGTCTCGGGCCGGCCGCCGAGCTTCACCCCGAGGCGCGTGATTTCGGCCAGCCCGCGGGTAATCAGGGCCGCGCGCGCGTTGGCGCCCAGGCCCAGGCCGTCGGCGATCCCGGTGGCGATGGCCATGACGTTCTTTACCGCGCCGCCGATCTCCACCCCGGCAATATCGGTGCTGAAGTAGACGCGCAGCCGCGAGCCGTTCAGGGCGCGGGCCGTGGCTTCGCAAAAGCCGGCATCGGCTGAGGCGAGCGTGAGCGCGGCGGGCAGCCCGCGCGCGACCTCGAGGGCAAAACTGGGTCCGGACAGCGCGCCGCAGGCAATGCCCTCGGCCAGCACTTCGGCTGCGACCTGATGCGGAAGCATGGCGCGTACCGGTTCGAACCCTTTGCATAACCACACCACCGGCTTGCGCATCGGCGCGAGTTTGGCCAGCATCTCGCGCAGCGCCGCGGTAGGCGTCGCCACCAGAACGAGTTCGGCGGAGGCGGCTGCAGCGGCAAAATCCGCTTCGATGGCGAGTTGCGCGGGCAAGGCGATTTCCGGCAGGAAGCGCTGGTTGCGGCGTTCGGCTGCAAGCGCACGGCATTGACCAGGCTCATAATCCCAGAGCACGGTCTGGTGCCTCGCACTCAGTGTCGCGGCTATCGCCGTGCCCCACGCGCCCGCGCCGAGTACGCTGATCTTCATGATTCCCGGCCGCGGACCAAGGCGCGGCGCTTACAGCCCCCAGACCTGGTTCGCGCGCACGAATCCGGCCTGGCCGTCGCGGTGGCGCACCTTCACCCAAAGATTCGCTCCGAGTTCCACGATTTCCAGTGCCACGCCTTTGCGCGCCTGGAACAACACAGTGGCGCCGTCTTCGGATTTCTGCCGCACGTCCGCGAGCGCCGCCGTCACCACCACCGTGCGCGATTCGGACAGCAATTTTCTCTCCACCCAGGCGAGATCACCGGTGAGATCGCGCACCTTGGTCCAGTTGTCGATCTGGACGATGATCTCCACCGGATACAGTTTGCTCGCCACGAATAGCTTGTTCGCCTTGACCGAGGGCCCGTCGTACATGATCGCGGCATTCTCGGCGATGGAGCGAAATTCTCCCGCAATTGCAGCCGGGGCAGCCAGCAATACAAGCAGGGTGAAAAGGCGGCGCATGCGCTTCAGTGCGCGATTTCGATCTTGGGTGCAGCCTGTTCCTGCGCCTGCTGCAGGCGCTGCATGTAGATCGCCTCGAAATTCACCGGCGCCAGGTACACCGGCGGAAATCCGGCGCGCGCGATGATGTCGGACACGGTCTCGCGCACATACGGGAAAATGACGTTCGGGCAGGCGGTGGAGAGCAGCGGATCGAGATCCGCATCCGGCACGTTGCGGATCTGGAAAATGCCTGCCTGCGCCACCTCCACCAGAAAAATCGTCTTCTCCCCCGCCTTGGCCGTCACCGTGACCGTCAGCACCACCTGATACAGGCCCTCGCCTATGGCCGATCCCTCGTTGTGCAGCTGCACCTCCACCTGCGGCTGCTCGCCCGCCAGGAATATGGCCGGCGCGTGCGGAATCTCCAGCGACAGATCTTTGACGTAGATTTTTTCGATGCCGAAGGTCGGCTGTGGCTGCGGTTCGTTCATTTGGATTCCAGTGGTTGATGGTAAGTGTTACTGGTAAGTGTTTCGCTGATCAGGTCTGGTCGCGCAGCAGCGGCTCGAGCTTGCCGGCGCGATCGAGCGCCGCCAGGTCGTCAAATCCGCCGACATGAACGTCGCCGATATAGATCTGCGGCACGGTGCGCCTGCCGGTCCTTTGCATCATCTCGCTCCGGCGTGCCGGCTCCAGGTCGATGCGGATCTTGTCGATCTCGGCGACGCCCTTGGACTTGAGCAGCATCTCGGCGCGCTGGCAATAGGGGCACACGCCGGTGCTGTACATGCTGATCTTGGGCATAAGAACCTTTTCTTGACCTTTTCTCAATATGCGGGAACCTGTTCGGGAACGGACGGGTTCCACCCCTTCCTCGGTCCCTCCTGCCCCCCCTAGACTCGCCCGAGGCAAAGCGAACTCCGCATCGGGATCCGAAAGTATGGCTATTTCTGCAGAGGCAGGCCCGCCTGTTGCCAGGCGGCAAAGCCGCCGCTCAAATTCGACACATTGGAAAAACCCGACTTGCGCAGCGTCGCCGCTGCCGCGCTCGAGCGATTGCCGCTTGCGCAATACACGATTACCGGCTTGTCCTTGAATTTTTCAATGTCGCCGATACGCGCCTCGATCTGCGACAAGGGCAGCCAGCGCGCGTTGAGTATGTGCGCCTGCGCGTATTCGGCCTGCTCGCGCACGTCCACCATCAGTGCGTCCTGCCGGTTGATCAGCTGCGTCGCCTCCAGCGTATTGACCGAAGGCCCGCCCGCGCCGCGGCGCACGAGCGGCCAGACCAGCATCGCGCCGCTGATGATCGCGGCCGCGATGAGAAACATGTTGTCCATTACGAATTTCACGCACGCTCCAGGGGGTTGGCAGGAAAGGCAAAGGAAATTTCGCCCGAAGGCCTTGCATTCACGATTCCGTGCAAAGGAATATTATAAAATAATCGCCACCTCATCGTAAGGCAAAAAAGGACCTCCATGAAAAAAGTCATCCTGCTCAGGCACGGCGAGTCCGTCTGGAACAAGGAAAACCGATTTACCGGCTGGACCGACGTCGATTTGACCGAAAAAGGCGTCGAAGAGGCGAAGCAGGCCGGCAAGCTCATGCGCGAGGCCGGTTTCGTGTTCGACCTGGCCCACACCTCGGTGCTCAGGCGCGCGATCAAGACGCTGTGGCTCGCGCTCGATCAACTCGACCTGATGTGGATACCGGTGACGCATTCATGGCGCCTGAACGAGCGTCATTACGGCGCGCTGCAGGGCCTGAACAAGGCCGAAACGGCAACCAAGTTCGGCGACGCACAGGTCCTCGCCTGGCGGCGCAGCTACGATACGCCTCCGCCCGCGCTCGCACCGGACGACGCGCGCCACCCCGGAGGCGACCCGCGCTATCGCAGCCTCGCCGCCAGCCAGGTGCCGCTGACCGAGTGCCTGAAAGACACGGTGGCGCGCGTGCTGCCCTACTGGAACCAAGCCATCGCCCCGGACATCCGCGCCGGCAAACGCGTCCTCATCACCGCGCATGGCAACTCGCTGCGGGCGCTGGTGAAGTACCTCGACAAGGTCAGCGATCAGGACATCGTCGGTCTCAACATTCCAACCGGCGTGCCCCTGGTGTATGAGCTGGACGATGTCCTCAAGCCCATCCGCCACTATTATCTCGGCGATCAGGCCGAAGTCGAAAAAGCCATGCAGGCCGTGGCCAGCCAGGGGAAGGCAAAGACTTGAAACTGCCGAAAAGGCGGCCGGCGACACCGGAAATCTGCTTCATCCGCCTCTGCGGCGCCCTCCGAGTCGCCGGATTCTTTCTCGCTTCGGCGCTGCTGCCGGTGAGTCCGGCGCACGCCGCCGAGCGGGCGGACCTGGAGGCTTTGCACAGCCGCATCGAGGCGCTCAAGAAAAATCTGGCTGGCGCCGAGGAAAACCGGGCGGAGGCAAGCGACGGGCTGCGCGCCTCCGAACAAGGCGTGTCGGAAGCCAACCGCATGCTGCACAACATCGGCTTGCAGCAACGCTCGGTGGGGGCCGATCTGGCCCGGGCGGGCACTCAGTCGCGGGTGCTGGAGGCGAGCGTCGCCGCGCAGCAAGGCCAGTTGGGACGGCTGTTGTCGATGCGCTATACCTCCGGTCAGCAGGACTACCTGAAACTGCTCTTGTCCGGGCGCGACCCCAGTCAGACCTCGCGCGACCTGCACTATTACAGCTACATCTCGCGCGCCCAGGCCGATTTCATCCGCGCCCTGCGCAATAACCTCGCTGGCCTGGCGCAGCTCGCGCGCGAAGCGCGCGACAAGAGCGCTGAGTTGGCCGCCCTGGAAGCGAAGCAGCGCGAAGGCCGCAAGCAACTGCTGGCCCAGCAGGCCGAGCGGCGCAAAGTGCTCGCCCGGCTGGCGACCGAAATCCGCTCCAGGCATCGCGAGATCAAGTCATTGCAGCGCGACGAAGCGCGCCTGTCGCGCCTGGTCGAGGAACTGGCGAAGGCGATTGCGCCGCGCGCTTCCGGCCGGCGCAACGAGAACCTGCCCGAGCCGGGACGCGACACCGGCGTGTTCGCGGCGCTCAAGGGCAAGCTCAGGCTGCCGACCCGCGGGGAACTAATCAGCCGTTTCGGCACTCCACGCAGTGACAGCGGACTCAGTTGGAAAGGTCTGTTCATCCGCAGCGCCCGCGGCCAGGAGGTACGCGCCGTCGCGACCGGCCAGGTGGTGTTTGCGGAGTGGATGCGCGGATTCGGCAACCTGATGATCATCGACCACGGCCAGAGCTACCTCACCATATACGGCAATAACGAGGCGCTGTTGAAGCAAGTGGGCGACAAAGTCCGGGCCGGCGATGCGGTGGCGACGGTCGGCAATAGCGGCGGCAACCCGGATTCGGGTTTATACTTCGAAATTCGGCATCAAGGCAAAGCCTTCGATCCGTTGCGCTGGGTATCTTTGAAGTAAGAAGGGGTGAAGCGGCTCATGAAAAACAGGTTACAGAAAGTCGGCTTGCTTCTGCTGGGCGCCTTGGCAGGCGTGCTCTTGTCCCTCAATTTCTCGGCCATCGCGCAGAAAGAAGG
>Ga0194060_10002284_pt1 | contig 13676 bp, 14 predicted proteins | sample SepL225m_MetaG_FD_163427 | JGI IMG/M metagenome (GOLD analysis project Ga0194060, IMG submission 163427) | Anoxic zone freshwater microbial communities from boreal shield lake in IISD Experimental Lakes Area, Ontario, Canada - Sep2016-L222-5m | ecosystem: Environmental > Aquatic > Freshwater >... | reverse complement strand
CGCTATGAGGGGGGCGTGAAGCCGCATTACGTCCTCGACGGTTTCGGCAAGACCAGTGTGGACGCTCCGAGCAACGGCTGCTGCATTGAAATGGAAATCCGGGACGAGAAAATCGTCCGTGCACGCAGCGTATTGCCTCGACGTGTATCGGAATTGACATTCCAGAACTGGGACAGCAATGGTTTGCCGAAATGGAACTGGGGAAAGGAAGAAAAGGTGAGCACTCCGCCGCCGCCTTACAACCCTGCGGCCCGTTCCGCGACACTGGTGAATCCTCCCGTGGCTGTGCCGCCACCGCCTCCTCCCTTGACCACATCAGCTATGACCGCAACTCTCCTTGGCCCCAACGACATTTCGGCTGAAGCAACGCGCCTGCTGACGACATTCGATAGCTTGAAGAACCAGCCTGGCGTGCCGAAATACAAAAGACCCGCCAAACCGGCCCAGCCCTCCTGCGGGGCATTCTCCCCTCCCGGTGTAATTATGGAGTCCTATCGAGGCGGATGTCGGGATGGCCAGGCTGACGGCATGGGTGAAAGCTGGTGGCGAACCAAGGATGGCAAGACCTTCTATATAGTTGCTGAGTATTTGGCCGGCAGGGAAACGGGCAAGGTTTTGTTTTTCGGTCTTCGCTCACCGAAATCCGATCCGTTGCCAGTGGCCATCCTGGGGCAGGCACGCAATGGCGATTTTTATGGTGAGGCCACGCGCTGGCAGGCCGACAGAGTGCGCTACCAGGGCGCTGTAGACAAGAATGGCACTCCGCAGGGCCAAGGAGAATCAATATTACCGGATGGCGGGCGTTTCATTGGACAGTTTGTCAACGGCCAGCCGACAAGGGGGCGCGTGTCTCTCATCGGCGGGGGGTGGGACGAGGTGGTTTGCAATGCCCGAGGCTGCAGCGCCGTCGGCGGAAATGCCCAGACGCCAGAGGCTGCCGGGCTTTGCAAACCTGGGACATTCGTGGACTTTTCCGATTCGACCGGAGGAAGCTGGACTCAGGCCAAAGTGTTGCGTCTGGTCAATGGCAAGTGCGAAGTGTCCTGGGATACGGGCTACGGGAATCTCACCAGCGTGGTCGGGGTGAATCAACTGCGGGAGCATGATTACACCTACCGCCCCTCCGGCAGTATTGGTGCTTCCAGCTTCGATGGTTATTTGAAGGGACAGGCGGAAATTGACCGGAAGCGCTTAGACCAAGGTTCCACAGGCAGCCGGCCGGCGTTGGTCTGCTTCACGGATTCCTGGGGCAAGGTTGTGTGCCGATAGGAGGGTTATTATTCCGGTAACTTAAATTTAACCTGATAAACTTTGTTTTTCTGCTTGCCGGAAAACATATGGGGATTTGCTGCATATTACTCCCAACTCTGAATCTGAAACATTCAGCCTGTTCCCTTATTAGCTCCTGATTTGTCAAGCTATTTCATTTTTCTGATCTTCTCCAGACTCTTTTCCAGCACCACCATCTTGCTGCTTACATCCGCAAGTTGCTAACAAACTAAACGGGCCGCCATTACATGCAAGTCCTTAACCGGAGACTGCTGACTCTGTGGGATCAATTCGTCACTGAACGATTCCATACCACGAGCAACATCAGGATCGGCGTTCTCGTTAATGGTGATTCCTGCGGTTGTATGCGGTACAAAGACCGTAACTACTCCGTCCAGCCAGTTGTTGTTCGCAATAACCCCGGCAATATCGGTGGTAATTGAGACAAGTTGGGTGCGGCGTTGTGTCTTTACGTGGAATTCTGTTGTTGTCATCATGCTGAGCCTCTTTATTGGAAATAACGTTTATGGAATGAAAACCGTGCCAAGGTTTATCACGCATCCGCTGGCGCTTCAACAGAGATGCCATTTGGGCTGTATTGATACGTGAACCATCTGTACTGCAGCTTGACTCATCACCGCCTGCGGTAATCTTCAACTTTGCATTTCGGCCAACAAGTTCTTGATCTCGGATCATGATATTCTCCATTAAATATTGTCGTGGACTGTATTTGATTGATTGTGATAATAAATCCGGCAGTTTGAGTGAAGTGGATTTGAAGATGATCTTTTAGCAGCTTTGAAAGAATTACGTGAAGCAGCACTAGCCATGACCAGTGGCAGGCTTCCGACATCACATGAATTAGAGCGGAACGGGTAATTGAACTTGCGGAGAAAACAAAATGACAAGATCTAAATTGATTGAACAGTTGGCACAGAATACATGTAAAAGCATCACTGCAGCTGAAGCGGTTGTCCATGAAATATTTGATAGTATGACTGATACGCTTATTGCAGGTGGTAGAATTGAAATAACGACCCTATTAGCCCTCCTGTAATTGGAGAACAACTGATGAAGCTCATACCATGTTCCGAATTGCATGTCCTGAATGGTGGCACTCATAATCTGGCAAATGTTCTCGCCGAACAGGTCGCACCATTGATCCACAAGTTTATTGCTGTGAACAACTTACTGGCATAAGTCGTCGAGTCCAGAAAGAATCCTTTGGAGGCATAATCTATGAAAGTAATTGCAATAAATGGCAGCCCGAGAAAAAAGTGGAATACCTCAACATTACTTGAAAAAGCTCTCGAAGGTGCAGCATCTCAAGGAACCGAGACAGAACTCGTTCATCTCTATGATCTGGATTTCAAGGGATGCTCCAGTTGCTTTTCATGCAAGCTGAAAGATGGAAAGAGTCTCGGTAAATGCGCGATGAATGATGGTTTGACTCCAGTCCTCGAAAAAATAGCTACTGCTGATGCCTTTATTCTTGGCTCACCTATCTATTTCGGAACGGTGACTGGAGAGATGCGCTCTTTCATGGAACGGTTGCTGTTCCAGTATCTGGCGTATACCAGTCCACCAAGTACAACCTTCACCAGAAAAGTTCCGTCGGCGTTTATCTATACCATGAACATATCAGAAATGATGATGACGGAGTATCAGTACTCAATACATTTTGGTTCAAATGAAAACTATCTGACCCGAATGTTTGGTCAACAGGCCGAAACGCTCTGCTGCTTTGAAACGCTACAGTTCGAGGATTACGACAAGGTAGTGTTCAATTACTTTGATCCCGAAGTGCGAAAAAAGCGGCGCATGGAAGTCTTCCCCGAAGATTGTCGCAAGGCCTATGAATTGGGCATAAGATTGACGGAAACCAAATCATGACTTCAATGCGTTGATTGAGAGCGAATCATCCCATGGATTCGGTACTATTTATCCATTCATAAATGTCCTTGTTTACCGCCTTATTTTTGGCGTATTGCTCTTCAAGCGCTTCAATAATGAAGATATTGTCTATTTTTTTGGGTAGTTGATAAGGATATATCGGCAGTCTATTAGTAACCAACCAGTTGAGAGATTGACCACAAGGAGATTCAGTTAATGCTACAAATCCATAGTGAATCCCACAGGTCAGAAAGAATAGGTTGGCTTCGAGCCGCCGTGCTTGGCGCTAATGATGGAACAATTTCGGTGGCAAGCCTTGTCGTTGGTGTTGCAGTTTCTGGAGCAACACAAAATAGCATTCTGCTTACTGGTGTAGCCGGTCTTGTCGCTGGAGCAATGTCAATGGCTGCAGGCGAGTATGTCTCGGTTCAATCGCAGAAAGATACTGAACATGCTGACATTGCCAAAGAAAAGCGTGAACTTGAACTGCAACCTGAACACGAACTAAATGAACTCACTTCCATTTATGTGAGTCGAGGTCTCGACCAACCATTGGCACGCCAGGTGGCAGAAAAACTGATGTCCAGTGATGCTCTTGGAGCTCATGCCAGAGACGAACTTGGCATTACTGAAACGTTACGGGCTCGACCGCTTCAAGCAGCTCTTGCGTCTGCAATTGCATTTATTGTCGGTGCAATTGTTCCAATTCTAGCAGTATTACTCGCTCCTAAAACCTTGGTTACGGAGGTTTCATTTGCAACCGCGCTGATTACTCTAGCCATTTTGGGGGCTACCGCAGCATACGCCGGTGGTGCGCCAATTGCCAAAGGTGCTATTCGAGTTGCATTCTGGGGTGTACTTGCAATGGGACTCACTGCCGGAGTCGGCAAGTTCTTTGGCGCGGTTATCTGAATTACCGAAACAATCACCTAATGGATTGCTGGAAATGGTATACTGACCTCAATATGGCAAGCCAAGAACCGTCGGCCTTTGGTTGAGAAAAACGTGGGCTGAGTGGTTTGCAGTTCTTAGTGGTGGAATCTACATCCCGGTTGAAATATACGAAGTGATACAACGCGTTACCTGGCCGAGGGTAACAGTGTTGGTTGTTAATTTCAGTATTGTTTCTTTCCTGCTGTTTGTTTTACTGAGAGATGGCAAGAAGGAAACTGTTTGAAGAGGAATTACGTGAATCACCAACTCAAGAGGAGATCGACCACATGAAATTTTGGAACCGGTTACAATTGTTGTTCTTAACAGTATTTTTTGTTGCTACAGCAACTTTGGCCATCATCCCGATTTCGGTATTGGCAGCAGACGAGCGTACTCCACTTTCTATAACTCTTGAGGAGTATTCCTATCCTTATCCAGTAAGCTATCTGCCACTGGTTATCGAGGGACAGGATCTTAGAATGGCATACATGGACGTGCTGCCAAGTGGTGGTGGGAATGGCAAATCAGTGCTCCTACTGCATGGCAAAAACTTTTCCGGAAGCTATTGGAAGGATACTATTGCGGCTCTCACCGATAACGGCTACCGAGTTATTGTTCCAGATCAAATTGGTTTCGGGAAATCTTCAAAGCCCAATATTCATTACAGCTTCCACGGACTCGCAGCGAATACCAAAAAACTGTTGGATACGTTGAATATCAAAGAAGTAACAGTTGTCGGACATTCAATGGGTGGAATGCTGGCAACCCGCTTTGCCTTACAATATCCCGAGGCAGCAACCAGACTCGTCCTTGAAAATCCTATTGGCCTTGAAGACTACCGCCCATTTGTACAGTATGTCTCAGTAGATGAACAATATAAAAATGAGCTTAAGGCGACCGCTGAAAGTATCCGTAACAACCACAAAACATACTTTGTAAACTGGCTACCCGTATATGGCGAATATGCCGAACTAGCCGCTCGGCAACAGCTGAGCGGTGAGTACCCACGCTTGGCAATGTCTTCCGCTCTGACTTACGAAATGATATATGAGCAGCCGGTTTGTCATGAATTTTCACATATAAGGGCAAAAACACTCTTGGTTATTGGGCAGGCAGACCGTACCGTAGTAGGCAAGGCACGAGTGAAAAAGGAGCTGCTGCCGCACGTCGGCCAATACCCTGAATTAGGTCGCAAGACAGCCAAGCTGATTCCAGGTGCAAAACTGGTGGAAATTCCAAGAGTCGGTCATATTCCACACATGGAGGTGAAGGACAAATTCCATGAGGCTTTAATCAACTTCCTGAAAGAGTAAGTATCAATTGGAGATGCCATGAAAGCAGAGCCAAAATATTAAGCACATAAGCTAAAGGAGATTAACTATGCATGTTTCAACAGCAATACAGGAAAGACGTGCGGAGAAAATGTTTGACCCAGCATTTACAATCAGCGAACAGCAGATAACTGACCTGCTGGATAAGGCCATACTCTCGCCAACGGCTTTCAATATCCAGAATTGGCGCATTGTAAATGTCAAAGACCCCGCTCTACGGCAAAAGATTCGTGAAGTTGCCTGGAACCAGGACAAGGTGACTGATGCATCCCTCCTGTTTGTCCTTTGCGCCGACCTGAATGCCTGGGCAAAAGAGCCGGCCCGTTACTGGTCGGGAGCACCGCAGATGTACCAGGATATGCTGATACCCGCAATTGATGCCTACTATCGCGACAAACTGCAAGTACAACGTGATGAAGCAATGCGCTCCTGCGGTATCATTGCCATGTCAATTATGCTCTTGGCTCAGGAACAAGGATGGTATTCCTGCCCAATGGATGGGTTTGATTTTGATGCAGTCGGAGAACTAATCAACCTTCCCAAAGACCACGTGGTCAGCATGATGATAACTATTGGCAAACGTACCCAGGAATCATTTCCTCGTGTCGGCAAGCTTCCTTTGAGTGAGGTTCTGATTGAAAACGCTTTCTGAAATTGATCGTACCCTCAATAATCTGGACTGATACGAGGAATGTGACAATATGACTGAAAAATCACTTGGTAAGCCAGTCACACTAGCGTTTGACGTTTACGGAACTCTTATTGATACCCATGGAGTTGTAGTTGCCTTGGAAAAGCATCTGGGAGCCAAGGCTCCCGACTTCTCTAGTGCCTGGCGCGAGAAACAGCTGGAATATTCATTCCGGCGTGGGCTGATGCAAAATTACGAGAATTTTGCCAGATGTACCAGCGATGCTCTTGATTATACTTCCACATACTTAAAGGTGTTTCTGAGTGAAGATGATAAACAGGAACTATTGAACGTTTATAAAGTGCTTCCCGCTTTCGATGATGTGAAAGAAGGACTGGAACGAGCAAAGGAATTAGGATTTAGAATGTTCGCCTTTTCAAACGGCACTTCCGATGCAGTAGAGACTCTTCTGAAGCATGCCGGTATCTGGGACTACTTTCTTGGAGTGGTAAGTGTTGATGAGATCAAATCCTTTAAGCCGAACCCCGGAGTCTATTGCCATTTTCTCAGAAGAGCCGGATCCACCGGCGCAGATGCCTGGCTCATCTCAAGCAATCCGTTCGATGTAATAGGAGCACTCTCTGCCGGTATGAAGGCTGCCTGGGTCAAACGCTTACCTGAAGCGTTGTTCGACCCATGGGGAATTAAGCCCACCCTAACGGTGAAGAGCCTTTTGGACTTGGCTGGGCAGATTGATTTGGTACAGCAAAATACGTAATATTCTATCCAAATCCGGGCAAGCACTGCTCTGGCCTACACGAAAAAATACAAAAGGAAACCTACATATGACAAGAAAAATAGCTATCATAACCGGCGGAAGCCGAGGCCTTGGTGCCAACGCTGCACTTAAATTGGCCGCACGCAACACAGACCTGATTATCACGTACAAGCAGGACAGCGCATCTGCTAACGCTGTTGTTGCCCAAGCAGTCGAACTGGGTGCAAAAGCGGTTGCCTTGCAACTCGATGCTTGCTCCACTGCCGGTATCCCTGTTTTCACCGAACAAGTGAAGGGTACTCTGACACAGTGGGGAACTGATCGGTTCGACATCCTGGTCAATAATGCCGGTATGGGTATTCATGCTGCATTTGCCGATGTTACGGAAGAGCAGTTCGATACCCTTTTGAATGTTCACTTCAAAAGTGTGTTCTTCCTAACACAAGCTCTTGCACCGCTGATGAATGATGGCGGTCGTATCCTAAACATCTCGTCCGGACTTGCCCGTTTTGCTCTACCTGGCTATTCCGCCTATGCCTCAATGAAGGGTGCCATTGAAGTGCTGACGAAATATCTGGCTAAGGAATTGGGTGTACGAGGTATTTCAGTTAATGTTCTGGCTCCTGGTGCCATCGAAACTGACTTTGGAGGTGGAAGAGTTCGTGATGACAAACAGATCAATGCCTTCATAGCATCTCAGACAGCTTTGGGGCGGGTCGGTTTGCCCGATGATATTGGTGACCTCATTGCGATGCTCGTTTCCGATGAGTGCCGATGGGTTACAGCACAACGAATAGAAGCGTCCGGTGGTATGTTCATCTGATAAACGAAAATACTCCTAATATGTGTGAGGTTTGACTATTATCGCCAGCTATACTTGTTCCAATGTAATACAGCACTGAATCCCATGACGACTATAAGTACGCCTGATATGACATGAGGATGAGCCTGATCATGGTAATTTGTCCTTTGAGATGGCTTGGGTAATAAAAACCGTATGAATATTACACTATTGACCCATTTTAAAGAGTTCGATAAGAGATCAAACACAGGTAGACTGGTCGCTGATGTTTTGGGAAAAGCCGCTGAACAGGTTCGTTGGGACCGAATGAATCCCCCGAGGCGTTTGGTTGATGAGATAGAGACAGGAAGCGTGGCCCTGATTTATCCCGGCGCTGAATATGAAAACAACGGCGATTTCAGCGGTATTACCCGCTGCATACTGATCGACGGTACTTGGCACGAGGCTCGAAAAATCCACCAACGCAGTCCCTACCTGCAGAAGATACGTCGGATTAGCCTGAATACGGACGAAAAATCAGTATACAATCTCAGAAAGAATCAAAAGGATTTTGGTCTATGTACTGCGGAATGTGTTATCAGGGTGCTGCGGTTTTCTGGAAATAACGCAGAAGCGGAGCTGCTACAGGAGCGATTTTTGGCGTTTATAAGACCGGTTGGTGCTATGCGTGGAGAGGTGCCGGGGCATTAATAATGATTTCTACTTTAACCTGTAAAATTTCTTTCAAATGACTACAAGCGGATAAATGGCCGAGACTCCAGAGGAGGCAGAAACATGTTAACTAGCAAATCTCTGTCTATAGGTTTTTGTCGTAGCATGGTTAATGGGTGCTGTCTTTTATGATTTAGGCATTGCTACACTTCATTTGGGTGCCTTCGTCGTTGCGCCCTGGTGGTTTGCCTAACATTGTTTTCCATTATGCGCTAACTAAGGTGTAGCAGGCGACTCAAAATATCAGGAGAGAAATCAAACAACAAAGGAGATAATCAGATGCTAACAAAGTTCTTCGTAAGTGCGGTACTCACATGCTTGACGGTCCTTTTACTTGCCCAACCCTCGCAGGCTCTTACCTGCGGCACTTGGAAAGATGCCGAAAAGTCGGTTCGCACCTGGTGGTCGCAGGCCTATCCCAAGGAGGCAATTCTCTCCATCGCGCAGAACGGCCCCCCACGAACGTACAGTAAAACCCAGTCAACAAACCAAAAACAGATCGACGAATACGGCAATGAATGGGAATACTACAAGAATAATCCATACTGCAGTGTCCCAGCCAAGATAACAGTCCAGCAAAGTTCTGGTCAGCGGATTTTTAGTGTTTCTGCCATTTTTAAGGTTTCCGGTAAAAAATTCACTTTCGATGAAGTTGCAACCGGTGGCTCGGAGGCAGTGCTAGAGCCGGGACAAGCAGCCGCTCCAGACAAAGATGAGATCAAGAAGCTTATCACCGATGCATATATGTCAAACATCCCCCCGGATTTGCAGAAGAACATTCAGGTAGAAAAAGTTATGATCTCACCACGTGAGCTACGACCCGGTGATGGAGGACAGGCCAACTACCAGATGAAATCGGTTGACCTCTACCTTATCATTGATGGCGCCCATAAGAAAAAATGTGAAGCCAGTCTTGTAGAGCTGTATAAAGGAGAGAAGAACAACATGAGGCTGGATGCCGATGGACCTTGGAAAATTAATTTCCGTGTTGCGGATGATATCTCTAGATGCGCTGATAATTACCGAAACCAGGTCTCTGATTTTATAAATCATGTGGAACCCAAAAAACCTACACAAAACAGAAAAAAGTCAGTGGAACCAGAGGCCGTTCGCGACAGTAGCGAAACTAAAGTCCCAAAAATTCCGAATATGCTGAAAGGTTTCGGCTTCTGAATTACAGCCCACCCATGACCGACTCTTACGCGGCAAGGTGTTGCAAATTTTCGGTGCGGAAAACGAAACGGGATTGGAGATTACTCCAAATTTCATTCAAGATGACATCAAGGAGGCATGAAGAAAATGACGTAGATGTACGTTCCAATTCGTTTAGGAGCTGATGATGAATCCGGTTATGGGGGGGACATGGAATTTGTGACGGGCTGCAATCATATAGAGCCAGATGGATTAATACTTAGAAAGGAATAAAATCATGCTTAAAATGGCTATCAGCTTGCTTATTTGTCTTATTGGACTACCTGTTTTCGCTGCCGAACTAACAAAACCAGAGATACCGATAAAGGCCGAGGTGTCCGCAAAGAATGATGATCAGAAGTTATTCTATGCTATAGGCCAGACAGTAGCGAAGCAGCTAAAGGTGTTTGATCTGACTCAAGAAGAATTGGAGTTGGTCAAAGAAGGATTATCTGATGCTATTATCGGAAAGACTTCAGGTGTTGACTTGTCAATCGTTGGATCAAAGTTACAACAACTGGCTCAGGCAAGAAATGCTGCTACAGGCGAAAAGCATGTCCGTCTAGGCAAAGAATTTGTTGATAAGGCAGAGAAAGAGAAGGGGGCAACAAAAACCGCTTCTGGGCTGATTTACTTTACGTTAACAGAGGGATCGGGTGATTCTCCTAAAGAGACAGACACTGTCAAGGTCAACTATCGAGGCACTCTAATAGATGGCGTGGAATTTGACAGTTCTTATAAGCGAAATCAGCCAGCAGAGTTTAAATTAGACGGAGTTATCAAATGCTGGACTGAAGGGCTTCATAAAATGAGAGTCGGTGGGAAATCGAAGTTAATATGTCCGTCAGCAATAGCTTATGGTGATAAAGGCTCAGCCGGAACTATCCCTCCCGGCGCCACATTGGTTTTTGAGGTTGAACTGCTTGAAATTAAGAAGTAGCGATGTTTTATGAGTTCATTTTGCTGAGGTTAGACCGATGAGGTGGATTATGTCAAAGATTACCATATGCTGCTTAATCATCATATGGCTCTTTAGCAACAACTTATTTGCTTCTGACAGTAGTGTTCCATCAATTGAAGAAATCAGGCGAGTGCTCAAAGGCTATAACTCATCAGGTTTACCAATCCCCGCTCCTACACAACAACCAAAGGGAGCTGCAGAGTTCAGTAAGGCCGTAGCTCTCCACACTAAAAAGAATCCAACTGCAGCAGATTTTAAAGAAGCTGCACGCTTATACCAGATTGCAGCAGATGCTGGAATTCCTCAGGCATCTACAAACCTGGCTTTGCTTTACCTTGATGGTAATGGGGTAAAAAAGGATGTTAAACACGGACTTGCACTACTTGATGTGGCATCGCAGAAAAACGATTCCCAAGCGGATGTTGTATTAGCTCGTATCTATCTTGCAGGCAAGGACGTCCCAATAAATGAAAAGAAAGCAGAATCTTTGCTTAACAGGGCAGTAAAGGCTGGAAACAAGAATGCAACTACAATGCTGGCGGAATATAAGGAGTGGAAGAAAAAGAACAAACTGTCCATGAAGCAATACCAAGACATGATGAAGCAGTTGCAGGCAAATCAAGCCAAGTCGAATGCACTCCAACAGCAGGTTCGCAATCTTGAATCATTCCCAATTCTTCAAGGCTATGACTTTATATCAAATCGTCCGGTGCCGCTGACTAACTACATTTCGCCGCCATCCTTACTTATGCCACGTCCGCTATCTCAAGGAAATCCTGTGGATGCGTCTATCGGTAATACGAAAGTGCCTCAACCATTTCAACTGTTCTCAGGCAATAAAAAGCCTGCAATACCAATTATTCCGACTCCACCAACTCAATCAGCCAAATGACTATTGTTTCCTTGGTCAGAATGTTAGTTGACCATTTTCATTGTGACTGGACTGAGCCAGCCGGTATCACGTAAAACTGAGCACCGATGGGCAAGGATGGTATCGAACGGTGTTATCCCGCGATAGTCCTGCAACTGGCATTTCAGCGCGTGAAAACTCTAATTGCAGTCTGTACCATCTCGAACAGATCCGTACCCGAGTTTCTGAGAGTGCCTCCGAACTTGGTGAATGGAACATTTCGGGGCACCCTTGGTTTTGTCCATCAAATAACTGCAAAAAAGAACTTCCTAAAACTTGAGTCACGTACCATGTTACCTAGTATGCACTGAGTGTGGAAACCAAGGAGTCGCGATCTCCTGCAGTGAGAATCAGGTGTATCTGGCAGGAATATCTGATCGTAATGACCGACACTGCACAGACCCAGATTATTCAGAATGAGCATGAACATCAATTTGATGTTACCAGCAAACCTAAGCTGGTTAAAATTTTTGGTGGTGAGTGACAAATAGCACACTCATGATGCTTAGCCGTATGAGTAATGGAAGATCGTTGATCGTTGATCGATTAAAAGAAGGTCCAATCCCTGTATGCACAGATTCCTCCACCCATCCTAATCATGACGGATATGATCTCGATGCCACCGCTCCATACGTTCTGAGTATAGCGGATACTCTTTGGCCAATGTCCAGTTCCTTTCGTATGCCTCCACCGACTGAGGAACATCCTCCTCCGCCACTTCCAGACGAATATCCACCGTATCTTCCTCATAGGCTGATGGATCCTTCTTCACTTTCAGGATGTGCGGGTATCTGTTGAGGACTGCTCCGTTCATGGCTTCCTTCAGATCGTTCAGATACTGTCTCTGCACAAGGAAAGAGTCATGTACTGGTAGAGCTACAATCCCTTTGGCAGCGAGTAGGAGGAGTATTTCTTCAGCGATCTCTGAGTCAATGAATTGCAGCTTTACCCCATAGCCTGTGTAGAAGTAGTGATCAATAGCCTTATGTTTCTTCCGGAAAGCCTTGATAATCTTCTCGTGAGATATTTTGCTGAACAGCTCAGGGTCGCTTTCCAGCGGATATTCATGCTTGATCTTCTTCGTTGCTGTTGCTTTACCCTGAGTGCTTCAGATTGCCTAGAATGCCACCTGGTAAACTTACCTGTAGACCGAAGTTCAGTAGTAAGTTGAGTAATTGCCTCCTCAAAATTACTGGACTCGACATTGATACCAGCATCCAGGGGGACTGAGTTTTTGTAACTAATTTTTGTCATACTTTCTATTGTCCCAATCTCACTCTTAGCCATCTCATTCGCATCTAACTTGTATCATCAGGCAAACAATTAACCCTCAAGGTACCAAACAAATTCCTGTATCTGGAACAGTGTGATGCCTGAGAGCATCTTCAAGCATTACTTTATCTTTGACTGACTAACCCGCTATATTTTCGTGATAACAACAATCTCGGAAAAGATATTGTCTATTGCTCTATTGTTCACCTCAGGAAAATCTGACCATTTGTGTACATCAATGGGGCGGGAGTTGTCGTATCCGGCGCTGTGACACAGGTAATCAGCACCGACAGCAGTAAATCCCATAGTGTGCCATCCGTCAACCTCACTCCGATCCTTGACGGCCCTTAGAATCATTCCTTTTGCATCTGCATAGATTTCATTCATAGTGTCGTAGCAATCTGGGCTATTTATAAACTCTTCCGCCTCATCATACTTTAGCTCTAACGTACCCTCGACAAACTCGCGTATAATTTTACTGACTGCAACGTCGTCAAGACTTTTTGAACGTATCACCATGAACAGTGCCTCTGTCTTTCCCAGTAAACCACGAACCAATCCTTTAGCTTGTGAATACCTCTTGGTATGGGTGCTTTTGACAATCTCAGTACGAGGGAAAAACTTTCGTATATCTTTCGGAATTCGTAACCGAAAGTAATAGGTGTCATTTCTTTTGAGCAAAGCGGACATAAAAATAGGTTTCCCCGTGTGGTACAAATTGTGGTACACACACGAAAAAACCTATTCAAAGTAATAACTTAAGCTATTTCAGCAAGTTGGCTAAGTTGGGGTGGCTGGAGGGTATCGAACCCTCGAATATGCGAGTCACAGTCGCACGTGTTAACCGCTTCACCACAGCCACCATTTGGGAGTCGAACTACTAGCTAATCCTGCCTTGAAAGTCAAGATTTTTCTGTATAACTCCAAGAACACGTCAAAGTTAATCAGATACAGATTCCGCTTAGACAGTCCTTTGCGACATATTCTGTTATTT
>Ga0194060_10002282_pt1 | contig 13680 bp, 9 predicted proteins | sample SepL225m_MetaG_FD_163427 | JGI IMG/M metagenome (GOLD analysis project Ga0194060, IMG submission 163427) | Anoxic zone freshwater microbial communities from boreal shield lake in IISD Experimental Lakes Area, Ontario, Canada - Sep2016-L222-5m | ecosystem: Environmental > Aquatic > Freshwater >... | reverse complement strand
TGCTCGGCAAGCTTGTGGACGCTGAACAGCTTTATCGCAAAGAACAAAGCACCAAGCGGAATCTCAAGCAAAGCAAAATCCGTTATCCAGCCATACTTGAACAGGTACATTGCAATGCCGCCCGAAACCTGACACGCAATCAACTGATCAGCCTGGCCGACTGCAGTTTTATAGGGAGGGGCGAGAATGTCCTTATTACCGGTGCGACCGGGTGTGGCAAGAGCTATCTTGCCTGTGCACTGGGAAGACAGGCCTGTTCACTTGGCTATCGAACCATGTACTTCGGTATGAACCGGTTTCTTGAACAGATTTCCCAGACAAAACTTGACGGTACCTTTATTCGGGTGCTCAATCAAATAGAACGAACCCATCTGATTATCCTTGATGATTTCGGTCTCCAACCCCTTGACGCAACGACACGTATTGCCCTGCTGCAGATCCTTGAAGATCGGTATGGAAAGCAGGCTATGATGATCACCTCCCAGCTTCCTGTTGGGCAGTGGCATGACGTAATTGGAGAGCCTACAATTGCCGATGGAATCATGGATAGATTAGTCGGAAATGCCCACCGAATTGAGTTAAAAGGTGAGTCATTAAGAAGAAGGAATTTGGAAATAATTTAGTAAGTTCTAACACCAAATCTGGCATGAAAATGGTGGTACACTTTGCTCCGATCACAGTGGTACATATTCACCCGGAATGACTGGTACACTTTCACCGGAATACTCAATAATAGAGATAATTGCGTTTTTGAACTGTAGAAGACGAGCTTTATTATTTGCGGCAGTGAAATGTGAAGATTGATGGTCGCAATGCTTCAACGGTGAAGGTTCACAGGCTATTGCGGAGCGTTGTGGTGCCGGGTGGCAGCCGGGAGGTCAGGTTTTATTGTGATTGAAGCGGGTTTGAGGCAGGGCGATGGATCTCGCTTGGTGCTTTTATTGTGGCGGTGTTGATGGTGTTGGGTAGGCGTGTTCAACTGAAAAACTGGTCATGATATCGAGCCAAGTTATAATTTTGGCTGACTTTGCTGATAAATAGAACTTTTCATCGTATATCGAATCAGAACATCATTTCATTTCCCAGAAGGTGCGAACTGATACTTTTCTATCGGAGGTTGGTCCAATATTATTCGAGGAGATGGTTCCTCTGGGCCTACGATCTGGATGTTAGCAAGATATGTCGTTGTATCTTTGTTTCCATTGTCACTAGCTGCACCGATCAATGCTAAAGCTCCAATCACATTAGATAAATTACATTTAGAAAGATCAATCTTGTACTTTTTCCACTGTCGACTCAATACCACTTTTCCCAACGCAGCTTCATAAGAATCTTGATATTGGCCTGAGATCCCTCCAGATTTAAACTCAACCACCTCGCCACCCTGTCCTCCTTTTGCAAGAAAAGTAATCGCTTGAGCCCCAGAAAGATCTCGTCCGGGTTTTTGACCCCAATTACCATCAGGATATTGCCAATAGAGGCCAGCAAATCCTTTTGGGCCACGACGAAAAACGATCTCTATTGCTCTTATTTTTTCGCCATTAATGATTTCAGGATAAGTTTGATACCTTATGTACTTTTGACCTAATTCACCATCACCCATCCAACCAGAGGGGTAAAACATAGTGTCTAATGCAGATGGAAACTGTTGCGCATTAGCCGGTTTTGCTTGCCCTATTGGCTCAATTAAGCGGTTTTTTTCCTCAACTGGTCGTAATCGTTGAAATATGCTTATGGTGTCAAAAGTGTAATAAGTCGTTATTGAAATACCGATTATAGAGGTTAATATTCCTATTCGCCGCCACCGTCTTTTCTGTAGCGCCAATATGTTTTCTAATTGCATTTTTCTTTCTCTCTCAAATTCAAGCTGTAGTTTAGATAGCGCCGACTGTTTTTCTATTTCATTCGCAAAGCTACGGTATGCTGTATTAAGCCTGGAAATCTCTAACCGAGAGTTCAGAATATCTCCAGGGGAAGCACTCTCCTCTATTACTTGCCAGTCAAGCCGACTGGTAAGTAACGTTGCCAGACGAGCGTATGCATTGCCAATCGTAGTTGGATTCTGTAGTTCCCCTTCATTCTCAAGTACGGGAATACATTCTCCAAAACTCCATCTTGCGACGTAAGGGATGAAGATTTTGTTGAGTGCCGCATTGGTCGAAACTTCACGAGGCAGCCACTCTCGATAGATGTGCCCAAGCTCCTTGGCGAAAATATTTTTCCATTCTACAGACTTGTCATACTCGTTGTAAATTTCATCGCGTGCTGGTACTGGCAGTCCAACAAGCAGACTCCGGTCTACAGGTAACCTTTTTCGCGCATCCTTTGCTCGTTCCATTATAGCGCGGATACCATTAAGATTTTGGTAATTGGTTACCAGCATCAGCACCAAGACATCAGGAAGGAGGACTGTGCAGATGTCGCCAATATCAGTAATCCCTGTTCGGCTATCAATCAACACGAAGTCGTACTCTTTGCGCCACTCGTTACGCAACTGGTTTATATAGTTACCGATTCGGTGTTCACGAAACAGGGTGTCCCAATTCAAATTCTGCACCCGTGTGCGATAACTTGCCGTTTTTTGACCAGCCGAAATTAAGTCTAAGGAACCACCTGTAAACTTTGCTTTCAGCAGGCACTGATTCCAGGCAATTGGTTCACTTTTTGAGTAAGCCTCAATCATGTCTACAATGCCCGGCATTTGGGTAGGGTTACCCTCAAGCTTGGCCTGTCCACTGAAGAAGGATTCAAGACCTGGAGCCTCTAAGTCCCAATCTACGAGAAGAACGCGGTGCCCCCAGAGTGCCATGAGTACACCACAGTTAACGAGCGCCATAGAACGTCCAACCCCTCCCTTATATGAATAGAAGGTGTAAACAAACCCTGGCTGGCCAGTAGTGTTCACTTGCTCTGCGCTATGTTGTTGCGATTCGCCCAATATTATTCTCTTCAATGATTTGGTCATCCCCAGCCTCAGCTATAGGGAAATCCTCGCAGTACGGTGGAGCATTGCGAATGAGGCTAGCTACGTCACGTGCGAATGCTTTTAAACGTTGGTTCTCGAACTCGACGGCCATTTCAGTTCTCCAAAAACCCGGAAGAGTTGATGTGTAGTCACTGAAGTCACTTTTTTGTATCTCTTGAGCCTCTTTCGGAAAATGAATACCATCGTGATAGCTGGCGGGTGCTACTAATTCGCAACTGTAACGGCTTTCGCGAAGCTGGAATGTCAACCACTCTGAAACACACCAGCGAGATTGAAAGTAAGCCGGTGACCATACGCATATCAGACATTTAGATCTTTTCAACGCCTCCGAAAGTTTGTTCCGCCAACGAGTACCAGTTCTTATCTCCTCAGTATCAAAAAATATGCGCACTGCAGGTTGGTTAAGTTCCATGCGCAGCCAATAGGATAGCTTGTCCTTAACGTTGAGATGCCAATCGTCGCTTTGAGGATCACGCTTATAGCTAAAGAAAACGTCGTATTCGTAACTCATGGCAATATGTTCACCTTGTATTTATCGTGTAACTTCTCGTTTGCTGAATGGTTATGCTCTGAGTATTTCTTATCATGGTACAAGGCCAACGTTAATTTATCTGAATGTCTATGATAAACTACGATATTTAATCAATGCGACACGAAAATATAGATAACAACCACCTGATTTCAGTAACGTTTTGAAATAAAAGGTGTAAACTGCTAATTTTTTTGACGTTGCAATTTGTCTTCTTCTACAAGAATTGATTCCGAACGCTCAAAAAACTTATGTATTACGTTTTTAACCACAAAAAAAGTGCAACCTTTCAGTTAGTTGATGCTGTATTTCGGAAATTTCAAATACCTCCCATCCTCTTGTTAGTCATTGTTTATAGAAACGAAGTACCTTGGTCTAATCCTCTTCGATTCTATCTTACCAGTCCAATTCTTCTTTCTTGAATGCGTTTGAGCATTTCAATATTGAAGAAATAAATATCGTTTGCAAGCTCATCTGTTATTTCCTCAATAGCTACTGCATATCGACGCTCTTTTCGCAAAGCTTCATTTATAATAGCGAACTTCGGCATTATTACTGATTCTAGTTTACTGCGCATATCCGGGCCAAAATAGCGTTCCGTAAGCGCCAAATTTCGATTTACATTCTCATTCCATTCGATGAGTATGTCAGAATAAATTTTGTTGTGCCCATCACGCTTTGTCTGTGGGGTATCAGCGTTCTTATAATCCCACAAGACCAGTCTTGTCCGGTATAGTCGCCGATCTAATACACGACTAAGGTCTTCAAAAGTCTCAGTAGCTCTGTTTAGCTCAATCTGATTGTATTCAATAGCGCGTTGATGTTCCCACCCCCGCTGTTGGAACCAACTGCCGATAGCACTTCCAAGGATAGATGTAAGGCCAAACCCAATGAATAGAAGTACAATATCATGAAAAAACTTTCCTTGCTGGGGCTGTTTCTTTTCGGGAGTCTGAGGCTCCTCATTTGTAGGTGTTATACCCATTATTGTGATTCTCCATGATTGTCCTCTTCTCAGAGTTTTCTTAATACGAGAGTCGAAGTTTTTGCTGCTTGGAATCTACCTGATTCGGAAAATGCAGACGGTCTCTTTCTGTGATAGTACTTGTTTTACATATCCGTCTAATCTTCTTATATCATTTATTTAAAATAAAATATAGAGTAATATCGTTATTCCAGGTGAAGAGGTAGACCGCAGGGTCAGGTTTCATTTTCTTCCAGAGTGGTGAGGTCTTCGACTCCAGCCATGTCGGCGAGCATCTTCGTATATTTTTTGAGTACCGTTTGTAGTTCTGCAAGCTCATATCGAAACTCATTCTGTTTTTCGATGTCTGCAAATGCGTCTTGGAGACTCAGACGATGCCATTTCGCTGTAAATGGTCGAATTACCTGATTCAGAACAACTATGGCGATCTTCGTAAATTCCGTGCAGTTCCTCGTGTTGTTCTTCAGGACTTGGCGCGTGATTGCGAAGAGCGAGTATACGCTATCTAAGGCCGTCTTTTCATCACCGTGTTTTTCGTCAAGCGGTTGAGTTGCAATTCGGGTGAGAAGTTCGACGTACAACTCCCAAGCTGCTGCTTTGTCCTCGTCCTGGGGCTTCCACTCCATTTCCAGAAATGACGCTTTGATTTTCAAAGAGGTCATGTCCCAGTTCTCCAACCACTTGCCCCATTTCATTTCTGCCACCTATTGCCAGATCGGTTGTTTACAAAATTCGGGAAGGAGTTGTCGGGATCAATCGTATTTCGCCGTTCAAATGCTTCGTGAATCCACTTTTGAACTGCAGCAGGATCGGTGCTCCAGTTGTAGATCTTGGCAAACCCACACTGAATGTTGTCGTACAGTCTTGGAGGAATCGTGTGTCCGTCGTACTTTGATGGGTCGTTGCGAGGATATGTTGGCAGAATAATACCGAGCAATCCAGAACGGGTGCTGTATTGTGTGTGCCGAATGCTTGATCCGATTTCCCAGTCCACATGCTTTCGTCGCCATGTTTCAGGGTCGATGAGAACTACGGTTACTGTTGAATCTCGCAAGTACTCATCTCGTATTTTCTGACGAACAGTGTCTGTGAGCAAGTTCGGCTCAAAATCGCCAATCTGGACGGATTTTGAAACCATTACGCCATGCTTTTCGGCGAATATATTTTCAAAATCGTTACGATATTTCTGATCACCAACGGAGTGGCGATAGCTGACAAAGACCTTGTGTCGAGGTGGGGCAAGCGGACCACTTCCATATAGCAAACCCATAGAACTTCCTTTGGTCTAATGAATACTTGGCAATAATTAGATTGATCCACCTAAACTGCGGATTTTTGATCTATAATCCACATAAAACACCATATATGCACAATTCAAAAAAGCACTAATCTTATAAGAAACATACAGTTACTCAATTAAATTGAGTTTATTTCTGCTTCTTGTTTGGATCAGCAAAGAAGCTGACGACTCCATCCGTTGCAGAACAATAACCAAAGACAATGTACGCATGGATGTGAATTATTCCACTGTTGATAGCGTGTTTTTTAACCTATTGATGAATGAACCGGACTTGGTTTAGTATTTGCAGCAAAATTGTACCACCATTTTCTGGCTTGATTTGCTGTTGGAAGCTACATAAAACTTGCAGATAAAGCCACGCTACAGCATTCCAACCCTCTTTTCATGCCCCTTATTCATCGAACCCCATTCAACTAACAGCAAAATCTCGTATTATACAGCCTGTAGTTCCAAAAACGACAGCTTCCATTCGCTATTGTTACCGTAACTACTGAAATTGCAACCAGTTCAAGGTGCCCCGCAGCACAATATCGGTCATAAATCAGCCTTGTCATTATGCTTCCAACCGTAAAGGATATTTGCCAGCTCAATGAAGGAGCGCTGGAGATAAGAATCAGCGACAGTATCGAGCGAATCGACAATGATTCTCTTGATGCTGCGGCTGGGCAGCAATTCCTCAGCCACTCGTACTTGACCAACGGGATGAAAGAACTGGTGAATGAGGGGTTCAAGCGACTTTCCGGTTCTTCAGGCGGACGGCCTGTTTTCAGATTGAAGCAGGCTATGGGTGGAGGTAAAACCCATCTGATAAAAACGATGGCCTTTCTTGCTCGCAATCCTGAGCTCCGCAAGGAATTTTTTCCGGAAACATCCACCCGTTATGCATTTGGCGCGGCTCAGGTAGCTTTTTTCAATGGCCGTGAGCAGCCTAACGATTATTTCTGGGGGAGGATTGCGGCGCAGCTCGGTTTTGAAGGTTTTTTTAAAGCGGGGACAGAGTCGCCGGGGCAGGAGCACTGGCAGGCTTTGTTTGACAACATTGAGGTGCCGGTTCTCATTCTGCTTGATGAAATGCCGACTTATTTTGGTTATTACCGCACGCAGGCTGTTGGCAGCGGGACGGTTGCCGATATTGCAGGGAGAGCTTTTGCAAATCTGCTTACGGCTTCGAGCGGCAAAAAAAATATCTGTATCATTGTTTCCGATCTGGAAGCCAGTTACGCCGAAGGCACCCAAATTATCAATACGGCGCTCGAATCATCCCGTAAAGAGCTGAATCGCATAGAGTTCAATATTACCCCGGTTGATTTGTCGGGAGATGAAACGTATGCCATTCTTAAAAAAAGGTTGTTTTCCAGGTTGCCGGATAACGCGCATATTGCTCATATCGCTGAAAGTTTCGGCAAGGCAATAGAGCAGGCGCAGCGGTCAAAAACCATTGAGCAACAGAAGTCACCGGAACAGATTGCCTCTGAAGTGGAGCAGACCTATCCGTTTCACCCTCAGATGAAGCACATTTTTGCGCTCTTCAAGGAAAACAAGGAGTTTCAGCAGACGCGTGGCTTGCTGGAGCTTGCCTCAAGGCTTTTAAAGTCTGTCTGGGAACGGCAGGAAAACGATGTGATGCTTATCGGCCCGCAGCACTTTGATCTCTCCATTGATGAGGTCAGAGAGAAAATCATCTCCATATCACGACTCGACGACGCTGTTGCACGGGATATCTACTCATCTGACGGCAGCGCCCATGCTCAAACCATTGATGCAAATGCAGGTAATACCGCTGCGGCCCAGGTTGCCAATCTGCTTCTTGTTTCAAGCCTCTCAACGGCGGTCAATCCGGTTAAAGGCCTTACCCTCTCGGAAACCCTTGAATGCCTTGCCACTCCGAATGCTGATTTGAGCTTTTACCAGCAAGCCTGTGACAACCTTACAAAATCAAGCTGGTATCTCCATAAATCAGCCGAAGGTCGAATCTATTTTGACAAGCTCGAAAACCTCACCAAGATGCTTACCGGTCTTGCTGCTCGCGCCCCTGAACCCAAAGTTTCAGAGCTGATTGCACATCGTCTGCGAGAGGCATTCGAGCCAAAAAGCAAAAGAGCCTATCAAAAAGTGCTGGCCCTGCCAAGTATTGATGAAATTGAAAAGGAGGTACAGGTAAACCGCGTACTGGCAATCATCTCACCAGATTCGAAATTACCTCCTGAAGAGGTTGGCAAGCTTTTTACAACGCTTGTCCGAAAAAACAATCTGCTGGTGCTCACCGGCGAAAAATCGTTTGAGGTCGGCAAGCTGTATGAGGCTGCCCGTCAGGTCTATGCTGTTGCGCAGGCTAAGGCTACGGGGAAAGTAAAAAAAGGTGACCCTCAATGGGAGGAATTTGAAGATCTTATAGAGCGCTATGAACACCAGTTCAACAGTGTTGTCAAGTCACTTTTTGACAAGCTCCTTTTTCCTTCGCAGCGTCCCGGGCAGGAGCCAAAACTTGAGTCACGACCGCTGGAACAGACCGGAAATACAACAGATGGCGAGAACCAGATTATTGCAACACTCACCAAAGATCCGGTCAAGCTTTATGTTGACTGGGTGGAGAGCACAAAGTTCAGCGGTGTCCGCAGTCGTATTGAGCGTCTGTTTGAAAATCAGGATGAAGTGGCTTGGTCGGATATCAGGGATCGGGCGCAATCCAACTGCTCCATGTATTTTCTTGTGCCATCTGCTGATTGGCAGGATTAATCAAAATAATATTGAACAGGGAGGAATTCTGAATGAGTGAATTTCAGAAATGTCAAAAGTGTGGGAAAACTTTTGCCCGGGTTGACCGAAGTGGTACTCCGTTTTTTTTGACTGGCGATACAATGCGTCATGTTGGCGAAAAAATGTGTCCCAGTTGCGGTGGACGTGTTATTTGGGTTGATGAAAGCGGTTTCCCAATGGGTGGCTATAGGTCTCAAGAGAGGGATCGTCCCATTAGATTGGGTTGTCTTTACGGAATTGTTGTCGCTTTGATCGGTTGGTTGGTATACTATTTTTTAAATGATTAACAGAAATTAAGCTATCGAATGTCGTTATTGTATCCCTATATAACTCTCGTTGGGTTCAATTCCACCGAGTCTAATAAAATTGAGAGTGCGCTTAGCTCTGCTGGTGGATTCTCAAAGTTCCATATTAGGCGAGAAGAAGCTGTTTCTGGGACATCTTTTTCTGTAAGAGTAATTCATGCGATTGTATTTAGTTTGATAGGTCTTGAAAATGTTACCGACGCGGATGTGAACATCATTCGCTCGGCAACAAAGTTGGGAACCTGTCGGGTTTACCTTGCAGTTGAAACGGGATCAGCATCCTCAATTGGTGTTAGCCTTCTTGACGATTTTATTCAAACTTCTTCGGTGCATGGGTTCGATGCGCTTGCTAAGCAGATTATTACTTTTTTTCGAGAAGCTGATGATCTTAATCGTCGCAATATGTTCCCAGCTTTTCGAGACAGGATTTGTCTGTTTGCACTGAAGTTTCTCAATTTATTATTACCTGTCAGTCATCTATTTGCAGGGTTACATTTTTTTTACTTGGCCATTCTTTTTGCGGAAAGTGAATCTTTGTTCAGTATACCTATAATCCAGTATTTTTTGCCAACCTCAACATTTTTTGGTTTTTATTTTATTGTTCATTACTTGTATGTTTTTGTCCAGAATGGATTGGTGCAAGTGCTGATAAATAAACGCATTAATCTTGGATTATTTGCCCTGAATGCATCATGCTATGGATTTGCCGTTGTTGCGGTGTTCTATTCCATCGTAACTTCAGAACAACAGAATATTTTACGCATCTATATAAGTGCGGTTCTTTCCGTTATTGTATATACTTTTTATATGCATGCATACCGTATTCGTTCCGAGTGTACTTCTGTATCTTTCATTCATTCGGCTCTTTCAGATAGTTTGCGCCGCATCGATATGCTCAATTCTATTGGGAGACAATCCTTGAACTCAAGTTCATTTCCGCTTTTTCCTTTTCGATCCAGATCGATATTCATTAGTTATATGCGTGGTTCTCAGTGGTCATCAGGGACTGCAGTCCATATTCATAAGTGGGCAACCAAGGATGGACGCGATGTTTTCATAGATTTGTCAGCTATTCCAACCGGAGGACTTTGGAGGCAGTTTCTGCTTCGAGGCATCAGTGAATGTGGTTATTTTGTTGTGCTCATTGATGGTAATTTTACAGCTAGTGAATGGGTGTTAGCTGAGTCGGCCTATGCTGCGCAGCTACGTAAAAAAATTGGTAAGCCACGCATTCTTTTGGTAGTTCGAAATGTACAAGGTATTGCAAAAGACCAGCAGAATCCTTTCCACATCATCTATCGTGATATGTTTCAGGGATCCCTTGCTCATTGTTATGGTATTAGAATCTTGTCAGTTGACATTGAAGAGCTAACAGCAGAACTTTTTTGGCAGGCTTTGGAGGGAATTCAACCAATGAGTCTGTTGCTATAAAGTGATAATAGGGAAAAAATAAATTCAAATATTGTAAATTTATCATCCCCAACAACAAAAACAAACGCTCACCACAGCCAGCTCAACTCAACTCATCTCGCACGAACCACCACTTCGCACACCTCACGATCAATTTCCCCTGTACGTTCAAAATATATCCAGTACCCGCCATCACCACCTGAAAGTCGGCTTGTCGCTTACAGATATCAATCGGCAAGCACGGTTTTGCCAAGTACGCAAAGGTACATTTGCGTAGTGATGTGAACCATGATGAATTGCACTGTTTATGTTTGCCGCTTCTCCCGAAAGAGTCGTACAAAGAGCGCATCGGCAATGCAAAGCGGGCAGAGGAGATTTTTGACAACCTCCATACCCATATCTGGAGCAGAGTCAATCAGCATCTTGGCACAGAGGCATCATCATTTCCTGAGCTGGTCGAGCAGCTTGGTATAATGCGTTACGGCCATCGCCCTCGCGTGGGGGATACCTTTTGCGGTTCAGGTCAGATTCCCTTTGAAGCAGCACGACTTGGCTGCGATGTCTATGCCTCTGACCTCAACCCGGTTGCCTGTATGCTGACCTGGGGCGCGTTCAATATTGTTGGTGCCAGTGCAGAAGAGCGGGAACAGATTGATGATGATCAGGCTGCTCTTGCGGCTAAAGTCAAGGAAGAGATTGATGCACTTGGCATAGAGACTGACGGCAATGGGTGGCGGGGGAAGGTCTATCTTTACTGCCTTGAGGTCACTTGTCCAACCTCTGGCTGGAAAGTGCCTGTTTTGCCTACCTTGGTGGTAAGTAAGTGGAAGAGAGTCATAGCGAAATTGCTCCCAGACCCTGTTAAAAAACGCTATGATATTGAAATTGTATCGGATGTTTCTGTTTCGGAATTGATGACGGCAGAAAAAGGAACTTATCAGAATCAGAGTATCGTACACTCCGTTGATGGGTTTGAGCACCGCAACAAGATATCAAGTATTCGTGCTGATTATACGGATAATATCAGTGGTAAGAGTATGAAACAGAACAGGCTCCGGCAGTGGGGTGTCTCAGACATTGTCTTCCGTGATGATGATATTTTCAATGAAAGGCTCTATGCGATACAGTGGATCAAAGGCGATGCTACAAGCAGGCCGGAAACAGAATTCAGGAGTGTCATTCCGGGTGACTTGGAACGAGAGGCAAAGGTAACGGCTTATGTACAGGAATATCTGGCGGAGTGGCAGGAAAAGGGTTGGGTGCCGGATATGCGGATTGAGACAGGTGATGAAACTGATCGCTTATATCGTGAGCGAGGATGGACGCATTGGCAGCATCTTTTTAATCCAAGGCAACTTTTGCTAGGGGGGGGAATGTTCAACCGATTCAGTAATCCAGCTCTCAAAATTGGTCTTGCAAGAATATTAAATGCTAATTCTCGATTAAGCCGATGGGACCCGGCCAGTGGCGGTGGGGGGTGTGTACAGGCTGTATTTGATAACCAGGCTCTAAATACTCTTTATAACTATGGGTGCAGGTCATTTGTCAATGCCTCAGATTTATTGGTTAGGTCGTTAAAGCAGTTTTCGGTTTCGTCTGATTGTTCAGTAGACATAGATTCGATTTCTGCTGATCAAATTGAAACTATAAACGACATTTACATCACAGATCCGCCTTACGGAGATGCGGTGAAGTACGAAGAGATCCTTGAGTTCTTTATTGCCTGGCTGCGGAAAAATCCACCAGATGAATTCTCTGACTGGATCTGGGACAGCCGTCGTAAACTGGCGATCAAGGGCGAAGATCATGACTTTAAAATCAATATGATCAACGCCTACAAGCGGATGGCCGAATATATGCCGGACAATGGTTTGCAGATCATCATGTTTACCCACCAAAGTGGGTCTATCTGGGCGGATATGGCAAACATTGTCTGGGCCTCCGGCTTGAGGGTAACAGCAGCGTGGTATGTTGTCACAGAAACCGAGAGCGCCTTGCGGGGCGGTCAATATGTGAAAGGTACCATTCTGCTGGTGTTGCGCAAGCGGGCTGATAACCTTGACGGTGCCCGGGATGAAATTGCATACGAATTGATTGACGAGGTGGAGCGGCAGGTGCTCTTTCTTACCGGGCTAAACGAAAATGCCAAAGCACTCTACCGGGAAGAAAACCTTTTTGAGGATGTCGATATCCAGATGGCGGGCTATGCTGCCGCCTTGCGGGTGCTTACCCGTTATGCCTCCATCAACGGAGTGGATATGGCTCAGGAGGCTCTTCGCCCCCGTGTGAAGGGGCAAAAAACCATGGTTGATGAGCTTATTGAGTTTGCGGTCGATCTGGCCAACCAGCATCTGGTGCCCCAGGGGTTAAGCCGTGAAGTGTGGAATGACCTCTCCAATACAGAGCGCTTCTACCTGAAAATGGTTGATATGGAGAGTCGCGGCGTTTACGTGCTTTCCAACTATCAGAACTTTGCCAAGGCATTCAAAGTGGCCGATTTTTCGGAGCTGATTGGTGACACCAAGGCAAACGAGACAGCTCTTAAAACGGCGAAGATGTTTGGCAAACGGGGGATGAGCAGTTCGGATGCATTTGGATTGACCGCAACCCGAAGCATTCTCTATGCCATCTCTCTGCTTCTCGAAAACAGGCTCTCATCGGACGATATTCTGAACCAGTTCCGTCAGCTTGCTCTGGAGTACTACCAGAAGCGCGACAAACTCATCGCTCTTGCTGATTATCTCTCGAAAAAAACTGCCGATATCCGTGATGAGGAGAGCCGGTGTGCCATGATTTTGCGTGACTTGATTCGTAACGACGGAACCTGCTGAGCTATGGGCGATATCCGAAGATTTTCTTCACTGCGTGAACGGCTTGATCACGTTTTCCTTGCCGAAAAACTTCGGGATGCTCGCTCCTATAAGCGGATTGCCGGGTACTTTCGCTCATCCATCTTTGAGCTGGTTGGCGAGGAGATCGAACATATTCCTGATGTTCGCATTATCTGTAACAGCGAACTTGACCCCAATGATATCATGGTTTCCAAAGCAGCACGGGATGCGGCGCTGAAAGAGCGGTGGAATCAGATGCCGGTGGAAACAGAGGCGCTGATGCACCGGGAACAGTACAAAAAGCTTTACGAGCTTCTTTTGTCCGGGAGAGTGCACATCAAGGTTGTTCCGAAAAACACCGTTTTTGTTCATGGCAAGGCTGGGCTGATTACACTGGCAAACGGGCAGCGAACCTGCTTTCTCGGGTCGGTCAACGATAGCCGGGCAGCCTTCTCCAGGAACCATGAAATTTTATGGGAAGACCAGTCGGCGGAAGGGTGCGACTGGGTGGAGCAGGAGTTCGATGCACTGTGGAAACTGGGTCACGACCTTCCGGATGCGATAATCACAGAGGTGA
>Ga0194060_10002281_pt1 | contig 13681 bp, 7 predicted proteins | sample SepL225m_MetaG_FD_163427 | JGI IMG/M metagenome (GOLD analysis project Ga0194060, IMG submission 163427) | Anoxic zone freshwater microbial communities from boreal shield lake in IISD Experimental Lakes Area, Ontario, Canada - Sep2016-L222-5m | ecosystem: Environmental > Aquatic > Freshwater >... | reverse complement strand
CTGAATTTCAGGCAAGACGGCGCGCATCAATAAACCGCTTGTAACCGCCGCTCAGGCGCAAACAACGACGCGCCGGGCGGTCTTGTACCGGCCGGCCGCCGGCGCGGGCCAGGTCGCGCCGGCTTTTGACTTAGCACAAATCGCTGCGCGCTCTGCTGTGTATGCTCGTGGCCATGGTCGAATTTATCATCCTGTCGATTCTGTCCGGCGTCCTGCTGATCGGCAACCTTTTGCTGTTCAAGCTGCTGCGCGAGGCGCGGCGCTCCGCCGCGGCGTCGCGGCTGGAGGTCGATCGCGGCAAAGCGTCGATGGAGCAGGAAATGGCCGTGCTGAAGCAGAAGTCGGCCGAGCAATCGGCCGCAGCAGCGCTCGAACTGGAGCAGACGATTCGGGAACTGGACGCCCTGATCTACTCGGTGTCGCACGACCTTGCCGCACCCGCGCGCAAGATCCACGGCTTTGTCGCGCTGCTCGAGGACGAAGCATCGGCATTGAGCGAAGAGGGCCGCGAGTGGCTGGGACGCATCAAGCACAACTCGCGCGAACTGGGAGGCATGATAGCCGGCCTGCTGCAGATCTCGCGCATCGGCCGCGCAAAACTGGATTTGCGCACGGTCGATCTCGATCCGCTGGTGGCGCAGATCGTCCGCGCCGCGGGCTCCGGCTATCCGGCCGCGCAGGTGCAGGCGAACCCGTTGCCGGCGATACGCTGCGATCCCGGGTTGACACGCCAGGTGTTCGAGATCCTGGTGGCGAACGCGTTCAAATTCAGCGGCAAGTGCGCGACACCCCGAATTGAAATCGGCGTGCAATCCGGCGACGGAGAACAGCGCTTCTTTGTGCGCGACAACGGCGCCGGCTTCGACCAGCGCCACGCCGGCAAGCTGTTCGGAGTCTTCCAGCGCCTGCACAAGGAAACGGAGTATCCCGGAATCGGCGCCGGCCTGGCGATCGCCAGGCGCATCATCCAGCGCCACGCAGGCCGCATCTGGGCCGAGAGTACGCCGGACCAGGGCGCCACCTTCTATTTCACCGTAGGCGACATCGACGCGCCACGCTGACGCGGCAACAGCCGCGCGCCGATTCCCGCCCGGCCCCTAGCTCGCGGCCGGATTCAGAATCTGGTGGACCGCCTCGCACAGCTCGTCGACGGTGTTCGGCTTGTCGATCAGCTGGCGCACCCCCGCCCGCAGCGCTTCCGCGCGCATGGCATCGGTGATGTAGCCCGAGGTGATCACCACCGGCAGGTCCGGCCTGATGCGCGAGAGCTCCAGCGCCACATCCAGTCCGGACAGTGCCGGCATGTTGAAGTCCGTCACCACGAGGTCGAAACCGCCCGGATCGGCGCGCACCGCATCCAGCGCCAGGCGCGCGTCCTGGTAGCCGCGCGTGCTATAACCCAGACGGTTCAGCATGCGCATCACCAGGAACACCAGGGACTCGTCGTCATCCAGGTAGAGCACGCGCTGCCCGCTGCCGCGCAGCGAGATCGGCGCCGCTGACGCGGCTTGCGCCGCGGCAGCAAGCGCCGCGACGAGCGGAAAATAGATCAAAAACGTGCTCCCTTTGCCCAGCGCAGTCTCCACCGCAATCGCACCCTTGTGCGTTTTGACGATGCCGTACACGGCGGCAAGGCCGAGGCCAGTGCCCTGCCCCACCGGCTTGGTGGTGAAGAAGGGCTCGAATATCCGCGCCTTCGTCGCGGCGTCCATGCCCATGCCGTTGTCGCCGATGCGCAGCCGCGCATGCGGGCCAGGCTTCAGATCGGGCAGCGCGCGCACCGCAGTCTCGTCCAGCACGATCTCGTCCAGCCCCACCTCGATGCGGCCGAAGCGCTCGTGCAGCGCATGCCAGGCGTTGGTGCACAGGTTCAGCACCATCTGCTGGATCTGGGTCGAGTCGGCGCACACCCAGCCGGAGAAATTCGCGCAGGACGCCGCCAGCTCGACGCCTGCGGGCAGGGTGGCGCGCAGCAGGCGGACCGATTCCTCGATCAGGGGCCGCAGCGGCTGGTTGACCAGCTGCAGCGGCTGCTTGCGGCTGAAGGTCAGAATCTGCTGCACCAGGTGCTTGGCGCGCTGGCTCGCCTTCTGGATTTCATCCAGGCTCTCCAGCGCCTTGTGGCCGGGGCCGGCATCATCCCGCGCGAGCGCGGTATTGCCGGCGATGGTGCCGATGATGTTGTTGAAGTCATGCGCCACGCCTGCCGCCAGCGTCCCCAGCGCCTCGATTTTCTGCGCGTTGCGCAACTGGTCTTCGAGCAGTGCGCGCTCCTCTTCCGCCGCGACCCGTTCGGTGATATCGGTGATGAAGCCGTGCCACAGGATGCTGCCGTCCGCTAGCGCTTTCGGCTGCGCATGGCCGGAGCGCCAGCGCACCCCCTGGTCCGGCACCAGCACCCGGTAATCGCACTGCCATTCCTGCATCGTGCGCCCCGATTCATGAACCGAGGCGAGAAAACGTTCCCGATCGTCGGGGTGGACGTAATCGAACATCAGCGACGCATCCTCGCGCACGATTTCCGGCGCGGGGCCATATCGGTCGGCGCGCGCCCTGCTGATGAACGGAAACCGGAAACGGCCGTCCGGTCCCATGCGCAGCTGAAAAATGATGCCTGGAACCTGCTCCGACAGCTCCCGCAGCAGCCTGTCGCTCTCCTCCAGTTTCTGCGTCAGAAACCTTTGCTCGCTGATGTCGGTGTGCGTCCCTATCATGCGCAACGGCCGGCCCGCCCCATCGCGGCTCACCGCCATGCCGCGGCCCCGCACCACCTTCCAGCTGCCGTCCTTGCAACGCATCCGCCGATCGACGGAGTAAGTCTCGGCATTGCCGCTGAAATAGGCGTCCAGGCCGGCTTTTACCCGCGGCCAGTCCTCCGGATGGGTGCGTTGGTCGATGCGGTTTTCGGGCTGCTGCAGCTCGTCCGCGCTAAAGCCGAACATCTCCTGGTAGGATTTGGAATACTCCGTCTTGCCGCCGACGAGGTCCCAGTCCCACACGCCGTCCCCGCCGCCTTCGAGCGCAAACCGCCATTTCTCTTTTTCCAGGTGCAGTTCCCGCGTCACCTCCCGCAGCGCGCGCAACGGCAAAACGCGCAGAATCAGGTAGGTCGCGGTACCCAGGAGCAGGCACAGCACAGTCACCGCCGCAGTTCCGTACAACGTGCTGCGATAGGAGTGATCGATCTCGATCCGGCCTACGACCCGTCCGCTGTCATATAGGTCGCTGAAACGGCGCAGCACCGGCGCCAGGGGCGGCTTGCCCACGCTGACGACGACGCTGCCGTTTGCGTCCAGCACCATCGCCGCTTCATCTTCGATCGGCGCCGGATAGCGCGCGAGCAGCTCTTCCAGACGCTGCACCTGGAACTTCCACGTTTCGGGATTCGAACTGATCAGACCGCTGATGATGCCGGCCCTGAAATCCGCCTGCATTTCCGCGTGGCGGGCAGTGCTCAGGTAGCTCAGCGCGAAATAGCCAATAGGGAACACGACCGAGACCATCAGCGCCACGGCCAAAGCCAGTCTGCCGACGACCAGGGCGATGCGCCGATTGCTACTTCGCAGCATCATCAGCGGCGATCGTTTCGAAGCGGGGATTCATGCTCTGCATTTTACGCGGGGACGATTGCGGACGCCGAAGAAAAATACCGCCTAGCGGCCAAGCTCGCGCAGCCGGCGGCCCGTCGGCGAGGTCCCCTCTCCCCCCGATGGTCCGCAGATGAAGCGCCCATCCGCGGGCCGCCGGCGGATCCCGGTTGGCAATATCGAGGCGGTCTGTTGCCGATTGGCAGTCGTTCACACCCGGATCGCGCGCGTGCCCATGGTCATGAGCTGGCGCACCACCCCGCGCGCGATCTCGCCCAGCGGCAGGACTTCATCGGTTCCGCCGGCCGCGATGGCCTCTTTGGGCATGCCGAACACGACGCAACTCGCCTCGTCCTGGGCGAAGTTATAGGCGCCGGCCTGCTTCATCGCCAGCATGCCCAGCGCGCCGTCCTTGCCCATCCCGGTGAGGATGACACCGACCGCGTTCCTGCCGGCGTGCTCCGCGGCCGAGCGAAACAGCACGTCCACCGAGGGCCGGTGGCGGTTCACCAGCTCGCCGTCGGAGAGCTGCGTCACGTAGTTGGCGCCGCTGCGGCGCAGCAGCAGGTGCCAGTTGCCTGGCGCGACATAGGCGTGGCCGGGCAGGACGCGCTCGCCGTCCTCGGCTTCCTTCACGCTGATGCGGCACAGGCTGTCCAGCCGCGCGGCAAACGACTTGGTGAACGCCTCGGGCATGTGCTGGGTGATGAGGATGCCGGGGCAATCCGAGGGCATGTCGATCAGGAACTCCTTGATCGCCTCGGTGCCGCCGGTGGAGGCGCCGACGATGATCAGCTTTTCGGTGGAGACGATGCGATTGGCGAGCGCGCGCACCGGACCTTCCCCATGTCTGGGCGGCGTCGGCGGGCGCATGCGCGGGCGCGCCGCCGCCGCGGTGCGGATCTTCTCCGCGATCTCCTCCGCGTATTCCTGTATGCCGTGGACGATGTCCAGCTTGGGCTTGGACACGTAATCGATCGCGCCCAGTTCCAGCGCGCGCAGGGTGGCCTCGGAGCCGCGCTCGGTGAGCGAGGACACCATGACCACCGGCATCGGGCGCAGGCGCATCAGCCGCTCGAGGAAATCCAGTCCGTCCATTTTCGGCATTTCGACGTCCAGCGTGATCACGTCGGGGTTGAGCTCGCGTATCAATTCGCGCGCGACCAGCGGGTCCGGCGCCGCGCCTATGGTGACCATGTCGGGCTGGCTGTTGATGATTTCCGAAAGCAATTTCCTGATCAGTGCGGAGTCGTCGATGACGATGACGGTGATTTTCTTCATGACTGCCCTTATTTCGTTGCCGTTGGTGTTAGCGGTGCCGCGACTGCCGGTGATGCGCGTCAGCCGAACAGTTCGACCTCTCCCGCGACCGTCTCCTGGCGCAGGCGCGAGCGGTATTCGGTCTCGCGCTCGGCGATGGTGTCGTTGTGAATGTTGCGCAGCTTTTTCACCAGGACCTTGCCGGTCTTCGGAAAAAAATAGACTTTGCGCGGATAAATGTCGATCAGGTCCTTGGCCACGATGGGAATTCTTTCCAGTGCGAGGAACTTTATCGCGAATTGCGCATTGCGCTGCCCCACATTGGTGACGTTCATGTTCGGCAGGACGTTGCCGCCGCCGAATACCTTGGCCTCGAGCAGCGTGCGGTGCGCCCCCAGCGTGAGCAGGTTGTTGATCAGCACCTCCATGGCGAAAGTGCCGTAGCGCGCCGAAGTGCTGACCGGATTGTCCTTGTCCGGGTTGGCGTCCGGCAGCATGAAATGATTCATCCCGCCTATGCCAGACAGCTTGTCCCGGATGCAGGCGGTGACGCAGGAGCCGAGCACCGTGACCAGCACCATGTCGCGCCCGGTAACGTAGTACTCGCCGGGCAGGATCTTCGCCGCCTCGATCTCCAGCTGATTGTCGTAGTACACATTGGGTGCGAGCACGTCGGGTTCCCGGTCAGTGATGGGCTGGTCGAGCAGGACGTGCGAGTTCGTATACGGTCTTGCCGCGTAGGCTGAAAAGGTGTGCAGCATGGTGGAAGCTCTCTGAGTGGCCGGCGAACATCAGGCCGTCGGGCCGCAGCAGCGGCGCGAATTTTTTCAAGATGCCCAGTTGCGTTTGCTTGTCGAAATAGATCATCACATTGCGGCAGAAAATGGCGTGCAGCGGGCCGCGCACCGGCCAGCCCGGGTCGAGCAGGTTGAGCTGGCGAAACGTGATCAGGTTGCGCAGCTCGTCGCGCACCCGGGCGTAGCCCGCCTGCCGGCCCGAGCCGCGCAGGAAATAGCGCCGTTTTCGCTCCTCCGACATCTTCTCCAGCCGTTCGGTCGCGTAGACGCCCTCCTGCGCCTTGGCGAGCACGTTGGTATCGAGATCGGTGGCGAGGATCTTCACCGGAGGGTTGAGCGTGCCGAAAGTCTCGGCCGCGGTGATCGCCATCGAGTAGGGTTCTTCGCCGGTGGACGCGGCGCAGCACCAGAGCACGATGCGCTCGCTCTTGTGCTGGCGCATCAGCTCCGCCAGCAGCGGAAAATGGTGCTCCTCGCGGAAAAACGAAGTCAGGTTGGTCGTCAGCGAATTGGTGAACGCTTCCCACTCGGCGCCATTGTCGCTCTCGAGCAGCTCCAGGTAGGCATCGAAGCTCGACAGCCCGAGCGCGCGCAGGCGCCGGCCGAGGCGGCTGTAGACCATCTCGCGCTTGCTCGGCGAAAGAGAAATCCCGGCGTGATCGTAGATCAGCTTGCGCACCCGGTCGAAATTCGAATCGGTGAAGTCGAACTCGCGCGCTTCGCCGTCGGATCTTGTAATCAGCTCGTCGGATTGCATGGTGTGGCGCCTATTTAGTTGGACCGGCGTGTCGCAGCGGAAAGTCTTGTTCCGCGCACGTTCGAAACTGCGCCGCGTCCGTTCCCGTCAGAATTCCGTCCATTCGTCCGCGCCGCCGGACGCCTTGGCCCCCTTGAGCGGCTTAGCCGCGACGGCCGCCCTGGCCGCTTTGCCCGCGTCCGCCGGATGCTGCGCTGGCTTCGCCGCAGCGCGCGGCGCAGGCAGTCCCGCCGGTTTCGCGGCGGCCCGCAGCGCCGCCGCCTGCCCCGTCTGCTGCGCCAGCTTGAAAATCGCCACCGCCTGCGCCAGATTGCCCGCCTGCTCCTCCAGGCTCTCCGCCGCCGCAGCCGCCTCTTCCACCAGGGCCGCGTTCTGCTGCGTCACTTCGTCCATCTGTGTGATCGCATCGTTCACCTGCTCGATCCCGGCGCTCTGCTCCTGGCTCGCCGAGGTGATCTCGGACATGATGTCCGTCACCCGCTTCACCGAACTCACGATCTCCTGCATCGTCCGGCCCGCCTCGTCCACCAGCTTGGTTCCGGCGTCGACTTTCTCCACCGAGTCTCCGATCAGCTGCTTGATCTCCTTTGCCGCGGAGGCGCTCTTTTGCGCAAGCATGCGCACCTCGGTCGCCACCACGGCGAAGCCGCGGCCCTGCTCCCCGGCCCTGGCCGCTTCCACCGCCGCGTTGAGCGCGAGGATGTTGGTCTGGAACGCAATGCCGTCGATGACGCCGATGATGTCCACGATCTTCTTCGACGATTCGTTGATCGTGCTCATGGTCGTCACCACCTGCCCGACGACGCTTCCGCCTTTGACCGCGACCTCCGACGCCCCGGCGGCAAGCTGGTTCGCCTGGCGCGCATTCTCCGCGTTCTGCTTCACCGTCGAGGTAAGCTCTTCCATGCTCGCCGCGGTCTTCTCCAGGTTCGAGGCCTGCTGCTCGGTGCGGCTGGACAGGTCCGAATTGCCCGAGGCGATCTCGCGCGAGGCGACGTTCACCGATTCCGTGGATTCCTTGATGCTGCCGACGATCTCGGTCAGCTTGTCCACCACGGTATTGGTATCGTTCTTCAGTTGACCGAAAGTGCCCTGGTATTCCTTCGTCAGCTTTTCGGTCAGATCGCCGCGGGCGAGGGCTTCCAGCACTCTGGCGACATCGCTCAGACCGACCGAACTCGTCTCCATCAGGCCGTTGATGCCCAGCGTAAGCTGCTTGAAGAAACCTTCCTTGCCATCCAGGCTCAGGCGCCGGGTGAAATCGCCGTCATTGGCGGCGGCGACGATGCCCGACACCTCCGCTTCGACCGCAACCTCGGCGGTGCGATCGACCCATTCGACCGCCGTTCCCAACCGCTCGTCCTTGTCGTTGATCACCGGCACCGCGGTCAGCATGTAGGTGCGGCCGCCGACCCGGACCGTGGTCCGGTACTGCTGCGTCAGCGATTTCAGCAGGCCGCGCTGGTGCGCCGGATTCTTGTGAAACAGGTCGATGTCGGAGCCGAGCACGCTGTCCGCGCGGAAACTCGGCAGTTCCCGGCGAAGATCGGCCTCCCCGTCGCGCAGCATCTGCTGCACCGCCTGGTTCATATAGATGATGCGGCCTTCGAGGTTGGCGATCATCACGCAGGAACTCACCCGGTCCAGCGCATTCCTGACCCGCAGGTTCTCGCGCGCGACCTTCTGCACCTCGGCCTGGTTGAAGCCGGAAGCGATCTGCATGGAACGCATCGAATGTATCAAATGGCCGAACTCGTCGCGCTTATCCGACTGGATCTGTACCGAATAGTCGCCCTGCGCGATGCGATCGCAGGCTTCCGTCGCCGCGCGCAAGGGCCTGACGATGGCGCGCAGCAAGAGCAGCGCGGCTAAGCCGCCTAACAGGATGCCGGCGAGGACGATCCAGATGGAAACATTGCGCATCTGCAGATAATGCGCCTGGGACGCCTGGTATTCCTTTGCCGCCAGGTCGGTCTCCAGCGCCAGCAGCGCATCCATTTTTTCGCGCGCGGCGATGTTCGCCGGGCGCGCCTTGCCCTCGTTCCAGGTGTTCTGCGCTTCGTCGCCCTTGCCCGCGGCCAGCGCAGCCATGCCCCCGGCCACGCCGTCGCCGAACTTGACGCGCTCGGACGTAAATTGCTCGAACAATGTCTTTTCTTCCACGGAATGAGGCCGCGCAATGAATTCCCTGGCGATATCGTCGATCTCCTTGTTCAGTTTTTCGATCTGTCCGCCGCGGCGCTTGATGTTTTCCGCCTTGGGGTTGGCGATGGCATCGATGAGGTAGATGCGGATCTGCTCGACGAGCCGCCCGGCGTGCGCCAGGCGCACCACCGGCACGGTGCGCTGCTCATAGACCGCCTTCATCGCGTCGTTGGATGCATTCAGGTCAAAAATACCGGCGGCGCCCACACCCAGCAGCATCAGCGAAAGAAAGCCGACGAGGGCAACGAGCCGCGTGCGGATGCTGATGCCGAGCCGGGCGTGCTTCAGCGCGCCGATCAGCCCCTTGGCGACCACGTCGCCGCCGACGATGCGCACGTTGGCGCGCCCTTCGCGCATGTCACGATAGAGATTCTCCGCCATATTGGCCTGAGCCCGCGTCGGTTTGGTGCGTACCGATAAATAGCCTGTCACCTTCCCCTTTTCCTGGATCGGCGTGACGTTGGCGAACACCCAGTAGAAATCGCCGTTCTTGCAGCGGTTCTTGACCAGGCCGCTCCAGGGCAGGCCTTTCTTCAGCGTCTGCCACAGGTCGGCGAAGGCTTCGGCGGGCACGTCCGGATGGCGCACCAGATTGTGCGGCGCACCGATCAGTTCCGGCTCGGTGAAGCCGCTCATCTCGATGAAGGTGCGATTGACGTAGGTGATCAATCCTTTGAGATTGGTCCTGGAGACGATGAATTCCCCTTCCGGAAATTCTCTCTCGACCTGTGTAACCGGTAGATTCTTGCGCATGAATTTATCCTCGACTTAGTTTTCCAACTGCGTGACCCGCGCTTTCCTCATTCCGGTTTTCGTGCCGCCGGTGCGGCGCCTCAAAACTCCGTCCACTCGTCCGCACCGCCTGACGCCTTGCTGTTCTTGGCCCTGGATACCGGGCGCGGCACCGCCTTCGCGGGCGCGACCGCCGCAGTCGCCGCGCCATTATTGGCCGCCGGCTTCGCCGCCCGCGCATGCCCGGCCTGCTGTTCGAGCCTGAATATCGCCACGGCCGAGGCGAGGTTCCCCGCCTGCTCCTCCATGCTCTCGGCCGCAGCCGCCGCTTGTTCCACCAGCGCCGCGTTCTGCTGGGTGACTTCGTCCATCTGCGCGATCGACTGGTTCACCTGTTCGATGCCGGTGCTCTGTTCCTGCGACGCCGCGGTGATTTCGGCCATGATGTCAGTTACCCGCTTCACCGAAGCGACGATCTCTTCCATCGTCTTGCCGGCCTCGTCCACGAGTTTGGTGCCCGCGCCGACCTTCTCCACCGAATCGCCGATCAGTTCCTTGATCTCCTTCGCCGCTGCCGCGCTGCGCTGTGCCAGGGTTCTGACTTCGGTCGCCACCACGGCAAAGCCGCGGCCCTGTTCACCCGCCCGCGCCGCTTCCACCGCCGCGTTCAGCGCCAGGATGTTGGTCTGGAACGCGATGCCGTCGATCACGCTGATAATGTCCACGATTTTCTTCGACGATTCGTTGATCGAACTCATGGTGGTCACCACCTGGCCCACGACCTTGCCGCCGCGGACCGCGACATCCGATGCGCCCGCAGCCAGCTGGTTCGCCTGCTTCGCGTTCTCCGCGTTCTGCTTCACCGTTGCGGTCAGCTCGGTCATGCTCGAAGCGGTCTTCTCCAGGCTTCCGGCCTGGGACTCGGTACGGCTGGACAGATCGGTATTGCCCGAGGCGATTTCCTTGGACGCGGTATTGATCGATTCCGTCGATTCCTTGATCTGCACCACGATCTCGGTCAGCTTGTCCATGGTCAGGTTGGCGTCGTCTTTCATCGCACCCCAGGTGCCTTTGTATTCGCCGCTGATCTTCTCCGTCAGGTCGCCGCGGGCGAGCGCGGAGAGCACCCGCACCACGTCGTTCAGCCCCACTTCACTCGTGTCCATCAGGCCGTTGATGCCCGCGGCCAGCGCCTTGAGAAAGCCATCCTTGCCTTCGGCCGCGATGCGCTTGCTGAAATCGCCGTCGTTGGCCGCCTTGACCAGGGTGTTCACTTCGGCTTCGGCCGCGGCTTCCGCGGTGCGATCGAGCCACTCCACCGCCGTGCCCAGGCGCACCCCATGCTCGTCGATCACCGGCACCGCGCTCAGGTTGTAGCTGCGCCCGCCCACCTTGATCGAGGCCTTGTGCGGCTGCGACAGGCCAGAGAGCATGCCCTTTTGCATCGCCGGGTTCTTGTGGAACGCATCGACGTTGGAGCCGATCACCGTTGCCGCGCTGAAATTGGGCAACTGCTTGCGAATGTCGTTTTCGCCGGTGCGGAACATCTGGTTCACCGATTCGTTCATGTAGACGATCTTGCCGCTGACGTCGGCGATCATCACGCAGGAAGTCACCCGGTCGAGCGCGTTCTTCACCCGCAGGTTCTCCGCCGCGATCCTGGCGTCGGCCTCCATGCGTTCGCCCAGATCGCGCTGCATGCGCGACATCGACGCCATCAGGCTGGTCTTGTCGCCCTGCTTCAGCTCGATTTTCATCGACAGGTCGCCGGCGGCGATGCGGTTGGCCATCTCCGTCGCCGCCGCGGGTTCACCCCCCAGGGGTTTGGACACGCCGCGGCGTATCAGCAGGTAGATCGCGCCCTGCAGCGGCAGGCTCAGCAGCAACGCCAGGATGGAGATCTGCCAGACGAAGCTCCTCAATTCGGCCTGTGTTTTTTTCAGGCTCACGCGCATGCTGACCCCGCCGATCACTTCGCCTTCCTTCCCTTGGTGGCAGCCGGTGCAGTCCTTGCCCAGGTAGTTTTTCGACAAATGCACCGGAAACACCGCAAACAGGCTGTTCTGGTCCGCGGCCAGCTTGAACAGCGGCTGGCCCTTGTCCAGCACCGCTTTTTCTTCCGCGGTGGGCGCGCTGTCCGGCGTGCCGGCGCCGTGCTCGGCGACGAGCGACCCGTAGCGGAACACCCGCACGTCGTTGACGTCGTTCGAATTGCGCACCTGATCGAGGAATACGCCGCGCTCCGCCACCACCCCGGTCAGCATCATCGCGGTGATGGTGGACAAGGTCATCTGGTTCACGCTTTCGGCGAAGTTGTGCGCCTGTTCGATCGAACCGTCGCGTCGTGCGCTGTAGGTCAGGAAGATCATCAGCGACCAGACCACGACCAGAATCAGCGCGATCGATATCTGCAAGCGCGCCCACAGCGGCAGCGCGCCGAAGCCGCTACGCGGGGCCGCGATGGCGAGGTTTTCGATCCGGCGCGTCGCCGCGCCGCTACCAGCGGTTTGCAATTTCTGTGTCATGCCCGGCCTCCCCGCAGATCGTTACCGATATATCCTGTCCATGGCGTGTGCAGTGTCAAAATTCGGTCCAGTCTTCGCCGCCGCCGGCGGTCTTGGCCGGCTTGGCGAGGGACGATGCATTCGCCGCGGGTTTGCGCGGAGCCGGCAAGCCTGCCGGCCTGGCTGCCGCCGGCCTTGCCGCCACCGCATGTCCGGCCTGCTGACTGAGCTTGAAGATCGATACCGCCGTGGCGAGGTTCCCCGCCTGCTCCTCCATGCTCTCGGCCGCAGCCGCTGCTTGTTCCACCAGCGCCGCGTTCTGCTGGGTGACTTCGTCCATCTGCGCGATCGACTGGTTCACCTGCTCGATGCCGACACTCTGCTCCTGCGACGCCGCGGTGATTTCGGCCATGATGTCCGTGACCCGCTTCACCGAGGCGACGATCTCCTGCATCGTCGCGCCCGCCTCGTCCACGAGCTTCGTGCCCGCGCCGACCTTCTCCACCGAGTCGCCGATCAGCCCCTTGATCTCCTTCGCCGCCGCGGCGCTGCGTTGCGCCAGGGTTCTGACTTCGGTCGCCACCACGGCGAAGCCGCGTCCCTGTTCCCCGGCGCGTGCCGCTTCCACCGCCGCGTTCAAGGCGAGGATGTTGGTCTGGAACGCGATGCCGTCGATCACGCTGATGATGTCCACGATCTTCTTCGACGATTCGTTGATCGAGCTCATGGTCGTCACCACCTGTCCCACGACCTCGCCGCCCTTCACCGCCACGTCCGATGCGCCCGCCGCCAATTGATTGGCCTGCTTCGCGTTCTCCGCGTTCTGTTTCACCGTGGCAGTCAGCTCGGTCATGCTGGACGCGGTCTTCTCCAGGCTCGCCGCCTGCGTTTCCGTGCGGCTGGACAGGTCGGTGTTGCCGGAGGCGATTTCCTTGGACGCGGTATTGATCGACTCGGTCGATTCCTTGATCTGGCCCACGATCTCGGTCAGCTTCTCCACCGTAGTGTTGGCGTCGTCCTTCATCGCGCCCCAGGTGCCCTGATATTCGCCGCTGATGCGCTCGGTCAGGTCGCCTTTGGCCAGCGCGCCCAGCACCCGCACCACGTCGTTCAGCCCGACCTGGCTCGTGTCCATCAGGCCGTTGATGCCGCCAGCCAACGCCTTGAGGAAACCGTCTTTGCCTTCGACCACGATGCGCTTGCTGAAATCGCCCTCATTGGCCGCCTTGACCAAGGCATTCACTTCGCCTTCGGCCGCCACTTCCGCGGTGCGATCGAGCCACTCCACCGCCGTGCCCAGGCGCTGCCCCATTTCGTCGATCACCGGCACCGCGCTCAGGTTGTAGCTGCGCCCGCCGACCTTGATCGATGCCTTGTGCGGCTGCGACAGACCCGAGAGCATGCCCTTTTGCATCGCCGGGTTCTTATGGAACGCATCGACGTTGGAGCCGATCACCGTCGCCGCGCTGAAATTGGGCAACTGCTTCCTGATGTCGTTTTCGCCGGTGCGGAACATCTGGTTCACCGCTTCGTTCATGTACACGATCTTGCCGGCGACGTCGGCGATCATGACGCAGGAAGTCACCCGGTCGAGCGCGTTCTTCACCCGCAGGTTCTCCGCCGCGATCCGCGCGTCGGCTTCGAGGCGCTCGGCCAGGTCGCGCTGCATTCTGGACATCGATGCGATCAGGCTCTTGGTGTCGCCGGGCTTGAGTTCGATTTTCATCGACAGATCGCCCGCAGCGATGCGGTTGGCCATTTCCGTCGCCGCCGCCGGTTCGCCGCCCAGCGGCCGGGAGACGTTGCGCCGGATCAACAGGAAGATCGCGCCGAGCAGCG
>Ga0194060_10002280_pt1 | contig 13685 bp, 10 predicted proteins | sample SepL225m_MetaG_FD_163427 | JGI IMG/M metagenome (GOLD analysis project Ga0194060, IMG submission 163427) | Anoxic zone freshwater microbial communities from boreal shield lake in IISD Experimental Lakes Area, Ontario, Canada - Sep2016-L222-5m | ecosystem: Environmental > Aquatic > Freshwater >... | reverse complement strand
TCGCACGAAATTCGCACTCCACTGACGGTGCTGGCGGGCTTTGTGGAAACTTTGCAGACTTTGCCTCTGGACGAGCAGGAGCGTCAGCGCTACCTGGCGCTGATGGCGCAGCAGTCGCAGCGGATGCAAAGTCTGGTCAACGATCTGTTGACACTCTCGCGTCTGGAGGGCAGTCCTCCTCCTCCGGCGCAGGAATGGGTCTCGGTCAGGACTCTCATGGCGCAGTGCGAGCAGGATGCGAACGACCTGTCCAATGTCTTGTGGAATCAACCGCACGATCTACATTTTGAGAATCAGGGGATCAACGAAATCTCCGGAGCATCGGCCGAGTTATACAGTGCGATGCTTAACCTTGTAAGCAATGCAATTCGATACACGCCGGCCCAGCAGCGAATTGACGTGAAGTGGCTGTTGTTGCCAGGGGATTCGGCGGTATTCCTGGTGCGAGATACAGGTGAAGGCATTGCTCAGGAGCACATACCTCGTTTGACCGAACGCTTTTATCGGGTGGACCGTAGTCGTTCACGCGAAACGGGGGGTACCGGGCTCGGGTTGGCGATTGCCAAACATGTGGCCCAAAGGCATGGCGCTGAGTTGCGCATTGAAAGTATTCTGGGTAAGGGCTCCACGTTTTCTATCACTTTTCCAAGCGCCAGAGTTCGGACTGATTCTTCCAAGAAAGATTCAGACTTGCCGGATGATCCATCTGACACTGCGTAGCAGTCGAAGTTGGCGGTACAAGTGGTAATTTCAAAATGCTTTCGACAGAGCCCCAAAATGAAGGAAGCCTGAAAACCATGCCCATATTTTTCGCTAGCTTGCGAGCTGTTCGGTTGTCTGCGCACGTGTTTCATGCACTACTACTTGCATGCATTTTCCCGTCATTAGGAAAGGAAAGTCAGCAAAGAACGATGAAGAAGTGGTCGGCGCAATTGCTGAGAATTCTTAGTGTTCGAACGCATCCATCTGGGATAGAAGCCACTAAGGGTAATAGCGGGAAGCTGCTTGCAGCTAATCACATTTCATGGTTGGACGTATTTGTGATCAATGCAAGCACGCCCGCTCGCTTTGTAGCGAAGTCAGAAGTCAATTCATGGCCACTCGTTGGCTGGCTCGTGCGCCGGACTGGAACCGTATTCATCAAACGCGAATTCAAGCGCGACACCGTCCGGGTCAATGAAGTGGTCTCGAATTGCCTCGTAACCGGAGAGGATGTCGTTTTGTTCCCGCAGGGCACTTCAACAGATGGAACAATGCCTGTTAGTTTTCACTCCTCGATGTTGCAGGGCGCAATTGATGTCGGAGCGGTACTTCATCCCCTTGCAATCTTCTATCATGACGGTCATGGATCACGGATTGAGGAGGTCGCATTCACAGGCGATATGACGTTCATCGAATCGCTCTGGAAGATATTGTGTTTACCATCTATCGATGTCAGCATCACCTACCTGCCCGAGATCGCATGTGCAGGAGCGATTCGTCGTGAACTTGCTGTCATGAGCCAAGATGCGGTCAATGCAGTGTTAGTAACTCAAAACCAGATCAATGCGAAGTTGTCAGTTCAAAGTTTGAGCCCATTGGAAACCAAATTATGTTCCCTGTAATGGGCATTGCGTAATCGGAAAGAACAAGGGCATTTGTTTCAATCGGTGACCGATCGCGCTTATGGTGTGAAGTCAAATTTTCGGAAACTAGTTTGAGTAAAGGGGAACAAGGAGTTTAATCGCTCGAATCATGAAGAAACGTACCCCTGAAATTCATCAAATAGAACTCCGAATCGGAGAGCTGGCCGAACTATTTAACTCGATGGATCCAACGCCGTTCCATCACTGCGATTTGGACACCGATGCCCAAGCCTACATTGAGAGTTGGGCCATGGGCTACCCGTCAGGCAGCCACCTCAGAATAGTCGTGCACATTAGAACTATGCCACAAGAGGATCCATCACAAGTTGTGCGCGATGCGATTCATAACTATTTCAATTACAAGGCCATTCTTACTAAACGAAATCTGCGTCTTCTGCTGCTAGAGGGGCGGACCAGTCTCCTTATTGGGTTGACGTTTCTTGCGCTGTGCCTGATAGGGGCTGATTTACTCTCCGAGTTCAAGAACAACGCCTTCCTGCGAGTTCTCAGAGAGAGCCTTGTCATCGGTGGATGGGTGGCCATGTGGCGACCCATGCAGATCTTTCTGTACGAATGGTGGCCATCGGTGCGCAGGGGCAGGATATATAGAAACCTAAGCCAATCGAAAGTACACGTAGTACTAGCAATAGATGACTTGCATGACTGAGTGTCGTTGCTTCGTCACATGCCAATCAGGAATTGGTCTGAACAACTTGATCTCGACAGCCCCTATCAATTGTGGATTTCAAGGACGGATGCTTGAAGTGCACCCAAGGCCACTGGAGTACCAATAATGTCCCTAGAAAAGGTCTCTGAGATGCTGAAGAAGCAGCGTCGCGTGGAGAGCATCATCCATGTCCAAAGCATGCCTCGGCATGACATGGTCGAAAATCTTGTTCAAAAGCAACATGTAGCCGAATTGCTCAACTTGATTGAGCGCCTCTCGTCTGAGGAAGTCGGCGGCATTCTTGACGCATTGCCAGTCGAGGACGCAAGACTATTTTGGAAGCAAATTCCAGACGGTCGACAAAACGAGGTGCTGTGGGAGGTGTCGGATGCTTGCCGTGAGCTATTGGTCGGAGGTAGGGAACCAGCGTTTGAGGACACTCAGATGAACGCCTTTGAGTTGGTTGAAGGGAGGCTTCAGCAAATTCCAATTGAAAGTCGCAAGGACCTCGAAGGCATTAGTCCGATATGGATAGACCTCATCAACGCCACCAAGGCGGAGCGCACCTACGTGGGTGCTCATTTTGGACTAGAGCTTCCCGATCCGGGCGATGTCACGGACCTGGAAGTGAGTACGCGGTTCCATATTGAAGAGAATCACGAGATCCATTTGCATTCAAACTTCTTGCTTGATCGCGAGGGCAATTCACGCAGCATCCCTGTAATTTTCATCGTTCATCTGGGGATACTGTTTTCGCTTCGGAATGAGGACTTACCAGTGTTCAGACTACAGCGCAGACGTGCAAGAACGCAACCTGGTTACGCGTCCGATTGCAATGATTTGTTGCTTGATCTTTACGGCGCTGACGTTGAATATTCTGCTGACTCCTTAGAAGACATTTATGCCACACTGGGCAAAGTTGGCCGGCAGGTGTTGAGCGAAACAATTAGCGACCGTGAAGCTGCCGCAATTTTGGGAGATATTGCCGAAGAGGAAGACTTGAATGGTCGCATCCGGGGGAACATTCTGGATACTCAACGCGCAATCAACTTCTTGACTCGTTGCAAGATTCTGGCTCCGGCGCAGCAAGACGATGCAAGGCAGATCCTCCAGAACATTGAGTCGCTGAATAGCCACACGTCGTTCCTGTTTGACAAGATTAACTTCCTTATGGATGCCACCATCGGATTTATCAATATCAATCAGAACAAGCGCATTAACCAGCTAACGGTTTTTGGTGTCGTGTTTATGCCTATCAATATTCTGGCCGGTGTAGGTGGAATGTCAGAGTTTTCAATGATGACCCAGGGTATTCCATGGCCTATGGCCTATGGGTTCTTTCTGCTTGGCGCGGGGTTGATCGGCGCTGCGACGTACATTGCACTCAAGCATTTTGAGAGTCGGCAAGTCAAACGAAGCATCTGACTTATGTCATCGTTTTGTCACATGACATTCAAATGGCGTGGATAGAATTTCCCACGATCCAAGCCTTTGTGGGATGGCGTAAATATTACAGGAATGTGCTATGAAAGTTGAATCGACGGATATTTCCGATGGCTTGATCAAGGTAACGCTTGAAGGAAGACTGGACATCGACGGATCACGTGCCATTGACGACCGATTCATCTTTATGACCACCACCCGCAAAATCAATGTGATAGTCGACCTCTCGGCGGTCAGCTTTTTGGCGTCTATTGGAATCCGCACTTTGATGACGGCAGCACGTGGACAGCAAGGTCGCGGCGGAAAGGTGGTGTTAGCAGCGGCACAACCCGTGGTTCAAAAGGTTCTCCTTACGGCCGGTATTGATCAGCTGATTCCCTTGCACGATTCCGTTGCGGCTGCACAGGCCACTTTTGCAGCAACCTGAGTCCGTGCAGGCAGAGCACAACCATACCCTGACGCTCGACAGCAGTCGTGGTGCAGCTGGTGAGGCGAGTGTGTGGATTCGTACACTCTGCGAGCAGCATGCAGTGAGAGCCGAATGGGTGGAGGGACTAGACCTTTGCAGTGTAGAACTTGTCGCGAATGTCGCAGACTATGCGTACGACGGTGAACCGGGCGAGATTCAACTTCACTTTTGTGTTAGCGACCGGCGTGCAGAGTTGACGATTGAAGACACTGGACCAGAGTTCAATCCGCTCAGCCAACAGCAACCGAAAAGAGCCCAATCCTTAGAGGATGCACAGATCGGCGGATTCGGAATTCACCTCGTGCGTGAGTTTGCGCAAGAGTGTCGTTACGAACGTAGCGGTGAAGTCAATCGGCTCACGGTTGTTTTTGGTGAACCCCGCCCAAAGGCGCGACAAGTTGACAGGCGCCAAACAAATGCCGCCACGTTTCGTGCCACACCCACCAATGCGGGTGTTGTTGTCGAGAATCAGCGGGCTAGTCACGATCGGCGCGCCTTGGGCTTTATTTCGCGCACAGAATTGTTTCGCAACGTTCCGTATGATGAATTGGAGCGCATTGTTGCAAACTGTAAGATTGTGGCCTACCAGACTGGAGATTTGATACTGGCTGCCGGACTGCATAGTCAGCGCGTGTGGGTTGTCATAGAAGGTTCGCTGCGCGTCCATTTCGATGGACCGAACTCAGAAGACTTCTTGGATATCCCCTGCGGTGAATGCGTTGGCGAGATCTCCGTCGCAGATGGAAAGTTGTCTACTGCATGGGTTGTTGCTGCTTGCGCATGCAGCTTGCTGGAGATCGACGCAGAAACGTTTGTAGAACGGCTGTTAAGCATTCCGAAGGTTGGACGCAATCTTGTCATGATCTTGGCGGAGCGCATGCGGCGAAGCAATCAGCGCATCAGCGATCGGGTGCGCATGGAGACCGAACTCAAAGCGCTACAACGTGAGCTGGACTTTGCACGCCGTATCCAGGCAAGCATGCTGCCTCTCAATCCGCTACTTGCCAGCGAGCCAAGGTTGGACTGCCACGGATTCATGCGTGCAGCCCGGCAAGTAGGAGGCGACTTCTATGATGCGTTGCCATTGGACAAGGATCGGTACCTCATCGCAATTGGCGATGTTTGCAACAAGGGTATGCCCGCGGCGCTGTTCATGGCGCAAACTTTGGCGATGCTGCGCAGCATGGCAATGCAGGGAACGCGCGATGAGCTGGGGTTGCTTGCGGAACTTGCCACACATGGCAATGATCAGTTATGCCAGATGAACAGTGAGCAACTGTTTGTGTCCATTTTTTTGGCGGTGATTGACCTTGAGAAAGGCGAGATGCGCTATGTGAATGCGGGACACAACCCACCATTGCTATGGCGTCCAGGAGAGTCTCCACTTTTGATTGATACTCCCAGGAATCCAGTGGCCGGGATGGTTCCAGGCATTCAATACCGATCTGCAAATGTACTTTTCCCAAACGGAAGCCTGCTATTGCTGTACACAGATGGAGTGACCGAGGCTGAGGAAGTCAGTTTAGGTCAGTTCGGTGAGGATTCGCTGATAGCTTGCTTTGCTCAGGGGCACGCTAGTGCAGACTCGCTGGTTTCTGAATTAGTTAAGTGCGTAGACGCCTTTGCCGCCGGCCATCCACAAGCTGACGACATAACTCTGCTGGCTGTGCGGAGATGTCATTGAATTGGGGATGTTCATTGATCACCAATCTCTGGTGAGCGGCGAACTGGAGAAAGCCAGTATGCACCCCATGGTGCCATTTTTAACGATAGATAGATCAGACGGTCAACATGCTTGACGGCCACTTACGCACCGAAATTGTGGAGCTCCCTGTGGATAACTGAATGGATAACTCGGATAAGCGGCTTAGCCATTGGCTCTGCAAAGCATGCGTAAAAGGTGGGCAACCTTGCAAGATTTGCAAACTTCTGCAGTTCATCAAAGATGCGTCTGCCAACTGGGATGTACTCCTGTCACATCCGACAATCAAAATGGGCTCATGAATAGGCGGATTCAAACAAGGTCAGAAGAGGTGGCCAATAGTGTTACCCACGGGGTCGCCCTTGTGGGTGCTATGGCCTACTCTCCATTTCTGGTCGTTTCTGCAAGTCGCCAAGGCTTGTTGAGCCTCGTCGGGGTGACGGTCTTTTGCGTGACTATGATCCTGCTGTACCTGACCTCGACCCTGTACCATGCCCTTCCGATCGGAGCCTCAAAGCGCATCCTCCTCAAGCTCGACCACGGCGCAATTTTCTTGTTCATTGCGGGTAGCTATACCCCTTTTTCACTTGGGGCACTGAATGGCCCCTGGGGATGGACATTGCTTGGTCTAGTGTGGTCGATCGCTTGTGTAGGGATTGCCTTGAAGGCCACGGAGCGGCTATCCCACCCATGGCTGTCCACCGGACTGTATCTGGCAATGGGTTGGCTGGTACTTATTGCAGTGGTGCCATTACTTCAAAACGTAGCTCTTGCTGGTGTACTGTGGCTTGTTGCAGGAGGTTTAGCCTATTCGGTAGGAGTCATATTCTTCGCCTTAGATCAAAGAATTCCCTACGCTCACACTGTATGGCATGCGTTTGTTGTCGCTGGGACCAGTTGTCATGCTATTGCAGTGATAGGCTATTCGAGCTGAGCTAACAATTTTTATGAAGTATTAGTCAACGGGAAGTTCTGAGAAAGCACAATGCCATTGTTGTAGTTTTCCCACTGGCCTGATAGTCGCCTGACAGTCATCGCTGTGACACACGAATGTTCCAAAGTTGAGTTTTACCAACTCAATTCTGAACATGTCCAATAAATCATTCGGCTCAAGCAAGAGCTGCGTTCAACTCTCCTTTGCACTTAGTGCCTTGGCGCTGTGTCTTCAAAATGCATACGCGCAAGAGGTCGCATCTCTACAACTCCCTTCAGTAAGCGTAACAGTCCAGTCTGGTGCTTACGGTAGTGCGGCCAAGGGCAGCGCCTCCGCGATTGCGCCCACACAGGCAAGTTTGGATGCTACGCAGCCACAGTCCATCATTACCCGTGACTTTATGGACCTGTCGGTTGCACCGACAACCGAGTACAGCCGCATCGTCAATATCGCGCCAAGCATGTCAGGAGAGGCTGCCAATGGCCCGGGCCTGGGTGAAACCAAAGAGACACTGCGCGGATTCAGCGACGATCAATACAACATCACGTTTGATGGCATCCCATGGGGAGATACCAATAACCCGGCACATCACTCCACGTCCTTCTTTCCCGGCACCATCATTGGCGGGGCCACGGTTGAGCGAGGACCGGGCAATGCCAGCAATTTGGGCTACGCCACGTTTGGTGGTTCCATCAACCTATTTTCCAAGAAGCCATCCAAAGAAGGCTCCACCAGCATCTTTACGACGTTGGGCAGTTGGAATACCCGACTTCTAGGTGTGGGGTATGAGAGTGGCCGCATGGAAGGCTCGGCAGATGCAACGCTTCAGCTCAACTACCAAAACCTTCAGTCTGATGGTTACCTCAGCAACAGCCCGATCAAGGCCCAAAACCTGACCGCCAAATTTGAACGCAAGGTCGGGGATAGTTCCGTGTTGACGCTATTCACTTCAATTAACAACACAAAGTATTGGCAACCCGACAGCAACAAAGGCGCCACGCTGACACAGATCGCAAAGTATGGTCGTAACTTTCAGCTGGACAATGATCCAGCAAGCCTGAACTATTGGGGGTATAACAACACGAACAAAGACACCGACTTTGACTATCTGCGTCTGCGTAGTGACTTGGGAAATGGCTGGAAAACAGACAACGCTTTGTACACCTATGCCTATAACAATCAGACCACTTCGACCAACGACCCCACATGGATGGGCACCACGGGGACCACCAAAGACCCAAGAACATCCGTGAATGGTGTTGTGACTCTTATCCCAGGTATTGACAAGCAAAACAAATACCGAGTCTGGGGTGACATCTTCAAAGCCATTAAGCAAGGAGACGCCGGGCAATTGCGCACCGGTTTGTGGCTCGAGTCCTCGACCACAGACCGCCACCAATACGACATCAACGTCATGAACATGGCGTACAACCCAGGCTTTGAGAAAGCCATCTCGGGTCTGGCTGCGACCGCCACGCTACCAAACAGTGATCGTCCACTGAGTAGCGTGAAATTTGACCAACAATCAACGATTCGCACCGTGCAGCCGTTTGTCGAGTATGCCTGGGACGTAACAGTAGACTTGCAGGTAACCCCTGGCTTGAAGTACGTCAACATCACCCGCTCACAAACCTCACCAGTCGGACAGACGACTCGCATCGTGAATGATGCAGCCTCCCTTACCTACACCGCTACTCTTCCCTTCCTAACGGTCAACCAGAAGATAAATGAAGGCATGTCGGTATATGGTCAGTATGCCAAAGGCTTTCAGATTCCGGACCTGAACACCTTTTACGTTGCCAACCCAAGCCTGAACAGCACTGAACCCCAAAAGACGACGAACTATCAGTTCGGGATAGTCGGCCAGTCGAGCCGCATGACCTGGGACGCAGACATCTATCGCGTTGAATTTACTAACAAACTTCAATCAGTGACGTCAGGAACGGATACGTACTTCACCAACATTGGTGGTGCCACTTATCAGGGTGTTGAGGGTCAGATGGCCTATGTTCTGGGCGGGGGACTCTCAGCCTACGTTAATGGCTCCATCAATAAGGCGAAAGCGACTGACACCGATCAACAGCTTGCAAACGCCCCTGAATTCACCGCAGCTTTGGGTGCACTATACAGTGAAGGTGCGTGGTCAGGCTCGCTGATCTACAAGGTCACTGGCCCGGTTCGTCAAAAAGATTTTTCCGCTAGTGCCTCGCCGATCAACGGAGTCGCCTATTACGACTATTACCAGACCCCAAGTTACGGGACATTGGATCTCGCTGTGGCCTACTCGTTTAACGGTGGAAAGACCTTTGGGAAAAATATGAAGTTGCAGCTGAACTTGTTCAATGTGCTTGATAACAACGCAGTAACTGCAATCAGTACCGGCAAGACAGTCGCCTATGACACGTATGTGTACCAGACACCTCGCAGTTTTCAAGTGACCTTGAAAGCAGACTTCTGACTTGAAAACGAATAATGGCAATGGTCAGAAGGTAAGAGAAACTTTGCGATGACTTGTCCTAAGCGAAAACTCGCAATTGCGAGCACATTTATCTGGGTTACGGGTAGCCTTCTTGCAGCGAGCGCATCCGCTAGAGAGGCTACTAGATCAGATCCGGTGTTATTGCGGTTTTCAACGGTTGGAGATTCTCGTCAGGATCCTGTGGGTTTTGATCCGTCGGTCGGCCCACTGAGTGCAGAGGACAGGATCTGGTTACAAAACGGCAAGGCTTTGAGTCGCATCATGCGTGAGGTGGCAACGCAAAAGGCAAAATTGCTGTTCTTCAACGGAGACATGATCATGGGTTATGGGCAGGCAGGTCCTGCTGCGTCTGCCTCAGTGGAAGATGTAGTGGGTTCAGACCTGATGACGTTTTACCGGCAATACGCATACTGGCGTGGCATGGTAGCCACGTTGATCCAGTCCGGTACCTATGTCGTACCAGTCCCCGGTAATCACGAAGTTCAGTCCAAGGCAGCGGGAAAGAAGGCAGTAGTCGAAAACGAAAATGCGTGGCGTGCCAACATGGGAGATCTCATTGTGGACTCCAATCGCTTCCGGATGATTGTTGGCAAGGAGCCCACTGCCATCAATGTTCAAAATAACTCAGAGTTGGACTCGCTTTCGAGTGATCAGTCGCAGCTTTCATTCAGCTTTGATGTGGAAGGAAGTCATTTTGCGGTGATCAACACAGACCCGGTAGGCAATGACAACATTGCTCCATCGGCCTGGCTTGAAAGTGACCTTAGTGCTGCCAAACAACGTGGTGCAAAGAACTATTTTGTGTTTGGGCACAAGCCTGCTTTTACCTATGTCTACAAGCAACATCAAAAGAAGGCTGATGGGGTCGGACTTGACAAGTTTCCTGCGAGGCGTGATGCGTTTTGGGATGTGATAGAAAAATTTGGTGCTACCTATTTCTGCGGTCACGAGCATATGTTCAATATGATGCAGCCGCGTTACGCAGCTTGGCAGGTGCTTGTAGGCACTGGCGGATCTCCCTGGGATGCGAAGCCGGGCGAACAAACTCTCCATCCCTTAAGTGATCGCGCCTACGCGTGGGCCACGGCTGACATTCATAAAAGCGGGAGAGTAGAAATTACGGCATATGGATTCGACGAACACTTTGGTCCAACAAAGGTTCTTCAAAAGGTGAATCTGCATGAAAAAAAGGCAGCGCTGAGGTCGACGCTTTGATGCCACGCACTGCTTCAACTCATCGAGCTTCACGTATATGTCCGAGCGGCTCATCTATTTTTTTTGCTCGCTGGTGCCTACCATGCTAAAGCCTGCAGTCGAACTATGAAGGTAGTCGACTCTGACTCCAATAACGCCTCGGTTCGCGGTCACAACCCACGCTTTGTCAGCCAGCTCACCCGCAATACATTTGCGCTTGTTTTGGCGGGTGGGCGGGGCAGCAGACTGCATCAGCTTACCGATTGGCGCTGCAAACCTGCGGTCCCATTCGGTGGAAAGTTTCGAATTATCGACTTCACACTTTCTAACTGCGTGAATTCCGGTGTTCGAAGAGTTGGCGTAGCCACCCAATACAAATCACAAAGTCTGATTAGGCATATACAACTCGGTTGGAGCTTTCTCGATGGCAGGCTCGGTGAGTTCATTGAGATCATGCCAGCTCAGCAGCAGGTTGACGAATCACAATGGTATCGGGGCACCGCCGACGCCGTCTTTCAGAATTTGAGAGAAATAAGACACGCAAATCCGGAATATGTTCTGATTCTCTCGGGTGACCATATCTATCGGATGGACTATGGTCGGATCCTGGCGGCGCATGCAGAGCGCGGTGCAGATTTGACTGTCGCTTGCATTGAAGTCCCACTGCCCAAAGCATGCGAGTTTGGGGTCATTTCGGTAGATGGAGAAAGACGTGTAAGAGGATTTATAGAAAAGCCCGCAAAGCCGCAGCACATGCCAGGTGACCCTGGCAAAGCACTCGCGAGCATGGGTATTTACGTATTCAACGCAAAATTCCTGTACGAGCAACTTCAGCGAGATGCACTCGATCCGAATTCGAGCCATGATTTCGGCAAGGATGTCATTCCTCACTGCGTCAAAAACTTTCAAACTTACGCTCAGAATTTTACAGAAAGCCGAGTTGGCGATATGGATCAGCCAGCCTACTGGCGAGATGTCGGCACTTTGGATGCATTTTGGGAGGCAAACATGGATCTGATTCATGTAACACCTCAACTAAACCTGTATGACAATAGCTGGCCGATATGGACTTGGCAGCCGCAAAGTCCACCGGCCAAGTTTGTCTTTGACAATAATGACAGGAGAGGGACTGCACTGGACTCAATGGTTTCTGGTGGGTGTATTGTCAGCGGCGCAGTTGTGCGTCGAACGATGCTCTTTTCTGACGTACATGTTCATAGCCACGCGTTGATCGAGGATTCCATCGTGCTTCCAAATGTTGTGATTGGTCGCAACTGCGTGTTGAGTAAGTGCATCATCGACAAGGGCTGTGCTCTTCCGGATGGTCTAACAATTGGTCGCGATCCGCAATTGGACAAAGAGAGATTTCACGTAACTGCCCAGGGAGTGACTCTGGTTACCCGGAGCATGCTTGGGCAAGATCCGAGTGACACTGGAATGGTCGCGAGCCCTCTGAGCGTTGTTCCCGGGAAGGAATCAGCCTTAGCTTAGTGCAAAACATTTTCCATTGCATATACATCATAGGAAGCCGTCACCATATTGACACATTTGGTCAGTAGCATGCAAGTCCCCATCGGAAATTGGAGTTTGGCGATGAGTACAAAGTCTATACGGGAACGGATCAATGAGGACGGCCTGAGATATGCGAAGAAGCTACCAAGCACTGTTGCCAGAACCTTCAAGAACACAAGATCATGCTTTGTATGCTCAACCCATCATCCACAGTCTGATGGGTACATGGCAAACCTCATGGGACGAACCGAATTTTTCTGCTCTCAGGCTTGCAGGGAAAAAATCTTCAAACCTAAAGTGGTGAAGGCGGCAACACCTGATGCGCAGGTCTAGCTCAATCGAGCCGATCTGCAACCAAGCTTTGTTAGTGATCTTGGATAGTGGGCATTCCACCGCGCTTGTGCAGATTGCTCTAACTTTCTCGACTCCAGAGTTTGCCGAATGTCAAATACGACGTCATCCGTCACACCGTACCGTGCTTGGTACTTTAGGACTAGTCTTTCAAGGTTCTGGAGATTTCTGCGCATCGGTCGAATTCCTTTGTGTCGATGATAGTTTCACCAAGGCACTCAGGTTTCGCCAGTTTGCTGGCGTTTGATCTTTCGCAAGTGCGATCCAAAAAAGTGAAGGTGTCTTTTTGTTACTGAGTCATTACGTCAGGCGTAGAAATGACTCAAGTCAAATGATGTTTTGATGGTGCAAGCTATTGTTCGCGGTTCCAGTTACCTTCGTTAGCTGACATGCGGGTTGTCATTCGGCGTAATGTGAAAAGCAATTCAAAAGGGGTGCTCCGATGAATGTTGAGGTCCCAAAGAGGCGTTCTCAAGAGATTGAACTGAAACTTGCATTACCTTCTTCAGACATCGAGGGTATGCAAGCGGCGCTAAAGAAATCACCGCTTCTGGCACGCCGAAAACTCATCAAACAGACTCTTCACAGCGTCTATTACGACACGCCGGATCAAACGCTACGACAGAAGCGAATTGCAATGAGGGTTCGCCAAATTGAATCCGACAAGAAATCCACATGGATTCAAACACTTAAGACAGGTGATATGAGCGCGTCCGCGCTGAGCACCCGGGGTGAATGGGAGCAAGCTGTGCCAAGCGCAGACCTCTGCATTGACGCTTTAGAGGATAGTCCGTGGCACGACATAGATCCGGACGGAGCCATCTTTCGAGAACTCCAGCCTTGCTTTATGACGCGCTTCGAACGCACAAGCTGGAATGTGCGCGGACATGACGGCAGCGTGGCCGAAGTATCTCTTGATATTGGGCAGATTGAGGCAGGTAGCCAAAGCGCCGCAATTTGTGAACTTGAAATTGAATTGATCTCAGGCGAGCCAAGTGCACTGTTTGTGCTTGCGAACAGCATTTCGAAATCGGTAGCAGTCATACCGGCCAACCTTAGCAAGGCTGAACGGGGATACGCTTTGGCCCATGCGATTTTGGACATGCCGCTGCGGGCGCGGCCGCCCCAATTGACGGCGGATATTGCTGTCGTTGAAGCTTGCCAACTGGTGCTCAGGGAGACGTATTCGCAGTTCACAGGGAACCTTGGTGCGTTTCAAACCACGGACAACCCTGAGGTGGTCCATCAAACTCGCGTTGGCTGGCGGCGGTTTAAGAGTGCATTGCGACTGTTTAAACCCGCGTTATCG
>Ga0194060_10002279_pt1 | contig 13692 bp, 13 predicted proteins | sample SepL225m_MetaG_FD_163427 | JGI IMG/M metagenome (GOLD analysis project Ga0194060, IMG submission 163427) | Anoxic zone freshwater microbial communities from boreal shield lake in IISD Experimental Lakes Area, Ontario, Canada - Sep2016-L222-5m | ecosystem: Environmental > Aquatic > Freshwater >... | reverse complement strand
TAAACTGACCCTGGCACAGGCATACGTGTGCGCAGTGCGGCCGGACCACCTCGCTTGGTTGCAATTTACTAACTTTCTTAGACTCTTTCATGATTTCCTCCGTGGTTTGACTTAATATGAAAACTCATTTATGACCCCCTGACCCCAGAGCGCGCCCAACTGATGCATGGAATTTCCGTTGCGTTCAAGCGGGCATGGTTTTGAATATGCCAGGCACCTCACTTCATCGATCATCGTCTCCACACCGGGGGGATGTTTATCTGGGGGCGCCGCAGCAGAGTCACCATGCTCCCTGTAGTGATCACAAAATGCTATCTGCTTCTTTGATAAATCCATATCCGAATTGTATCAGGGTTCGGGGGGCAATGCGCTTACGACATTTAAGAAATCTTCGTTATTCTGCTCGTTGTTACGACGTTATTACAAAAATCATGAATCATATCAAACATAATGATGTCATTCTCTTGACTGTAGTAATAATTAGTAATAACGAGAGAGCCGGGCTGGAAGAATACGAAATCATTAACGAAACGACCGATTTTATTTGATATTAATAATTTCGAGCCAAAACTTTTTTTCCCAACAAAAAAACGATCCTCTATATAGAGCACTATTTTTTTTCAAAACCAAAAGTGAAAAGTAAAACTGGTTATTATTGTTATTATTAAATTATTATTTAATGTTTTTAGATATTTATTGCGTAGGGCGGCGGAATGAATCATATTTGAGTGGCGCTTTCGATCATATTCGGGTGGCGGCTTGCGCCGGAATACCCAGGGGGGACTTTTTAATAAGATGTTCTACATTCCATAAAGTCGAGAAGAGATATAAGCCAATACTGAAGGTGGCTAGATGGTTTTTTCGGGCGGTTCACTTCTGGATGGTTCCAAGTAACTGATCGGCAATATCCGAGTTTTCAAGCCGCATGATGCTCTCTTCCGCACGGCCGAAGCTCAAGAGGTTGATGCTCCCATACCAGATAATTTTCTGATCGAGCACCGCAAATTTCTGGTGGATGTTCGATTTGTGCTCCACCTGGACACCAGCAGCATGGAGCAATGCCAAAGTCTCCTCCAAGGCCAAGTGGTTATTCTCCCGGAAGTCGCTGGCCGGTCTTGTGATGACAACTGTCTTGACCTTCCGGTCCAGCGCAGCACTCAGGAATGGCAACATCTGCGACACACGCCTTTTCGTGACAAACGGGCTGACAATCAGGATCTCCCGCGTCGCGTTCAACAGGTCATTTTTGTAGACTGACAGGAAGGTTGCGTTGTCGAAGATGATGTCCGTTGATCCACCGGGAACGCTTTCCGCCCTTGCCCTGTATCCGATCGCAGCGTATCCTGCCAACCGCTTGTGGTACATCTTCTCGAGCATGGGGACATGGATGTCGATGTAGTCGTAGATCCTGACCTCTCGTTTGTTTTCACAAAGCCGGTGGAGCCTCCCCGCGTATTGCTGGAGCGTTCCCTTCCAGGAGATGGGCATGGCCAGAAACAGCGTATCCAAGCGGGGTTCATCGAAACCCTCACCGATATACCTTCCGGTCGCAACCAGTGTCAACGGTCTATCGGCAGGGGTTGAAGTTATTTTGGCCAACGCTTCTCGTGTCTCTTTTGCTCCCTTCCCGCCAGTGAGTGAAATCACCTCAGGAATCTGTTCACGCAACTTTGTGGCCAGCAATGCCACATGTGCGGTTCTTTCAGTGAGCACAAGGGAGTTACCGCCGCTTTGGAAGCACCGTAAGACGTCCTCGACAATGCGTTGATTTCTCGACTCATTAACCGCGATATTGGCGTAGAGTCGTTGGATCGACGGCTCCTTTCCTTCCACTTCCGGAATCGCCCTGAGATTTGTCAGCCGGGGAATGACATAATGGTCGAAAGGCCTCTTTTCCGCTTGCTTCCGGGCATCCACCCGATACCGGATCGGCCCGCAATGCATAAAAATGATGGGATGGTGGCCGTCCTGCCGTGTCGGGGTAGCCGTTAAACCGTACACGGTTTTTGCATGAACGCCCTTGAGGATCTGTTCAAAGCTGAACGCCGGAACATGGTGGCACTCATCGACGATCACCATACCATAATTCTTGACCCGTTCCTTCACCTCACTGTCAGCGTTCAAGGACTGCATGGTCGCGATGTCAATTATTCCGTTCGGACAGTTCTTGCCTGCCCCGATCTGACCGATCAGGCCTTGCTTCTTTTTGCGTCCCTTCCTTGCCTCCAAATTGGGCAGCGCTTCATCAATTTCCAGAAACTCAATCAGTTTTGCTGTCCACTGGGTCAGCAGATGCCCTCGGTGTGTCAATATCAGCGTGTTGGTCTTTTTTTCAGCGATAAGCTTCGCGGCGATGACCGTTTTACCGAACGCCGTGGTTGCTGCAAGGACGCCCGTGTCGTGTTTGAGCATCTCTTCCACGGCGGGAATCTGTTCTTCCCTCAAGTGGCCGTTGAATGTAACGTGGATAGACCTCCCCGGATAGGTATGGTCCAACCATTCAGACTTGACGCCAGCTTCACCCAGCAGGGCTGCAACATCGCTTTCGCAGCCTCTGGGCAGACAGAGGTATGTTGGGGTTTCTTCCGAGCATGATATGATCCGCGGCTTATCATAGGTCGGCAGGCGCATGGCTTGGGCCTTGTAAAATTCAGGATTTCTGAAGGCCGCCAGCCTTTTGATTGCATCCAATCCTCTCTGGGAAATCCCCGCCTTTTCGACGTAAAGCATATTCGCTTTGACCAGCTGCACCTCCTTTGGAAAATCGCTCCCGGACCATTTCATCCGCACCATCTCCCAAGGTTTTTCTGCGACCTCATCATCCTTCCGGAGTGCTCCCAGTTCACTTCCGGGGCTTAATCGTGGTATCAGTCCTACTATCTCCTCTTTGGTCAGTCTGCTGATGCCGGCCAAGAACCCCCACTGGTCTTCATAAGGATGGAAGTTATTATCCGCAAAGATACTGTTGCCCTGTTCCCTGGCCGTCTTCTGGAGGGGGAGGGCAATCAGATTCCCAAAACCACCCTTCGGGAGTGTATCTTGATTGGGGAAGAAGCGGTCGTAGGATTTGAAGGTCAGTTCATGTCTTTGGCTCATGGCGCAGGTCAGTAAGGCGGCACCGAATTTCCGCGCTAGCCCTCCGGGAATGGGATCTACAAAGAAAAACCAGGTATGAGCCCCGTTCCCAGAACGGGAACGTTCCAAGGCTATAGGAATGTTAAAAGCGGCGCAGACTTCCCAGAGCGCGGCGCAGTCCCGTTGCCAACCTTGTTCGTCAAAATCGACAGCCAGCAGATGGCACGTCTCGTCTCGGCATAAGGGGTAAAGGCCAGCTACGATGTTTCCCCGCAGATGCGCTTCGATAACCTTCTCGTCCAAAGGATCGTAAGCCTGATGCCGGCAGTCAAAACATTTGACCGCCGGTTTCCGGCAGAGGCCCGATTGCCATTCATTTCGGCAAACTGGCGCATATCCTGCTCGGCCTTCCTTATTCTGCCATCTTTTAGCGTAAACATCCTCCCGCCCTTTGAATAACGACATGAACAGCCGGATCTTTTCCGCTGGGTCAGGCTGGCTTGAGATTCCCGTCTGCGGTTTTTCCCCCGACGATTCCATCGCTCCAATTGCCAATGGCAAATAGCCTTCGGAGTCTTGAAGTGGATCCGATTCCGCCGGGGCGCTTATCCCCAAACGTGCCTTTAAAATCTCATTTTCTTCCCGTAACGAGAGGTTTTCGGCAAGCAACGTCCGGTATTTTTCAAGTAATTCATCTACATCCACAATAACAGTCCTTTTTTCTTTTATCAGAAGAACTTCACCGTGACAAAGTCGGATACAAATCCGGAAAGAACCAACCCGCTGCATGAATAGGAAAGCGCAGCCGAACGTCACCTTTTGGCGTATCTGAAAGGAACCACCACTCCGCAATCAGTTGTCCGAGGAGAGTTCTAACCTATGTGAAGCAAGCGTGACAGTCATAACTCCAAAACCCTATGCGCAAGTTGGTGCAGTTCAGAATTCGCTATTGCGGATACCTTTTTTCTGACAACGCGGGAAAAATATTCCCTTTCTGTCTTGCTCAGTGGCTCGCCTTTGAGTTTCTTCTGGAAGAGTTCCTTTTGTTTTGGAGAGAATAACTGTGAGAAAGCAAATTCCAAAGATAATTCTTCATGCCTCTGGCCCAGGTCCAGGGTTTCGGCGGCTTCCAGCGTAAAATAGTTCTTGAACACATTATTCAAGCGTTCCGGTTCAAGTTCAGTTCCATTTACTTTGAGCGGACGATTATTTCCCAATGCCTCCCTATAAGACTGGACTTTTTTATTTTCATCGCTCGTTAATTGAGCGGCCAGGCTCTTAACCCATTTCACATTAAGCTTATTGAGATCGTATAAGGCCAGGGATAATAGGAACAGATCCTTGAGCCTCTCTTTTTCCCCTGCATTCTCTAAAGATGCTTCCACTTTGGCATATTCAAATGGCTCCCCTTTCGCGACATTAGCCAAAAGGACCGGAAACCCCTCCCAATAACGCCCCTTTTCCGACCTCACGACCTCGGCCAGAGTGGCGTATACATCAAAGCCAACCTGAGGATCCAGGAGCGGATACCCCAGCCGGCTCATGTTGTCCAGAAGCTGTTTATTTTCCATAGAGCCCTTCCTTCACAATGATCTCTTCAAAATGCTCCCAATTGCTCATCATCTTTGCTTCAGTTATATCGTATTGTGCCGTTTCCTTGAAACGTTCCCGCAGCATATTGACATCAATTTCGTTTCGCTTGGCCTTCATGAGCGTCAGGCAATCGTCAAGATCTACTGAAGTGCAGCGAAAAAGTTTACTAATGATCAAATCATAATGATTGAGCACCTCGATGTACAACCGGGAAAACTCCTTGATCAATGAATGCCTGCCTTCATCCAGCGGGGGATCAATCAACTCGGTTGTATGAATCCTCTTTCCTCTAAAAAGATCATAAATATAAGCCTCTGATGGGCGCCTCCAGCCAGACCCTGATGACGAAACATAGCCCAGTTGCTCCAGAATTTTGATCAAATAGCGATACTCCTCTTCAATGGGGACTATAAAATCAACATCACGGGTTGATTCTTTGACACCCAAAAGAGTCATGGCGGTCCCGCCGCAGGCGATAAGATGGACTTTCTTATGCAGAAAGCCATTCCAGACGGTCATATTCTTCAGAAGATCTTCTTTATTTAGGCGATATTCTATCAATTATTGTACCTTTCCATGCATAAAATTGTATGTTTAAATGCAATATATTGTATTGTTTAATACAACATTAATTAAATCCTGTCAAGCTCCAAAGACGAGATCTTGTACGACCAAGCTACCCGACCGCAATGGTAAGACCCCACGCGCCACCCGGCAAACAAATCATGAAGTTTTTGACATTATCAATCTGACGGCTTTTAAGACGGCTGTTGCTTCCTCTGAACGGCTTTTAAGGGATAAAAAAGGTAATGAAATAAGGTAGAATACGCTCTTTTTTGCCCTTTCACGCCTGTAACCGGGGTTCGACTCCCCGTGGGGACGCCAATAATAAGATTAAGGGGTTAGAAAGAAATTTCTGCCCCTTTTTTTCTTTGCCTGAAGGCTCCCCCAACACTATCCCCAACATGTGGGCAGTACAATAGATCATTGCTTCGTTTGAGGGATAATACCGCAATCCCGCCTTCATCCTGACATTGGATGCTCCTTGTGGTCTGGAAGGCAATTTGAAGTCTTGAGCATAGCTGCCGTTATATTCCAGAAAATGCCCCGTAGTGACAAAATGCGATAAGAACGATCTTAACGACTGCCGCTTCCGGTCAATATAGTGTGTTTCATTGATGAAGGCGTCTTGCGTGTGAGTATGGCCTTCAAGGTAACCGTCACCCCCCGGTATAGGAGGTTTAACGATAATATCAAGGACGTGTCACGGCCTGAACTTGCTTGAATCTTTCACTCCGTAATGCGCAGGCAAAATAGTGGGAAAAAGAGGATGTGGTCGGAAATGACTCCACCTACAACATTGCTACGGAGCGTATTGTCATGAGTCAATGGATTCCATTTGTACTCTTGGATATAACATGGCCTGATCGTATAAAGCCGGCTGAATTTGCATAAATTATAAATCTGGACACCACTCGACAACTTCTTGGAATCTCCTCACAAGCTGATAGGACCTAACTCGCATGCGCATGATTGCGCAGGAGGGGGAATGTGCAAATTCCGCAAGGTAGGGGTGCCTCGCCAGATAAAGCTGCCGTAATGAATTCCCCTCAAACCCTTCAACCTCTTCTGCATCTCCGAGAGCGGTTATCACAACCGCCCCCTGAGTATCTGCTCCGCTATTCTCCCGGTTATCAATTAACAAGGCAACACGCCGATTTGATTTCAAGTGTGCGTACTTGTTTGTATTCCGCTCGGTAAATAAAACAATCTTCGTCAGATCGGCTGTAGCGGCAAATGCCATCAGAAAAAGGTGGGGTTGCTCTTGATCGTCCGTCGCCAGCACGGCAAAGCGTTCGGATTCCAGTAGGGATTTAATTACGGGAACGACATCTTCGGAACTGCTCATTGACGGAGGCCTCTTCCTCAAGAATATTGTATATTAAAACTATTGTATAATTTTATGTCAAGAGATAGTTTGTCGGTAAACAATGTTGACGCGGGCGATAAAAACCCATATAGGTTAAGCATGTTCGTGGCATATTTGTTGAGTTTAAAGGAAAGAACTTTTTTGTGCCGGAATAGAAACATCTTTATTATTATGTTACTGACACTATTCATGTTTGGCTGCTCAATTAATCAAACGTATCATCCTGGTGTTTCGAATGGCAGCCTATCCCCCTGTCCCAGTTCTCCGAACTGCTGTTCATCCCAAAACATTAAAAGGGATCAATTTATCGAACCCATTCATTACCAAGAAACCCGGCAGATGGCTCAGGAAAGGATGATAACCCTCATTCAAGGTATGAAGCGTGCAAAGATCATCACGGTTACCGATGATTACCTGCATGCTAAATTTACCTCGGCTTTTTTTCAATTCGTGGACGATGTGGAGTTTTACTTTGAGGACACGACGAAGACGATCCATATGAGATCCGCTGCCCGGACCGGTTTTTATGATTTTGGCGTTAACCGAAAACGACTTGAGGCAATAAGATCGGAATACCGGCTCTTATCCGGGTAGATGCGATCGGGTATGCTGTTTTAAAACCGCCTCTGCCGCGTAAAGCCCGCAGAGCCCGTGCACGCCGCCGCCCGGTGGGGGTGGCGGAAGAGCAAATAAAGATGTGTGCGTTAGGGGTGCTGTAGGGTACAATACGAGTTGCCGGCAGGGCGAAAAGCTGGCGTAGATCTTGGACCCCGCCATTCTCGACGTCGCTTACTATGATCAATCCCCTCCTGAAATCAGGAAAACGATTGAATATCTCCTGGTCTATGACAATTTGTCTCATTCTGCTCACCTCCAACCGCCGAAAAAATCAATCTTATAAAATTGCACGTTTCCAGCAGGAATAAACAGGTAAAACCGCTGATAATCTAAATGGTTAACCCGTTTGATGCACCAGTAATAAATTTTGCTACTCGGCAAATACTTCTTGACATAAAATTACTTTTATATCTTAAAATATAACAAGTCTATCAATAGATCACTATCATCAGGTTAGCACTGGGGGGCTTAGCTGATATCCGGAAAATTCGTATAATACTCAGCATCTTATATTGTTTCCTTTGGGGGCGGAGAAGTACTCTTTCAGTTGGACAATTACGGATGGAGCAAGAAGGGAGAGGGAGGATCCTTTGTGGAAAATGGAAATATTGCTCCCGGGGGAACCATTCCTGTCAATACCAGCGGGGGCTCGCCCTATCACTATGGTGACCTCACCGGTCTTTCGGAGGCGATAATGCAGCTGCGTGGTGAGGCCGGAGAAAGACAAGTTAGCAATGCCGAGACATGCTTTGAAGCCGGTCACGGCGGCGAACTCCTGTCTCCAGGTATGTGTTCGATTCACACTAGCCTCATTTTGGGTAAGTAGACGGGGGTAATGATGAGAGAACGTAACGGATATCTTGTATGGCTGATTTTGGGGTTAGTTTTGGTGTGGTCGGAATTATCTGTGGCCGCACAGAAGAAACCGACCACAGTCGCAGAGCTTGCGCTCTACACAGGAGCTGATCGCCAGCAGATATTGGAAGAAGGTGCCAAGAAAGAAAGGAAACTTACTTTCTATACTTCCGGGATATTGACACAGGCCGTTCGTCCTATTGTCGATGCTTTTCAAAAAAAATATCCTTTCATAAAAGTTGAAATTTGGAGAGCCGAAGCCAACGCTGTTGTTGCAAAAACGATCGAGGAATACAAAGCCGGTCAGTATCTGTCCGACGTCATCGAAGGCGCCCAAGTCATCCAATCGGTTCTTCAAACAGCGGGCGTGACTCAACCGTATTACTCTCCCAATCTAGCCTATATTGAAGAGGGGGCTCTCAAAAGGGCTCCCGGACAAGGTGTTTTTGCCGCCGCGTTCCGGGAAAGTGGCCTGGGGTTGGGCTATAACACGAATCTCATCACCAAGTCACAGCTGCCGAAGACTTATAAAGACCTCCTCGATCCAAAGTGGAAGGGTAAAGTAGCAATAGCCGGCAGCGCCACCGGCGAGTATTGGGTGGGGACGCTCCTGGTTACTTATGGAGAAGACTTTGTTAGACAAATAGCGGAGCAGGCTTTTGACGTTCAGATGGTTTCAGCGGCAGCGCTGCTTGATATGATTACCAATGGAGAATATTTTTTTTCTCCCACTATTTTTGATTCCCATGTACTAGGTAGCAAGCAAAAGGGGGCGCCGGTGGATTGGGTTCCCCTGGAGCCGGTACATCTCAACCTGGGACAAATCATCTTACCCAGAAATTCTCCCCATCCCCATGCGGCATTACTATTTATTGATTTTGAACTCTCAAAGGAATCCGCCGAAATTCATAAGAAAGCTGGTTACGGTCCGACTCGAAAAGATGCTCCGGATGCAGCAACGTACAAAAAATTCTATGGTGCCAAATCTATGGAAGAGTTTGATAAATGGAAAGATCTCTTCAGTAAATTATTTCTAAAAATGCGATAAACTATGTAATGATTTCTTGACATAGATGGCGCATATTCAACAGTACAATTGATATTTATTGATTTTGAAATGCTGTGTGGTTAACGAGTAATAGGTGGACGCGATTTCAGACCTACTTCATTGAAGCCACAATGTAGAGTTACCTAAATTTATCGAAGTATTCCATTAGCAATAATTTTATCGACTGAAAACCGGATATCGAAATCTGGCACCGCTGTACGATTATGGAGGAATGCATACGGGCGTCATTTTTCAAAAATTATGATAACCACTTGTTTTCCATTTCGCATGTGGTTGGAAAGCGGGGATGATGAATGAATTAAGATTTGCTAATAGCCCCGGCATGGGTCAGATTATGGAGGTAGTACTGATGATCCATACCGGGGATCTGTGCGGAACATCCTTAATTCAGCCTCGCAGCTTTCGTATTCAACGGCCCGTTATCGAGAAAACAGATGCGTGTTAAAACAGAACTTCACCAACTAAACAGAATCAAGGCGTTTAAACTTTGTTCATTACCAATGGAAACATGCGATCACCACTCCCCTAATTCCACTAACCGCTTCTGATGGCAGGATGGGCAAAAATGACGGCGCTTGCAGGAGAATGCCATGAGGTATTCGTGACCGCAGTAAGGAGTTGCGGCGTGGAACGGGAGGGCATTCTTCAGGCTCACCAGCTTCCAAATGGATTTTGATCGCTCGGTTAATTTCGTTCCAACTGGGCCGTCCTCACCACTCCGACCCGAAAAGAAACAATATAGCATCCTCCATCACATCCTGTAAAACTGCCTCAGCCGACAAGTCGGAAGTAGGGCAACGTAAAATCTTCTTTTACGTTTTCATATTCTGCCGTTGTTATATCCTTAAAAACGACCTCCACTGGCATGTCTATCTTGACCTGCATGGGGTCACAGTCAATAATGGTACTGCTAATATGCGGCCCTTCGTCCATTTGGATAATGGCATAGACGTAAGGGATGTCGTCATTGTAAGCCGGGCTGCCAGGACGATATACAATATTGAAGTTAAACACCTTCCCCTTACCGCTCACTTTAACCCATTCCAGGTTGCCAAAGAATGGCTCATTATCGCAGGTGCGACAGAAAGACACGGGCCAATACCAGGCTCCGCACTTCTTGCAGCGGAAGAGCAGGAACTCATGGCGATTCAGCCCCTGCCAAAATGGGTCGTTGTCTTGATCTACTCCAGGGAACGGTTTGGTCCATTGTTTTTTCTGCATTATAACCTCCTTTATTTTCCTAAAATGGTGCACGTGTGAGTGGAGCACATCCCTGGGTAGAGGAGCTCACCCCCATGGCCGGTAGCTATCGCAATTTTGGCATCCTTCACCTGCCTGGCTCCCCCTTCTCCTCTTATCTGTCTTACGGCTTCAATCATGGGGGTAAAGTCTCCAATGTGGTGCGAAGCAAGGAGACCTCCGCCCGTGTTAGTCGGCCGGCTGCCGCCAGGACCGAGAGCACCTGTCGCCACAAAAGGACCTCCTTCACCCTTCTTACAAAAGCCGTACCCTTCACACTGGAGAAGAACTTCCATGGTAAAGCAATCATAGAACTCAAATACATCGACATCGTCTACTCCGATGCCCGCCTGCCCGAAGGCAGCCTCTTTGGCTGTATCTACGGGTAGAGCGGTGTAATGACCTTTCTCCCACCACAAATGGTCAATATGTTCCCCGGTGCCGATACCTAACAGGTATGCCGGTGGCTTTTTACAGTCCTTGGCCCGTTCGGCAGTAGTTACTATGAAGGCAGCGCCCCCGTCACTCTGGAGGCAGATATCCATTATGTGATAAGGCCAACATACTATCGGGGAATTCTGATGGTCCTCAACGGTTATAGGTCGTCCATGCATATAGGCTGCTGGATTAAGACAGGCCCACGCACGCTCCGCCACCGCAATAGCACCCAGTTGTGGGCTGGTAGTACCGTACTCATGCATGTGCCTCGTGGCAAACAGGCTATGGTGGGTGTAGGCGGCTGCATCACCCAACTCTTTGCCCCAGATGCCGGACCTTCCTGGCTCTGACTTCATTCGTGCGGGTACGTGGCTTTTTTGCCAGTCAGCCCTGGCACCGGCTACACACACATAATTAGCTACGCCCGCGTCCAGGTAACTCAGAGCGGTATGGAGGCCGTAGCTTGCTTGCGCCCCACCCCGTCCTACATGATAATAGAACTTTACCGGGAGACCCAAGACCCGTGGAAACCCATCAGTCCAATTGCCGGTACCGCCACCACCACCTTCTCCTTTGGCATTAACCGCACCGTCTATGTCTTCCCTACGTAACCCAGCATCTTCGATAGCCAGCCTGGCAGCCTCTGTCTGCAGAGTTCGCCCGCTGTACTCGGGCAGATGCCCCACCTTCGTCTCACCATAACCAACAATAGCATACTTCCGGGTAAAATCTGATTTGGACATTTTGTTTCCTCCCTTTCAATAGTCTAGTTTTTCCAAAATTTTAATCCCTTTTAGTCGAGTATATCAGTTTCTTCCGATGCTGTAGGTCGACGCTTGTGTGCTCCGTTTCCGTCTGGTTTCCCCGCGTTGGCACAATTTGTCATCGATGCAAAAGTTGGCCGAAAAAGTCTAACTTATAGGCATATATATCATACCTATCGAGGGAATCACATTATTGACAATGGATTGAATTCCATTATTTTTTGTCGAGGTTGGCGTTTTGCTGCTTTCATTTATCTATACGTAACATAATCTGTTTTTACTATTGATATCAGCCTGTTAATTATTGTGAGAATTTCATATTTTAATCTCTTAGTCAAGACAAATCCCCGCCGGAGCGATTAAAGGGCTCAAGGCCGGGATCACCATGCATAATCAATTGATTCGTTGCATAATCACCTCCATGGCTTTGTAGTAATCTCTCTGCACTTGCATATTAGATATCAATGCTTCTAAGAGATGCAGAGGGTGAGACTTCGTAGGTTGCCTAAGATATTTCTTGCATTCATCCGGCTTAACGGATATAGCATGCCCCATGAGAAAGATTGCCAACATCATTAAATCACTGGAAGACGAGACCCGGCTGCGCATCATGGGCCTGTTGCTTGATGCGGAAGAGCTTTGTGTGTGCGACTTTGTGGCAGTCTTGCAGCTCCCCCAGTCAACTGTTTCCCGCCATCTTTCCCATCTGAAAAATGCGGGCTGGCTGTGCGACCGCAGAGCGGGCGTGTGGATCCACTATTCTTTGACAACGGATTTAAGCCCGATTCACCAATCATTTATCTTAACGCTGCGCACCATTCTTGCTTCGAACGAGGTGGCCGGGAAAGACCGTGAACGCCTGATGCAACTTGGCCGTTCAAATTGTTGCGCCTGAAATTTTTTGTCTTGGATCTATCCGTGAATCCGGATAACAGGAGAGATGCTATGAAAAAACGAGTCCTTTTCCTTTGTACCGCCAACTCATGCCGCTCCCAAATGGCTGAAGGTATTGTCAATCACGAGCTGGGCGATAAAATAGAGGCTTTTTCTGCAGGAACAACGCCCACATTTGTTCATCTGCGCGCCATCGAGGTCTTGAAGGAAATCGGCATTGACATCGCGGGTAATCGCTCCAAAAACATGGCCGAATTTGAGGGCCGGCAATTTGATTACGTCATTACGCTCTGTGACAGCGCCAATGAACAATGCCCACTGTTCTTCGGCGGTGTTAAGAAGATACACTTGGGTTTCGACGATCCGGCGGCGGTTCAGGGAACAGATGATGAACGGATGGCGGCATTTCGGAGGGTGCGTGATGAACTCAAAAAACAACTTCTTCATTTTTTTCAGACGAACGCATAGAGGAGGTAAACATGGCCACGGCAATCACTAAGAAACTTTCCTTTCTCGACCGCTATTTAACCCTTTGGATTTTTTCCGCAATGGCGCTGGGCGTGGGGCTGGGGTATTTCGTGCCTGGCGTAGAGAATTTCATCAATCAGTTTCAGGTGGGAACCACCAATGTGCCTATCGCCATTGGGCTCATCCTGATGATGTATCCTCCGTTTGCCAAGGTAAAATACGAGGAAATGCCGGAAGTATTCCACGACAAGAAGGTGTTGGCGCTTTCATTGGTCCAGAACTGGCTGATCGGGCCGGCGCTGATGTTTATTCTGGCGATCGTCTTCTTGCCGGACAAGCCGGAATATATGGTCGGCCTGATTATGATCGGCCTGGCCCGCTGCATTGCCATGGTGATCGTGTGGAACGAGCTGGCCAAAGGAAACACCGAATACGCCGCCGGGCTCGTAGCCTTCAACAGCGTCTTTCAAGTGTTATTTTTCAGCGTCTATGCCTGGTTTTTCATCACCGTCCTGCCGCCGTTCTTTGGCCTCTCCGGCAGCATCGTGGAAGTGAGCATCCGCCAGATTGCCGAGAGCGTTTTCATCTATCTGGGCATCCCTTGCATCGCCGGGGCTTTGACCCGTTTTATCGGCGTAAAGCTCGTGGGGAAGGAACGCTACCATAAAAACTTTGTGCCGATCATCAGTCCGATTACCCTTATTGCGCTGCTTTTCACGATTGTGGTCATGTTCAGCCTGCAGGGGAAA
>Ga0194060_10002278_pt1 | contig 13693 bp, 12 predicted proteins | sample SepL225m_MetaG_FD_163427 | JGI IMG/M metagenome (GOLD analysis project Ga0194060, IMG submission 163427) | Anoxic zone freshwater microbial communities from boreal shield lake in IISD Experimental Lakes Area, Ontario, Canada - Sep2016-L222-5m | ecosystem: Environmental > Aquatic > Freshwater >... | reverse complement strand
TCTCGATGGCATCAGCTTGCCGCTCTACATCCTGTCGATGGTGATCACATTGCTCGTCGTGATCTACAGCCTCAACCATGTTCCAGACCCAGGCAACCCAAAGGCATTCTTTATTTTGATGCTCGTGTTGCAAACTGGCATGGCCGGTACATTCATCGCTCAAGACCTGATCTTGTTCTTCGTGTTCTTTGAGCTCGTGCTCTTGCCGATGTACTTCATGATCGGTGTGTGGGGTGGCGAAAATCGTCAGTATGCATCACTCAAGTTTTTCCTCTACACCATGTTTGGTTCGGCTCTGATGCTTGTCGCGTTTCTTGCACTGTTCTTCAAAACTGGTGCAGAGAGCTTCTCGATTCCATTCTTGGTGGAGAACGGTGGCGCAATCGCGCGCAACGTACAGATCTGGATCTTCGCCGGCATGTTTGTCGGTTTCGCCGTCAAAGTTCCGATGTTTCCATTCCACACCTGGTTGCCTGATGCCCACACACAAGCACCAACTCAAGGATCGGTCATTTTGGCCGCAATCTTGCTGAAGTTGGGAACATACGGATTCGTACGTATAGCAATTCCGATTCTTCCGCTCGCTGCAAAAGCATGGGCTCCATACATTGGCGGTCTCGCAGTCGTTGGCATCATCTATGGCTCGCTCGGCTGCTTGGCTCAGACCGACATGAAGCGCTTGATCGCGTTTTCATCTGTAGCTCACATGGGATTCGTGATGCTCGGCATTTCGACACTCACAAGTTTCGGTATGACGGCCGCAATGTTCGGTATGGTTGCTCACGGTTTGATCACAGGCATGTTGTTCTTTGTTGCCGGCAGCATTAAAGAGCGATATCACACACTCGAGATCAAGCGGCTTGGTGGTGTACTCAAGCAGCTGCCACACCTCGGTTGGATCCTTGGTTTGTGCAGTATGGCTTCGCTCGGCTTGCCAGGCCTTGCAGGTTTCTGGGGTGAGTTTCCAGCAATCCTGTCGGCATACAGCCCAGCACCCGGCCTCAACGAGACTGTGTTTCGCGTCTACATGGTGATCGCTGCAATTGGCACCGTGTTTGCTGCGGCCTATTTGTTGTGGCTCTTCCAGCGTGTCGCATTCGGAGAGCCAAAGCCAGAGTTCGCTGGCGCTGCACTTGATTCGCACGGTGATGCTCATGGTCATGGCGATCACGGCGACAGTCATGCATTCGAAGACGTCAACAAATTTGAGTGGATTTCGTGGACGCCACTTTTGATCGCGATCATCGTGTTTGGTTTGATGCCAAACCTGTTGTTCAAGATCATCGACCCAGCCGTTCAAGGCGTGCTCACAGGCTTTAAGGGCTAATCACGTGCTGACTGCATTATTCAACGCCGCCGCCCCTTGGGTCAACCCAACAGTTGACTATCACGCGCTTGCACCAGAGATGGTGTTGGCCGCTGGCTTGTGTGTGGTGTTGTTGGCCGACTTGTTCTTAGACGAGTCTCGCAAGTGGGTGTTGTCGTCGCTCGCAGGTTTCACACTGCTCGCAGCAATGTTGCCAGTGCTCACGCTTGGGCTGAGTGATGTCAACGTGCGATCAATGTTTGATGGTCGTTACGTAGTCGACAACTTCAGCATCGTGATGAAAGCGATGTTCTTGATAGCCGGCTATGTGGTGGTTCTTCTTTCTTCGAGCCATGTAGAAGAAGGCGAGTACTGGCGTGGCGAGTATTACTTCTTGTTGCTCTCGAGCATTCTTGGAATGGTGATGATGGCATCAGCCCGCGATCTGGTCTCCATTTTTGTCGCACTCGAGTTTCTCTCAATCCCTGCCTACATGCTTGCCGCGTGGCGCAAACGCGACATCAAGAGCAACGAAGCGGGCGTCAAGTATTTCTTGCTCGGTGTGTTTGCATCTGCAGTCATGTTGTACGGCATGTCGCTGTTGTACGGCGCCGCCAACAGCACGCTGCTTGTCGACTTGGGCAAGAGCATCACGGTTAACGGCGGCCTCAGCGCACTGCATGCACTTGGCGTCGTGTTTGTTGTCGTTGGTTTTGCATTCAAAGTTTCTGCAGTTCCATTTCATACATGGGCACCAGATACTTACGAAGGTGCACCGAGCCCAATCACAGCCTTCTTGTCGGTTGCATCCAAGGCCGCTGGCTTTATTGCACTCGTGACGTTGTTGTTCGTTGCCTTCCCAGAAGCCTCGTCGGTATGGCAACCATTCATCTGGGTGCTCTCGGCTCTCACAATGACAGTCGGGAACGTCGTTGCATTACGCCAGACCAACGTGGTTCGCATGATTGCGTACTCGTCTATTAGTCAAGGCGGATTCGTGCTGATGCCGCTTGCGGTCGCAGGCATGGCTGGTGTTGGCGACTCGGCACTTCGCGCAGTTGTTGTGTACCTGCTTATCTATGCCGCAACCAACCTCGGAATGTTTGCCGTGATCATTGCGGTGTCACGCAAAACCCGTAGTGGTTCGGTGTCGAGCTTCGGCGGTCTGTTCTCCTACGCTCCAGGTCTTGGTGCACTCGCAACAATATTCCTTGCGTCGCTAGCTGGTATCCCACCATTGGGTGGATGGATTGGAAAGTTTGCTGCGTTCCAAACACTTATTAGCGCAGGAACCGGTTGGGCTTACGGGCTTGCACTTATTGGCGCAGTCAATTCGGTGATCGCGTTTGGTTACTACGGAAATGTGATGCGTGAGATCTGGATGAAGCCTGCACCACATGGCGACGTCACACCTATTCGTACACCTGGCTCGCTTGCCCTTGCACTTGGTATTACAGGTGTTGCCACATTGGTGCTTGGTGTGTTGCCAGGCATTGCAATGCACTTCGGCGATATTGCGCGCATCACTGGTGCCTTCGGCGGCTGACGAAATTTCTGCGGCTATTGCCGCTGCTGGGGGAGCAATTCCCTTCAGCGAATATATGCAACTCGCGTTGTATGGCGAAGGTGGTTTTTACACAACTGGTGGTCGCGCTGGTCGACGTGGCGGCGACTTCATCACGAGCCCCGAAGTTGGTCCGCTTTTTGGCACAGTGATTGCTCGCGCGCTTGATGCTTGGTGGAAGGAACTTGGTTCACCAAGTCGGTTCGATGTAGTCGAGTGCGGCGCAGGCCCTGGCACACTTGCGCGAAGTATCTTGGCGGCTCAACCCGAATGTGCCGATGCGATCAGTTATGTTGCTGTCGAGATATCGGCTTCGCAGCGAGAACTACATCCGCAGAGTGTTGAGTCTCGCGAAACCATGCCGGAAAGCCAAATAACTGGTGTGATTTTGGCAAACGAGTTACTCGATAACTTGCCTTTTCGCTTGTTTGTGTTCGATGGATTCTGGATGGAGGCATTTGTTGCTCAAGCAACAGGTGGTCAATTTGTAGAAGTGCTGCGCACACCAGATGTTGTTCCAGCATGCTTGCCACAAACTGCACCACTTGGTTCGCGAGCACCGATTCAAGATGCTGCAGCATTGTGGGTGCGTGACTGTTTGTCAAAAATCAGTAATGGCCGATTGCTGTTATTCGACTACTTCAGCACATCGACTGTCGATATTTCACTCACCCCTTGGCGCGAGTGGTTACGCACATATCGCGACCAAGGTCGAGGCACGCATTATCTTTCCGACCCAAGTTCTCAAGACATCACTACGCAGGTATTGCTCGACCAATTACCAGCGGGATTTACTGCGTCGACTCAAGCCGATTTCTTGAAGCAGTGGGGCATCAACGAATTAGTGAGTGAAGGCAATGGCTACTGGGAGAGCATGAAAAATGCACCAGATATCACAGCAATGAAGATGCGAAGCCGCTCGAGTGAAGCAACTTCGCTTACTGACCTTTCTGGGCTCGGAGCGTTCACTGCGCTTTCGTGGCAGAAGTGAGCAAGTTTTTTTCTGGTTTGCTCATGAGGTAAGCACCAACAATTACGACAAACATTCCAATTACCGAAAGAATCAAGAGCGGCTCGTTGTTGAATGTGGTGCCAAGAATTGTGCCAACGATTGGTGTGAAGTATGTGGGGATCATGCTGCGCACAGCACCAGTGCGCTTTGAGAGTGTTGCAAAGAGTACGAATGCGAAACCTGTGCCGAGAACACCCAACACCGCAAGTGCGCTAAAAGATGCAAGCGAGAATGTTGAGTGATTGAGGCCCCAAATGCCGTAGGGCGCCGACATGGCAAATGCAACAATTTCGACGTGCAACATAAGAGTGCCGGGTGTGTAAATGGCCTGAAGTGGACGCGCAATATTTATCGCAACCGCATAGGAGAGAAGTGCTGCAACTAAATACAGAATGCCCTTCACGTCTGCAGCGGATCCATCGTTGATGGATGGAAGCGCAATCAACAAAATTCCACAGAATCCGATAAGTACTGCAAACATGCGACGACCACTTGGCATAGTTCGAATCCAAATGGCAGTAACAATTGCGACAACAACAGGCAGTGCGCCATTCATCATTCCGGTAATGCTGCTCGAGACTGTGTGCTCTGCAAGTGGGTACAACAAGAACGGCAATGCCATCCACACAAAACCAAGGACGACCAATCGTGGCCAATGTTCGCGTGCAACACGGTGTCGAGCGCTAGGTAATAGCAATAGAGCTGCGACTCCAAAACCGGTGCGTCCGAATGGAATGACTGAGGTGTGAAAGTGTCGGATTGCGATGTCGATCAACAGAAAGGATGAACCCCATGTGAGGGCCATTCCAAGTGACAACATCCAGTCGATAAATCCAAAGCCAGATTGGGTGTCGGCTGCTGCGGTTTGAGGGCTATTCATAGGGATTGACTAGTCTCGCATTTGTGAAAGTTGTCGCCAAACCAAAGGGCCGTAACTCAATATGAATGACAATCTGCAGGCCATAGAGGCTCTCTCATACGAACAACGTAAGTTTTCTCCGTCAACGACATTTGTTCAATCCGCAAATGTGAGTGACATGTCGCTATATGACGAAGCGACTCGCGACCATGAGGGCTTCTGGGCTCGTCAGGCACGAGAGTTGCTTGATTGGTCGGTTCCTTTTACGCAAGTGTGCGAGTGGGATCTTCCGTATTCGGAATGGTTCGCGGATGGAAAGCTCAATGTTTCATATAACTGTTTAGATCGTCATGTGTTGGCGGGTCGTGGAGACAAGGTTGCTTTCTATTGGGAGGGCGAGCCGGGTGATTCTCGAGTTGTGACCTATGCCGATTTGCTTGGTGAAGTGCAGAAGTTCGCCAACGTATTGAAAACACTCGGTGTGGTCAAAGGTGACCGCGTCAACATTTATCTTCCAATGATTCCAGAAGCTGCAGTTGCGATGCTTGCATGTGCGCGTATCGGTGCTGCACACAGTGTTGTGTTTGGCGGTTTCTCATCGCAGTCACTTGCTGACCGTATAAATGATGCTGAAGCAAAAGTATTGATCACTGCCGACGGTGGGTGGCGCAGAGGCGAAGTGTTTCCGCTCAAGAATCAAGCTGATGATGCGGTTAAGTTAACGACGACAATTGAGCACGTCGTTGTGGTGAAGCGTGGCAACAATGAAGTGTCGATGCAAAGTGGTCGAGATCACTGGTATCACGAACTCATGGCCAAGGCTGATGACTTGTGCGTTGCTGAGCCAATGGACGCTGAGCAATTGCTGTTTTTGTTGTACACCTCTGGCACCACGGGCAAGCCAAAAGGGATTATGCACACCACGGGTGGCTACCTCACTCACGTTGCTTACACCTTTAAATATGTATTCGATCACCACCCGGAGACAGATATCTTCTGGTGCACCGCTGACGTTGGCTGGATTACGGGTCATAGCTATATCGTCTACGGACCACTTGCCAATGGCGCAACTCAGGTGATGTACGAGGGTGTTCCTAACTTTCCAGCCAATGATCGCATGTGGTCGATAATCGAAAAGTACAAAGCAACTATTTTTTACACTGCACCAACCGCAATTCGTACGTTCATGAAGTGGGGAACGGAAGAACCAGCGAAGCATGACTTGTCGTCGTTGCGATTGATTGGAAGTGTTGGTGAGCCAATTAACCCTGAAGCTTGGATGTGGTATCAAGAAAATATTGGTGGCGGAAAATGTCCGATTGTTGACACCTGGTGGCAAACAGAGACCGGCGGCATCATGATTGCGCCATTGCCTGGAGTGACCGTGACAAAACCAGGATCAGCAACATTTCCGGTTCCTGGCGTTGGTGCTGAGCTAGTCGACGAAGAAGGCAACCATGTCAGTAAGGGCGGTGGTTATCTCACGTTGACAAAACCATGGCCTGGAATGTTGCGCGGTATTTGGGGAGATCAAAAGCGGTATCGAGAAACTTATTGGAGCCGTTTCAAAGGCAAGTACTTCGCTGGTGATGGCGCAAAATTAGATGATGATGGCTACCTGTGGTTGCTTGGTCGAGTAGACGACGTGATGAATGTTTCAGGTCATCGGATTAGCACGACAGAGGTTGAAAGTGCCTTGGTGTCACACCCGAGTGTTGCTGAGGCAGCAGTTGTTGGAGCCAATGATGCAATGACTGGCCAGGCAATTATTGCGTATGTGACATTGCGCGGCGGGTTAGAAGTGAGCGAACAAGTGTTACGGGATCATGTAGCGACCGAAATTGGACCAATTGCTAAACCAAAAGCGATCTATTTCACGCCCGACTTGCCAAAGACACGAAGTGGGAAGATCATGCGACGCTTACTGCGCGATGTTGCCGAGGGTCGCAACCTGGGCGACACATCGACACTTGCGGATGCTTCAGTTGTGAGCGAGCTACAACGCCGCGCGGCCGAAACCCCGAGCGAGGATTAGCTCCGCATTAATCGCGGAAATTCTCAAATTGAATTGCGATACCTAGGTCCGCACCTTTAAGAAGAGCCATTGTTGCCTGAAGGTCGTCTCGCTTCTTACCGGTCACTCGCAATTGTTCTCCCTGGGTTTGGCTCGCGATACCTTTTGGCGCTTTTTCTTTGATGAGTTTGTTTATTTCTTTCGCTTTTTCTGATGTGATACCAACTATTACTGTGACAATTTGGCGAACGCTTTCGCCACTTGCTTGCTCAACTTTGCCCCACTCGAGACCCCTCAATGAGATCTGACGTTTAACGAACTTCTCCTCTAGGAGAACCTTGAGTGCGCGTAGTCGGTCTTCGCTCGACGTTCGGATTGTCAGAATGAGCTCTTTTTGTTCAATCGAAGAGTCAGTGTTCTTAAAGTCAAAACGATTGGCGAGTTCACGTTGAGCCTGGTCAATGGCGTTTTTCAGTTCTTGGCGGTCCACTTCGGAAATAACATCAAAACTTGGCATGAATGACACAATACTCAAGCCGATAGGCTTTCAGGCTTGTGGGTCGGTACCCAAGCGGCCAAAGGGAGCAGACTGTAAATCTGCCGGCTTATGCCTACGTAGGTTCGAATCCTTCCCGGCCCACCAATCAAGCTGCGACAAGCGCCAACTTGTTGCGAAGTAAACTGAGGTCACATGATTCTTGCTACCGATCAGTTGCATGACTATGTCGGCAAGGTCGCCATGGTCGATGGGAGCTTCGACCCACTTCACGATGGACATATTCATTACTTTCGGGAAGCAGCAGAATTCGGTCTTCCCGTATTGTGCAATGTCACATCTGACGTATGGACATCTTCGAAGCATCGAATTCTTTTAAACCAAGAGCAACGCGGAGTCGTTTTAGACGCAATTCGGCATCTCTCCTTTGTACACCTGTCTGCAGTATCAACTCTTGAAGTTCTCAGTTTGCTGAAGCCGAAGATGTATATCAAGGGGAATGATTGGGTCGCAAGGGGCGGCGTGCCTGCTCCCGAACAAGAATTGTGCATTGAGCTGAATATTGAGATCAAGTATTTGTCAACGGTCAGCAACTCATCAAGCAAACTGTTGTCAGATTGGTCATCTGGTGGCAATTCACAGCCTGGTTCGAAACAATGACCAAATTTTATTCTTCGGTGGTTTCGTATCACACCAATCCGTATACATGCGGTGTGGCCCGATTCAATCAAGCGTTAGCAAAGGAGATGAGAATCCCTGTTTGTTCCATCAGCAAATTTGTGCCGTCTTCCGAAAGTATCTCGCTGTTGTCGATCAAGTTCGAAGAGATGTCAACAAAATCCGCTGAAGACATGTTGGCGCTGCTGGACCAAGTAGATGCAAAGTTTGATCTCTTTCTACATGGAGTTTCACAAAGTGAAATTGAGAATCGATATATAGATAAAGCTCGTCGTGTGATCGTCGCAACGCGAGAATATGCAGAAATCGTTCGTGCTCAGCGCCCCGACGTGTTGTCCTGTTTTGCACCTGGCGCGGCTGATAGCAGCAAGAAGACCAATGTAGATATCACATTGCTTACTTTTGGAATGGCTCACAAAATCCGCTCAGATGGGTATCGAAAACTTGGTGAGATCCTTGCATCGGATAAGCGCTCAGTCCAACTGGAAATTTCAACCGCGCTACATGACGGAACTTCATTCAGTGAAGACTTCTTCTCCGTGGGTTCGGAAATATCGGAAGTATTTAATGGCAATGTCAGCTTCCTTGGTTTTTTAGCCGATGACGAGGTTTCTCGTCGGCTTCGTGCGGCAGATGCACTTGTCGCTTTTTTCCCTTCTGGCGTCCGCGAAAATAACACCACGGTTTTGAGCGCGATGGCACATGGGTGTGCGGTTATAACTAATTTGGATTCGCTGTCGCCTTCATGGATGAAACATAACGATTCAGTTTTTGACATCAGTCAGCTGAACACATTTCCAACAAATGCTGATTTAACTCGAGTTGGTATCGCTGCGCGAGTGGCAGTGAGTCCGTATTCATTTGAGTCTCTTGCAACGCTATTGACAGACACAACCGAGCAATAATGAAAAAGATCGCCAAGATCTTTATGCAACTACCAGCGCTGCTGGTTCTGATTGTTTTGTGGATTCTTCGACCAGTCTTGAAGGTCGAATTGTGTATCGTTGCATTCCATCGTTTTGGCCACCTGGCGCTTGAACCTGAAATTTATTTGGGTGAACTCGAAATTCGTGCCGCTCAGCGCGATCGCAGACGATTTCCAATCACGGTTCAGTGGTGGAGTCTTGGACCAAAGAAACTGCAGGCAAATCGCTATCTGGCTACTAAATGGAAGCAAGTGATTCGTGTATTACCCAGTTGGTGGATTGATGCACTACACGGTGTTGGAACAAAGATAAGCGTGCTTCGTCTTGCGGAACCGCACATGTCAATTCGTGGATCGCTGAATTCGCTAGATAAAACCGCAGCACAGCTCAAACTTACAGATATCGAGATTGCCGAAGGTATGTCGCAACTCCGAGCGATTGGCATTGATCCAGACAAACCGTACGCATGTCTAGTCGTGCGTGATGGCGGGTATTACGCCTCATTGGGTGAGAAGGAGTCTGATGGTTACTCATTTTTAAACTTTGATATTTCAACGTTCGAACAAGCAGCAACTTCACTAGTTCAGCGTGGATACCAGGTGATCAGAATGGGCGCTGGATCTGCAGCGATGTTTGGGGATGGACATCCACATGTGATTGATTACGCAAATTCCAATTTGAGATCTGAGTTTCTGGATATCTACATTGCAGCGACATGTAGTTTTGCGATTTCAACACAAACTGGGCCAGACGCAGTATGTTTGGCATTTCGACGATCCGTCTGTTACATCGACGTGACGCGCTATAGCCAATTCTTTTTCGGAACGAAACTTGCATGGTGGAATCCTGCAGAGTTGTGGCAAGGGGATTCGAGACTCACACTTCGAGATATTTTGCAAGGTTCCATTTTTTGGATTAAAGACCCCAATGATTTCATTCGCGAGGGCATTAGGCAGGTGCGGTCAAGTGCAGAGAGGATTGACCACCTAGTAATGAGTTTTGTTGATGCTTTCGAAAATAATGCAAATCGTTCGAATGAAATTGATGAAAAGGTTCATTCGGTTCGAGATATCATCGCACGAGAGACAGGGGATCGTGGCAAGTCAGAGTTTGGTGAGATTCATGCTGTACTGAATTCTGGGTTTGTGGAGTTGATTCAAGAGTCACGTCATTTCATGTCCTAGTATTTCGTGTATGCGAATTTCTGGAGTAATTAGGCGCTTAAAATCCAATTTCCGAGGCTGGATGGAGGCGCATGCAGAAGGCAGCAGATTTGCCACGGAGCGCGAAGCCTTGCACCACTTGCAACTGACGAGTGAATACTTGATGAGTGTGTTACACGCACAACGGGTTCCGAGAACAGCATTGGAAGCAAGTGCAAAGAAGGTGTTCTCTCAGACTGACGAAGATGGCATCACTTTGGAAATACTGAGGCGCATAGGGCTAGGCGGTAAGACATGTCTTGAAATTGGCTGTGGAAATGGCCTTGAAAACAACACACTCATTTTGCTTGCTACGGGTTGGAATGCGATCTGGATAGATGGTCTTGATCTTGCATTTGACGCGCAAGTTAATCCGCAACGACTTGTTCATTTAAGTTCATTTGTGACGCGTGAAAATGTTTGTCAACTTGTTAGAAAACTTTCAGAAACCCACAAGCCACCAATTGAATATATTTCGATTGACATAGATGGCAATGATGGCTATCTGACCGAAGAATTGCTGCAGAATGGTTTTCATCCGTCTGTTTTTGTAGTTGAAATCAACGAAGTGTTTCCTCCTCCCATCGTGTTTCGACAGAACTATGTTGATACCCATGTGTGGGATCACTCCCGAAATTACGGTTGGTCGTTGCAGGCGTTTATTGATTTGTTCAATCAATACGGATACAGATTGGTGGCTTGTAATCCACACACCGGGGTGAATGCGTTTTTTGTCCGTAAGGATCATGTAGGACATTTCGCTGATATCCCGCTGGACCCGCATGAACTTTTTGTTGGCCGGTCGATTCACCCATATAAATATCGTGACCAAAAACTGAGGTTTGACCCAGCGACTATCGAACACCTTATTGCTTCGCTCAAATAGGCCTGTTCGACGGGTTCGCGAATATTGGATGGCATTTACTGGGCAAGTGGGGCTCAATGTGCTTCATCGGTATGATCATGGTTGCAGATCTGGACTTGTCCGTGATTTACGCCCTCTTAGCTCATTCGGTAGAGCACTTCCATGGTAAGGAAGAGGTGGTGGGTTCGATTCCCACAGAGGGCTCGGTAATCTAGGCGGCGTAGCTCAGTTGGTGAGAGCATCCGGCTCATAATCGGAAGGTCGCCGGTTCGAATCCGGCCGCCGCTACAAAAAGAGGACAAGACTGTGATTGAACGGACGACCCACATGAGTACTTGGTTTGGTTGTGCAATTGAACGAAACTGATCGACGTTCGACACTCCGCATCGTATGGGCAATCTTGACCCAGAAAGAGCGACGCAACCTCATTTGGATTTTCTCTTTGATGTTGTTTGGCACTGTGCTCGAGACATTCAGTCTTGGACTTGTTGTTCCTGTTGTCGGACTGTTGACAAAACCTGAGTATCTCAAGAGTCATCCACGAATTGACGAACTTTTGAATTTTCCAAGTCAGACGCAATTTGTTGTTGGTGCAATGTTGTTGTTGGTGCTCGTTTATGTTGTGAAGTGCATTTTCTTGATCGGAAGTTTATGGGTGCAATACGGGTATTCAACTGGTGTAACGAAAAGACTTGGCAGAACTTTGTTTGAGAATTATCTGAAGCAGCCCTTCACATTTCATTTGCAACGGAATTCCGCAACGTTGATACGCAACTCGCAAAATAGTGCGTCAGTGATGTCGGGAACTATTGATCCAATTCTGTCCATCGCGGCTGATGCGCTTGTCACAACTGGAATGATTGTGCTCTTGCTGGTTATTGAACCGAAGGGAACGATCATCACCATCTTGGTTTTTGTGTTGAGCTCTATTGCGCTTCGCCGGTTTAGCAGTCGACGAATTCGGCTCTGGGGTGAAGCACAAAACTTTCATAAGGGAATGATTATTCAGCATCTGCAGCAAGGTTTTGGTGGTGTGAAAGACGTCAAGATTCTCGGCCGCGAAAACTACTTTGTTACTCAGTATTCGGATCATCTGGATGGCAATGCGAATGTGCTCCGTCGGTTCTCGCTCGCTCAGGCTGTACCTCGGTTTGGACTTGAAATATTGATGATGATTGGGCTTGCATCTCTGGTATCGACGATGGTGCTGTCGGGTCAGGAACTCACTGGAATCTTGCCTGTACTCGGCCTATTCGGGGCTGCAGCTTTTCGGTTATTGCCTGCAGTGAACAGGTCGATTTTGAGTGCGCAGACGATTAATCTCAACCGGCCTTTGGTCGACGGTGTAGCTGCCGATCTTGGTTTATCAATTTCGACAACATCCACGAAGAACGTTCACGGTCATTTGGCTTTGTCTATCTCTATTGAAAATCTCAGTTTTTCGTATGAAACTGCTTCCACGCAGGCGCTTACCGAAGTATCCGTTGAAATCTCTCGAGGGGAGGCTGTCGGCTTGGTCGGACCGAGTGGTTCGGGCAAGAGCACTCTCGTAGACATCTTGCTTGGACTTCTCGAACCAACATCTGGTCGTGTGCTTGTTGATGGCGATGATATTCACGACAATCTCCGCGGGTGGCAAGATCAGATTGGATATGTACCGCAGTCAATTTTTCTTACCGACGACACATTGCGACGCAACGTCGCTTTTGGTCTACCCAAAGACCAGATTGACCACGATGCTGTAAAGTCTGCAATAAGATCTGCTCAACTTGAAGATTTCGTTGCGTCATTGCCCGATGGTCTTGACACGATTGTTGGCGAACGTGGCGTGCGCCTGTCAGGTGGTCAACGTCAGCGCATAGGCATTGCTCGTGCCTTGTATAACAACCCAGATGTGCTGGTTCTCGACGAAGCAACAAGTTCGCTCGACACTGAGACCGAACATGGAGTGATGCAGGCGGTACAAGCGCTGCAGGGTGAAAAGACCGTAATTATCGTTGCCCACCGCTTGAGCACAGTGGAATATTGCGATCGCCTCTACAGACTTGAAAACGCGCGTATTGTTGACGAAGGAACATTCAGCGAAGTAACCAGCCGAACCAAAGATCTTCCACGGGACAACTAAATGAAACCACTGATCACTGCATATGCCGAACGACTCGCACGCGCGCTCACGTTGCCAGCGATCGACGAAGTTCCAAAATTGGCCGAGGCATTTCGCCTTGCTTGGAAGAATAAGAAGACGATCTATATTTGCGGCAATGGCGGCTCAGCCGGCAATGCCAACCATCTTGCAAACGATTTTACTTATGGTGCCGGAGTCAGTCATGGCATCGGCTTGCGCATTGAGTCGCTCAGTGCAAACCCATCAGTGATCACGTGTCTTGCCAACGATCTTGGATACGAAAATATCTACTCGGAGCAATTGCGAGTCAAAGCCAATGCTGGCGATGTGCTGGTCGTATTTTCTGGAAGTGGAAATTCGCAAAACGTTATTCGGGCGCTCGAGATGGGAAATTCACTCGGCATGCACACATTTGCTGTGCTGGGTTATTCGGGCGGGGCATGTAAGTCGATTGCTCAACATCCGCTCCACTTTGCAATTGACGACATGCAGATCGCTGAAGACTTGCAACTGATCATCGGCCATATGATTATGCAGCACCTTTACGAGCAGGGCCCGACAAAGTAATCGGCAGTGAGCCAGCCGCAATTGGCTGGTAACCTCAAATTTCCTATATACCTAAAGTAAATAGGGCAGTAGCTCAGCT
>Ga0194060_10002277_pt1 | contig 13693 bp, 13 predicted proteins | sample SepL225m_MetaG_FD_163427 | JGI IMG/M metagenome (GOLD analysis project Ga0194060, IMG submission 163427) | Anoxic zone freshwater microbial communities from boreal shield lake in IISD Experimental Lakes Area, Ontario, Canada - Sep2016-L222-5m | ecosystem: Environmental > Aquatic > Freshwater >... | reverse complement strand
GGTAAAAGCCGATTTGCTGGAAATCGGCGGCCTGACCGAAATCGTCAAGACCTGCATGGAGCGCTACGGGTCCCTCGACGCGCTGGTCAACAACGCTTCCGCGTTCTATCCGACGCCCGTGGGTGCGATCAGCGCGGAGAGCTGGGACGAACTGATCGGCGCCAACCTGAAGGCGCCGCTGTTTCTGTCCCAGGCGGCGGCACCCTATCTGAAAAAAGCCGCCGGATGCATCGTCAACATCACCGACATCCACGCCGAGCGGCCGCTGAAGAATTACGTGGTCTACAGCATCGCCAAGGCGGGGCTGGCCGGGCTCACCACGTCGCTGGCGCGCGAGCTTGGGCCGGAAGTGCGGGTGAATGCGGTCGCCCCCGGCCCTATCGCCTGGCCCGAGGACGGTTCCTTCGACGAGGTAACCCGGCAGCGCGTGATTTCGCATACCCTGCTCAAACGCATCGGCGAGCCCGATGACATCGCCCGCGCGGTCCACTACCTGATCGCCGACGCGCCGTACGTTACCGGTCAGGTAATTTCGGTTGACGGCGGGAGAAGCGTCAACTTATGAACGCCCCCGACCACAAGCAGTTGGAGAAGCAAAGGCTCGAAGCGAACAAGCTGGAGAAGCGCCTGTGCCGCCTCGCCGGGCAGGCGATAGCCGATTTCGGCATGATCGAAGCCGGGGACCGCGTCATGGTCTGCCTCTCGGGCGGCAAGGACAGCTATGGCATGCTCGACGTGCTGCTCAAACTGCGCGCGCGCGCGCCCATAGCGTTCGACATCGTCGCCGTAAATCTCGACCAGAAACATCCGGGCTATCCGGCGCACGTGCTGCCCGATTACCTGAAGTCGCTCGGGATAGAATTTATCGTTGCGGAGCAGGATACCTATTCCACGGTCAAGCGACTGATCCCGGAAGGCAAGACCATGTGTTCGCTGTGCTCGCGCCTGCGCCGCGGCGTGCTCTACCGGCTGGCGGGGGAACTCGGCGCGACCAGGATCGCCCTGGGCCATCACCGTGACGATATTCTGGAAACGTTTTTCCTCAACCTGTTCTTCGGAGGCAAGCTGAAAGCCATGCCGCCCAAGCTGGGGTCCGACGACGGCAGGCGCGTGGTGATACGCCCGCTGGCATATGTGAAGGAGAGCGACCTTGCGCGCTACGCCGAAGTGCGCGCCTTCCCCATCATTCCCTGCGACCTGTGCGGCTCGCAGGATCATTTGCAGAGAAAGCAGGTGAAGCAGATGTTGCGGCAGTGGGAAAAAGAGTACCCCGGCCGGGTCGAGACCATCTTCAACAGCCTGCAGCGGGTTGCGCCTTCGCATCTGCTGGATCGAAAACTGTTCGATTTCTCCGCTGTTGCCGCGGACGGCGTGGAGGCGGTGGAAGGTGATAAAGCCTTTGATGCAGAAGATTTTTCTTCCGGGTCTGCGACTCCGGTCAGGATAATTTGAAGCCTGAAATAGGTAAATTAGCGGCCGCAGTTTGTCAAACTCAGTTTGTCATGATAGAATTTTCAGATGAACTGCGCTGAGCGACTGGTTTCGATTTTTGGCAGTCAGGCCGAGGTGGCCCGGCGCTTCCGCCTGGATCGAGCGGTGGTCAATAACTGGGTCAAGTCCGGTTATGTCCCGGCGCGCTGGGCAATGGAAGTCGAGCACGCCACCGAGGGCAAAGTCGCCGCGGTCGAGGTGCTCAACGAAGCCAACGCCAAGAAGCCGGTCAGAGTCAAATCGCGCCCCGACGATCTGTTCGGGTCGCATCTACCAGGGAGTGACGCCATGAGTGATTTCGCACCAGCCAAACGCATCCATTCTTTCCATCCGCCGCAGCGCACGCTGATGGGGCCCGGTCCGTCCGAGATCAACCCGCGCGTGATGGCGGCGATGAGCCTCCCGGCGATCGGCTATCTCGATCCGGTGTTCGTGGAGATGATGGAAGAGTTGAAATCGCTGCTGCGTTATGCCTTCCAGACCAAGCACTCGCTGACCTTTCCGGTTTCCGGACCGGGCTCTGTCGGCATGGAGTATTGCTTCGTCAACCTGGTTGCCCCCGGTGACAAGGTCGTCGTCTGCAGGAACGGCGTGTTCGGCGGGCGCATGATCGAGAACGTCGAACGCTGCGGCGGGACGCCGATCATCGTGGAAGATGCATGGGGCGAGCAGGTCGATCCGCAAAAGCTGGAAGACGCGCTGAAAATGAACCCGGACGCGCGCCTGGTCGCGTTCATTCACGCCGAAACTTCGACCGGGGTGCAGTCCGACGCCAAGACGCTGGTCGAGATCGCGCACAAGTACAAGGCGCTCGCCATCGTCGATGCCGTGACCTCGCTCGGGGGCACGCCTGTGCTGGTGGACGAGTGGAAAATCGACGCCGTCTACTCCGCCAGCCAGAAATGCCTGTCGTGCACGCCGGGCTTGTCGCCGGTGTCGTTCAGCGATCGCGTGGTCGATCACGTCAAGGCGCGCAAGGACAAGATCCATTCCTGGTTCATGGACATGAACCTGCTGCTGGGCTACTGGGGCGCGACCACCCGCACCTACCACCACACGGCCCCTACGAACAGCCTGTACGCGCTGCACGAGGCGCTGCTGATCATGAAGGAAGAGGGCATCGAGAACGCCTGGGCGCGCCATACGCGCCATCACCTCGCGCTGAAGGCCGGCCTCGAAGCCATGGGGTTGAAGTTCCTGGTGAAGGAGGAGGCGCAGTTGCCGCAGATGAACGCGGTGTTCATCCCCGAGGCAATCAAGGCGCGCGAAGCCGAAGTGCGCAAGACACTGCTTACCGAATTCAACCTTGAGATCGGCGCCGGCCTGGGGCCCCTGGCCGGCAAGATCTGGCGCATCGGCCTGATGGGCTACTCGTGCAAACCGGAAAACGTGATGCTGTGCCTGTCGGCACTCGGTTCGGTGCTCTCCGACATGGGTTTGGCGATCCACGTTGGCAATGCCGAGGCGGCTGCGCACGGCGCCTATGCGGCGTTGCACGCGAAGGCGGCGCAGCAGAAGCAGCAGCAGAAAAAGCACGCCGCTTAGGCGAACGATCGCCGGCGCAAGCGGTGCACATCGACCAGGAATCGCCCTAATGTACCAGCCTTCCCATTTCGAAGAGCGGCGTCCCGAGGTTCTGCGGCAGATGATACTGGCGCACCCGCTGGGCGAGTTGATCACCCTGGGGCCGCAGGGCTTGAATGCGGACCACATTCCGATGGAATTCGATCCGGAACCGGCGCCCCATGGCACGCTGCGCTGCCACGTGGCGCGCGCCAATCCCGTGTGGCGCGAGCATCGCAGCGATGTCGAGGCGCTGGTCGTCTTTCGGGGGCCGAGCGCCTATGTCTCGCCTTCCTGGTATCCGAGCAAACAGGAAACGGGCAAGGTCGTTCCGACCTACAACTATGCCGTAGTCCACGCCTACGGCACCTTGCGCGTCGTCGAGGATCCGGTTTGGCTGCGCGCTCTTGTGGACCGCCTCACGCGCAGGCATGAAGCGATGCTGCCGCAGCCCTGGAACCTAGCTGACGCGCCGGAGGATTACATACAGTCCATGCTGCGCGCGATTGTAGGCCTCGAAATCGATGTCTCCCGCATGCTGGGAAAGTGGAAAACCAGCCAGAATCGCAGCCTCGCCGATCGCGCGGGGGTGGCGCGCGGCTTGGCCAGACTGGGCGACACTGCCGCCGATATGGCGCAATTGGTCAATCAGAATCTGGGAAACTAGCGTATCGTTTCTACCGTGTTGCGTCAGCAGCAACAGGGGATTTTCTCGCGTGGCGTGATAGCATAGCTGCGTAATTAATCCGAGGTAATGCCATGTGGCCCGAGCCGGGGGATACACTCCGCGCCGGAGACTGCCAAGGAGGGGAATCATGATAGCCCGGGTTTTGGAGCGGGCGCTGCGTGTCGTCGTACTGGCGTTCGCGGCCGTACCCGCGCTGATCGCGCCGCACGCCGCGCTTGCGCAGGAACGCTATCCCAGCCGGCCGATCCGCATGATAGTGCCGTTCACGGCCGGCACCGGCATCGACATTCTCGCCCGAACCATAGGGCAGAAGCTCTCCGAGCGCCTGAAAGTGCCGGTGGTGGTCGACAATCGCGCCGGCGCCAGCGGCAACATAGGCACCGAGGCCGTGGGAAAAGCGCCCGCAGACGGCTATACGCTGCTGATGACCGCGAGCACCATTGTGCAAAACGCCGCGTTGTCGCGCTCCGTCCCCTACGATCCGGTGCGCGGGTTCGCACCGATCGGAATTACGGCAATCGGCAACCTGGCGCTGGCGGTGCATCCCTCGGTCGCGGCGAAATCCGTGGCCGAATTCGTCGCCTTGGCCAAGGCGCAGCCCGGCCGGCTGAACTATGCGTCGCCCGGCAGCGGCACGCCGCACCACCTGGCGATGGAACTGTTCAAGCATAACTTCGGCATCGATATCACGCATGTGCCGTACAAAGGGACCGCCGGCGCTGTGACCGACCTGCTTGGCGGGCAACTGCAGGCGATGTTTCTGCCGGTGCACGTCGCCCTGCCGCACGCGCAGGCGGGAAAGCTGCGTCTGCTCGCAGCGGGAGGGGCGCGCCGCTCGCCCGTTACGCCGGAATTGCCTTCGTTGGCGGAGGAGGGCGTGCGCGATATCGATGTCGACATCTGGTACGCGCTGTTCGCGCCCGCGGGCCTGGGGCGGGAACCACTGAATCTGCTCAATGGCGAAATCGCGGCGATCCTCGCGTTGCCCGATGTGCGGGAGAATCTGCAAAAGCAGGGACTTAATCCCCAGACCGGTTCGCCGGAAGACTTGGCGCGCCTGGTCGAGACCGACTTGGAGCGCTGGACGCGGGTGGTGCGCGCGGCGGGCATACGGGCCGACTGAAATACCGAACCACAACAGGAAGCGACAATGAAACTCGATATTTTCAATCATTTTTTTCCGAAGAAATTCTACAAGCGCATGCTCGAGGTTTCGCCCAAGGGGCGTGACATGCAAAAGCGCGTGCGCGAAATCCCGTGCATTACCGACCTGGACGAGCGCTTTCGCATCATGGATCAGTTCGGGGACTATGCGCAGGTCCTTTGCCTGCCCTCGCCTCCGATCGAGGTTTTCGGTCCGCCGCCGTTGTCGACGGAAATGGCGCGGCTCGCCAACGACGGTTTTGCCGAGCTGGTGCGCAAGTACCCCAAGCGTTTTCCGGGGTTCGTCGCGTCCCTGCCGATGAACGATCCGAAAGGTTTGCTGGTCGAGGCGCGCCGCGCGATCAAGGAACTCGGGGCGGTCGGGGTGCAGGTATTCAGCAACGTCAACGGGCGTCCGCTTACCGCGCCCGAGACGCTGCCGCTGTTCGACCTCATGGCGAAGCTTGACCTGCCGATCTGGCTGCACCCGGCGCGCGGCGCCGACGTTCCGGACTACAAGGGCGAGAAGAAGAGCCACTATGAAATCTGGTGGACCTTCGGCTGGCCCTACGAGACCAGCGTGGCGATGGCGCACATCGTGTTCGCCGGTTTGTTCGACAAATACCCGAACCTGAAAATCATCACCCATCATCTGGGCGCAATGGTTCCCTACTTCGAGGGCCGCGTCGGCCCGGGCTGGGACCAGCTCGGCAGCCGCACCTCCGACGAAAACTATTACGCCCTGCTGGCGAAGCTGAAGAAGCGCCCCCTGGATTATTTCAAGATGTTCTATGCCGATACAGCGGTGTTCGGTTCGCTGGAAGCGACCAAGTGCGGGCTGAAATTCTTCGGCCCGGACAAGGTGCTGTTCGCCTCAGACGCGCCGTTCGATCCGGAGAAAGGTTCGGCCTATACCCGCTGGACCATCGAGATCATCGACCACCTGGATCTGTCGCCGGCCGAACGCCACGCGATCTACGAGGGCAACGCGCGCAAGCTGCTGAAGCTGGGCTAGACGCGATCACTCTTGAAGCTTGCGCGGACGGCGGCCCGTCCGCGCGGATCGCCAATTGTGTGCGGATGCGTGCGGATGAAAAGCGCAACCGCACGCAATCGGCGATCTTGTTGAAAAGCAACCCAAAGTGGAATTCTCTATTGTCCCTATATAACTTCAGGCAATAAGCAATCTGCCATTCCTTACTTGCGCCGCGCCACGACGCCGGTATACTTCGCGGTCCCATATCAAGGAGCCCGCCAACGTGAAAATCGAAACCCTCGCTCTGCATGCGGGCTACAGCCCCGAACCCACCACCAAGGCGGTGGCGGTGCCGATCTATCAGACCACGTCCTATGCCTTCGACGATACCCAGCACGGTGCCGACCTGTTCGACCTGAAGGTGGCGGGCAATATCTATACGCGGATCATGAATCCGACCCAGGACGTGCTGGAGAAGCGCGTTGCAGCCATGGAAGGCGGCGTCGCCGGGCTCGCGCTGGCCTCGGGCCAGGCGGCGATCACTTATTCCATCCTCACCATCGCCGAGGCCGGGGACAACATCATTTCGGCGAGCACGCTCTACGGCGGGACCTACAATCTGTTTGCGCACACCTTTCCCCAGTTCGGCATACAGACCCGCTTTGCCGACTATCGCGATCCGGAGGCCTTCGGCGCGCTGATCGATGCCAGGACCAAGGCCGTCTACGTCGAATCCATCGGCAACCCGCTGGGAAATATCACCGACTTCGAAAAAATCGCCGTCATCGCCCACCGCCACGGCGTGCCCCTGATCGTCGACAACACCGTGCCCACGCCCTATCTTCTGCGCCCGTTCGAATTCGGCGCGGACATCGTGGTGCATTCCCTGACCAAATATCTCGGCGGTCACGGCAATTCCATCGGCGGCATGATCGTCGATTCGGGCAAGTTTCCCTGGGCCGAGCACAAGCAAAGGTTCCGCCGCTTGAACGAGCCCGACGTTTCCTACCACGGCGTGGTCTACACCGAAGCGTTGGGCCCCGCGGCTTACATCGGCCGTGCGCGCGTGGTGCCGCTGCGCAATACGGGCGGGGCGATCTCGCCGTTCAACGCATTCCTGATCCTGCAGGGGGTCGAAACCCTGGCGGTGCGCATGGAACGGATCGTCGACAATACCCTTGCCGTGGCGAATTATCTCAAGGGCCACAAGAAAGTGAGCTGGGTAAACTACGCCGGCCTGCCGGATCACCCGGACCACGCGCTGGCCAGGAAGTACATGGGAGGGCGCCCTTCCGGGATCCTGACTTTCGGCGTCCAGGGCGGTGTTGCGGGCGGGTCGAAATTCCAGGACGCGCTGAAACTTTTCACGCGCCTGGTCAACATCGGCGACGCCAAGTCGCTCGCCTGCCATCCCGCGTCCACCACGCACCGGCAGCTGTCGGCGGAGGAAATGGTGAAGGCGGGTGTCACCGGGGACATGGTGCGCCTGTCCATCGGGATCGAGCACATCGACGATCTTAAAAACGATCTGGAGCAGGCGTTGCAGGCGGTCTAAGGCATGACACTGGCCGCCCTCGCCGGTGCTTAGGCTTAAGTACAAGCTGGCTGTATGAGGCGTGGCCGGGCTGCGGCGGAGCGCAACGGTGGCGCATGCGCTAACATCCGTGCCGTATTTTCTTGGGAAGCGACCTGGCGCGCGATGGCATCGGCTGCTCCAAATCGGATTCGAACTTGCCTGCGGCAGGCTGCAGCCGCACTGATTGCGGCCGGCGGTCTGGGCTTTGCAGCTTGGCCCGCCTGCGCCGAGATGATCGACGAGATCCAGGTCTACACCGACGACATCAACAAGCCCGGAGAATTCGGGCTGGAACTGCACGTCAATACCACGCCCAAGGGGCGCAGCATCCCGCGGTATCCTGGCGAAATCACACCCCAGCATGGACTGCGATTCACGCCGGAATTTTCGTACGGGCTGACCCGGGAACTGGAGGCAGGGCTGTACCTGCCCTACGCCCGCGATGCGGAGGGGGCCATACGATTCGCAGGGCCGAAATTGCGCCTGAAATGGCTGCCGCTGCGGCCCGAAGAGGGCAATCAGGGATGGTTCATGGGCGCAAACCTCGAATATGGGCTAGTCGCCGCGGCCTTCGAGCAATCCAGCAGGTCGCTCGAGTTGAGGCCCATCCTCGGCTATCGCGGCAGGGAATGGCTCTTCGCCGCGAATCCCATCCTCGGCTGGGACCTGGCCGGGCCGGACCGCGACGGCAAACCCGATTTCAGCCCCTCGGCCAAGGTCGCCCGGAACCTTGCCGCGGGTATCGCACTCGGCGTCGAGTATTACGCCGGACTGGGCAAGTTGAACAATATCCTGCCGCACGTGGAGCAGTCGCACACGCTCTATTTTGCCCTCGACTACGACCGCAAACCCTGGGTGTTCAACGTCGGCATCGGGCGCGGACTGACCGGCGCGACCGACCGCTGGACGCTGAAGACCATCATCGAATTGCCCTTTGACTAGGTGATTAGGACAGCGGTTCGCATCCGGCGGATTGGATCGTGTTCGGGGTCGCCGCAAGGTGGAGCCGCCAGAGCGATGAATGGCGCAGCCCCCTATTTCAGCTCGCGTCTGAACACTTCATCGGCCGCCGAGGCGGACATGCCCTTGCAACGCGCATTCCACAGGTAATTGAATACCGAAACGTTCAGGGCACCCTCAATCTGGGGAGGAGGCTTATCGGCAGGACCGGCGAGAAACCGTTTTCCATTTACCGTCCCGCAAACGAGCGTTCCCAGATTGTCCCGAATGAGTCTGAGGCCTTCGAACGCAATATCCGTCGGAAGCCCCAGCTTTCTTGCGACCGCCGCGCGAACCTCCTGGAGTACGGGCTCTTCGCTTTCATGTTGGGCAATTGACGTTGACGAATGCGACAGCAGCGCGAGAACCATTGCGAGTTGGGGCCTGAAGACCATAGTTCAGATTAAGCCTAGACCAGGCGGAGCCCGCCGGTGCCGGTCCCGCGCCGGCAGGGGCTCGAATTTCTCCCGCGACAGCCCTTACTTCGACGGCATGTCCTGCAGGTAAGCTGCGACCGCCTGCATTTGCTGGTCAGTGAGCGGGTGCGTTACCACCTTCATCGCGGCGCCGTCTGGCCGCTGGTCTGTGCGCTGGAAGACCGAGAGTTGCTTGACCACGTAATCGGAATGCTGGTTCGCAATACGCGGGAACTGGCCGTTGCCCTGGCCGCGGTCTCCGTGACAGGTGCTGCACGGTGGAACGCCCTGTGTAGGCGCACCGCTGTCAAAGATCTGCTTGCCGTCGGCTACAAGATTAGGGTTTCCCGGACCGGGGGAGGACGGAGTTTGCGCGGAAAAATATGCCGCCAGGCCCTTGATCTGATCGTCGGTCAGGCTGCGGCTGATGCCCCACATGTATTCGTATCCCGCCGGGTCGGCGCGCCTGTGGTTCCTGAACTCGCTCAACTGTGCGACCAGGTATTCCTCAGGCTGCCCTGCCAGTCGGGGGAAGTTAGGCGAGGTCGAATTGCCGTCGATCTCGTGGCAATTCGAGCACACTTGCGTGGCGAGGGTCCTGGCCGGGGTGTTCGGGTTCGCCAGGGAGCGCGAACGATCTATCGAAGAGCAGCCGGCGCCGATCGCGACTGCTGCCAGCGCCAGTATGATGCAAGCTCGCTTCATGTTGACTCTCCAAAAAATCTGACTGCCATAAGGGATCGGCGCAAAGCCGGTGCTGCAGGGCTTCGAATTTGAAGCCGCCTACTAGTACGCGCCCCAGATATAAAAGAACAGCGAGTTGTTGTCTTTGGCATCCCGGCCCAGGCCATCGTAGTTGCTGGCTGCGCCGTTGAACTTGGAATACGAGGTGTATTGCAGGCCTACCCGGACATACTGCACCGGGGTCCAGAAGGCTTCATAGGTGAAGCCGCTCGTCGCCGGGTTGCCGGTAAGGTTGCCGCCGACGCGGGTGGACAAGGCGGTCGCCCCTAGCGCGCCGGTAGGGTCGCTGGTAATCAATCCAGTCGTCGGGTCGTAACCGGAGGTCTGGTTCAGGGTATTCGTGCTGCCGGTGCGGTTGAAATAGCCCAGGCTGCCGCCGTACTTTGCACGATAGACATAGGTCAGCTTGGCGCGAAGGATGTTGGTCGTATCGGAGACATTGGAATTGGGCAGCCCCATGTTGCCCAGCGCGTCCGAGGCAAACGCCGATGGTTGATTGGCCATGGCATCGGAGTACCGAACCTTGCTCGTCATGTAGGCGGCCTGCGCCGTGACGGTATGCGGGTCGAGTAGATACTGGTATTGGGCGTCGAAGCCCTGGTCCTTGCGCCGGCTGAACGCGGTGGGATCGGAGGTGTCCTCCGGATTGTCATACACGTCGGAAACCATGCCGGAGGCGCCGAGCATGATATTGTGCGCGCCCCATTCGCGCGTCAGCGCCAGCCGCCAATAGGGGCTCGGTCCCTTCAGCTTAACGGTTCCTAGATTGTTCGTTCCGGCGCTCATGAAGGAGAGGCCGCGGTTGGCGGTCTTGTATGCGCCCAATTCGGCATAGAGCAGCTTGTTCAGGTAGGCATAGGCGCTCAGGCCCGCCACCTGGCCGCCGGGACCGTAGCCGGGGTAAGGCGCGGCGCCGTCTATGAACTGGCTGCTGCTCGGGCTCGGGACAGGAACGTATTGCATCCAGGACGCGGCAGTATTCCAGGGATCGGATACCGAGGGGTTGTTGTTCGCCGAAACGCCGAAGATCAGGTCCCGGTTTGCGTCGATGAAGCGTTCGGCATAGCGCAGGTCGATATTGTCGGCGCTGGTGTGGCCCTTGAACGAGGTGGCACCCATGCCGTCGCCCGCGACCCCCTGCTCGGCATAGTTGTCGTAGGTGATCTGCGAAAACAGCCCGATGTTTTCGGTAACCTTGCCGGCGATAAATAGACTTCCCGATGAAAACAATCCCGCGCCGTTTTTGGCGAAATCGGCCGGCGGGTTGTCGCTCTTGGTCGTATCCTTGACCCGGGAAGTAGTCATGACGCCCATCACCGAAAGCGGAAGGGCGCGCTGGCCGATGGTGTAACCGGTCATTTTGAACATGCGCCCATAGGGCGTCAGCTCGGGGAATTGGCCGCCGGCGTGACAGGCCACGCAATTGTGGCCGGTCTGGCGCGCGAATGCGGGCAGGGCTTGGGCTTCGCGCGGCGCTAAGATCAGCAGTAGCGGCACGAGCGCGGCGGCGGCAACGGTTCCCGCGATAAGCTTGCGGCCCAATCTACCCCAGAGCATCGTCGCGCCAGGGATTCGAACTGCATGGCCCTTCGGAGTCGACGCTTCCGGAATACGTTGTAATCTGTGCATATCCATACCTTTCGTAGGGTTAATCCCAATACTTAAAGTAATTTGGCAAGGATATACTATAAATATCAAAATAACACTGCGGAATGGTGGTAAACCCTAATGCCGGATTCGACATCTACGTCACATTCGTCGGTGCTTGTATAATCGGGATTACGCAATTGCCGAAAATATTGCAGTCAACCCTAGGAAGGAACGTACATGAAGAATATTCAAATGCAGCGCCGGCAGTTTCTGAAGTATGGCGGGGCCACTCTCGCGATGATTCCGGTGATCACTGTTTCCGGCCGGGCCTATGCCGCGACCAATGCCACCATGCGTACCTCCCTGAAATACCAGGACAAGCCAGAAGGCGACAAGAACTGCGCCAATTGCATGCAATTCGTGCCGGGCAAGACCCCCACGGACTTGGGCGGCTGCAAAGTCATGGCAGGCGATACCGAAATATCGCCTAAAGGCTATTGCATGGTCTGGGCCAAGAAAGCGTAACAACTGCGATCAAGGCGGGACGATGGTCCCGCGAATGATTCGCTAGCACTTCCACGCCCGGGAGCAAACCTGGGCACCTAGGCACCCAGGCGAGCGCGCGCCGCGTCGTACTCGCGCCTTAGCCGATCTACCAGTTCGGCGGTGCTCGGCACATCGTCAATCTGGCCCACGCCCTGGCCGGCGCTCCAGATGTCGCGCCAGGCCTTGCGCGCGCCGCCTTCGCCGGAGCCGAAGTTCATCCTGTTCTTGTCCTGCGGCGGTAGTTTGTCCGGATCGAGTCCAGTCTGCAGTACGCTGTGTTTGAGGTAGTTGCCGTTGATGCCGGAAAACAGCGCGGTGTAGACGATGTCCTCCGCAGCCGACTTGATGATCATCTGCTTGTAATCCTCGCTCGCATTCGCTTCCCTGACCGCGATGAAGCGCGTGCCCATGTATGCGAGGTCGGCGCCGATCGCCTGCGCCGCGAGCACCGAGGCGCCGTTGGAAATGGCGCCGGCGAGGACGATCGTCTTGTCGAAAAACTTGCGCACCTCCGGTAGCAGCGCAAACGGCGACAGCGTTCCCGCGTGTCCGCCGGCGCCGGTGCATACCAGGATCAGACCGTCCACGCCCGCGTCGGCCGCCTTGCGTGCATGGCGCACGTTGATCACGTCGTGCAGCACGATGCCGCCGTAGCTGTGCGCGGCTGCTATTATTTCCCCGGGTGGGCGCAGGCTGGTGATGATGATCGGCACCTTGAAGCGCACGCATACCTCCATGTCGTGCATCAACCGGTCGTTCGACGCATGCACGATCTGGTTGACGGCGAAGGGCGCGACTTTCTTCTGCGGGTGCGCCGCCTTGTATGCGGCAAGTTCGGTGGTGATGCGCTCCAGCCACACCGCGAGTTCTTCCTTCGGCCGTGCGTTCAGTGCGGGAAACGAGCCGACGACCCCGGCCTTGCACTGGGCGATCACCAGATCCGGCGTGGAGACGATAAACATCGGCGAACCGATCACCGGGACGGTCAAATTGTCCCTGAGAACTTCCGGAATAGGCATGGTGCTCCCTGTTGTTGTTGATTTTCAAACTGAATTCCATACCAAGTTATCGTTCCGGTTGATCAATGTCAACAAGCGCAGGCATCGCTGAAGCCTATAATTTTCCAGCTTGGTCGCGGCATACACAGGTGGGTAATCGCACATGCACGAGATATCGCTCGCCCAGGGCGTGCTGCAGATCATCGAAGATCATTCGAAAACGGACCAGTTTTCGCGCGTGACCGCAGTTTGGCTCGAAATCGGCGCGCTCGCGGGGGTGGAGCCCGATGCGCTGCGGTTCTGTTTCGAAGCGGTGACCCGCGACAGTCTGGCGCAGGGCGCGCGACTGGAAATCATCGATGTGCCAGGCAGTGGCTGGTGCCCGGAGTGCGGTGACACGGTGTCCATGCAGGAGCGCTACAGCGCTTGTCCGCGCTGCGGCGGATACCGGTTGCGAGCGACTGGGGGCACGCAGATGCGGGTCAGGGAACTTGAAACGGATTGAAGCGGGCGGGAGGTGGCGATGTGCACGACATGCGGTTGCGGCGAGGGCGAAACCAGGATCGAAGGCGAAGCGCATGGACATGTGCACCGGCACGCGGACGGTACCGTGCACAGTCATGCGCATGCGCACGAAACCGGGCATGTCCATGGCCACGAGCACGTTCACGCCGGCGCAGAGCAGGCGGACGCGCTCGCGCCCGGCGTGCCGCCGGGACGCATGGTGCGGATCGAGCAGGATATCCTGTCGAAGAACAACGCCTACGCCGACGCCAACCGCAAACTTTGGTCCGGGCGCGGCATATTCGCGCTGAATCTGGTCTCCAGTCCGGGCTCGGGCAAGACGACGTTGCTGGTGCGCAGCATCGAGATGCTCGAAGGCAGGCTGCCGCTGGCGGTGATCGAAGGCGATCAGCAGACCAGCAATGATGCCGAACGCATACGCGCCGCCGGGGCGAATGC
>Ga0194060_10002276_pt1 | contig 13706 bp, 13 predicted proteins | sample SepL225m_MetaG_FD_163427 | JGI IMG/M metagenome (GOLD analysis project Ga0194060, IMG submission 163427) | Anoxic zone freshwater microbial communities from boreal shield lake in IISD Experimental Lakes Area, Ontario, Canada - Sep2016-L222-5m | ecosystem: Environmental > Aquatic > Freshwater >... | reverse complement strand
CCCCCTGACCCCTCCTCCCTACGAGGAGGGGGAACGCCTCGTTGGACGGCGGGCATGAAGTCCCCACACACCGCCGTCCGAATCCTGCCTGGAAAATCCTTGAATCGCCGCATGTCTCGCCTTGCGTCCCACATGGCCGGATCGTTGGACGTCGTCCTCAGTCTCCCGTGTCCGTTGACTCGTTCCAGGCAGCCGCCGCCTTGGCGATCGATTCGTTGTGCGATCTGATACCAGCATGCCACGGAAACGGCCAAAAGTCAACCATTTTTAGGCTAATATTAGCCATTATTTCTGTCCTGTTTTTCTGACAGGACAATCAAAAACGCGCGGATTTTCCGCGCGTTCATTCGTCGGTTTGATTGTCGGAGTCCTCGGGACAATCCGCTGTGGGTAACGCTAGGCGCGCGGCACGATCCTGTCCTTCCCCATGTATGGGATCAGCGCTTCCGGGACCGTCACGGTACCGTCCTCCTGCTGGTAGTTCTCGAGGATCGCGATGATCGTCCTCCCCACCGCGAACGCCGTGGCGTCGTTTGTGTGAACGAACTGTGTCGTTCCGTCCGCCCGCTTTACCTTCGTTCCAAGCCGTCGCGTCTGATAGTCGGTCATGTAATCCGACGAGTGCGTCTCGCGGTACTGCGACTGTCCCGGCATCCACGACTCGAGGTCGAGGTGCCGCGCGTCCGGGTCGCCCTGGTCGCCGGTGCAGGTCATCACGATCTGGTACGGGATGCCAAGTGCCTGCATGAGATGCTCCTGGATCGCCACGAACAGGTCTTGCTCGGCCTGGCCGTCTTCGGGCGCGGTGAACGATTCCATCTCTACCTTCTCGAACTGGTGGACGCGCAGGATTCCCTTCGTGTCCCTCCCGTAGCTTCCCGCCTCGCGACGGAACGCCGGAGTGAACGCGACATAGCGCGCCGGGAGCTGTGCCTCCTTCAGCGTCTCGCCCATGTGAATCGGGCCGAGCGTATGCTCCGCGCTGCCGATGAGGAACAGGTCGTCGGCCGGAAGGTAGTACCGCTCGTCCTTCGGCTCGAGGCGCGCCATCTTGAGGAACACCTCGGGGCGGATCATGAGCGGCGGCGCGACGGGAACGAAGGGCCTCGACGAGACGGAGAGCCCGGCGCGCTCGATGATCGTCTTCAATGTCCCCTCGTGCATCACGACGGAAAACGCCAGCTGCTGGAGCGCGTACTGCATCAGCACGAGGTCGCCCATCAGGTACGCGAACCGCGTCCCGGCCACCTCGGTCGCCTTCTCCGTGTCGATGATCCCAAGCGCCTCGCCGATGGCCATGTGGTCCTTCGGCGCGAACCCGAAGTCGGGCTTCGTTCCCCACTGGCGCAGCACGACGTTCTCGGAATCGTCCTTGCCGACGGGAGTGTCCGAGCTCGGCAGGTTCGGAACGGACAACACGAGCGGGCGGAATTCCTCCTCGATCTTAAGCGTCTCGGCCTCGAGCAGGGCCGCCGCTTCCTTCAGCGCCTTTCCCTTCTCAACGTCACGGTTCTTCCCCGCCTCCTTGCGCTCCGCATTCACCCCGTCCAGCTCCTGCTGAACGCGCCGGCGCTCGGAATCAAGAAAAATAACCCGGTCGATGTCGACCTTGGAGTTCTTGGAAACGCACGCTTTCTTGAAGAGATCCGGGTTTTCACGCAGAAGATTGAGATCGATCATACGGGGACAGTTTGCCGGAAATGGCACGGATTGGCAAACCAAAGCCCCGCCGATCGCTCGACAGGGTTTGAATCTTATCGGAACAACTGCACAAGGATGACGATTGCCGCGAGAACCATGAAGACCTTGAAAATGGTCGAAAGAGTCTTCACCCGGGCCGCCGATCCCTTGGACATCGCCATAATCTCGTCGGCGCGCTCCATGCTCTTTCGCGTCATCGCGTTTCCCTCGACAAGCAGGTCGCGGATCTCGGCAAGTAGCTGATCGGACATATGCGTTGTGCGTTTTGAGATTAATTGACCTTGAACAAATCGCCCTCGTCGAACCCGACGAACGTCTCGAAGCCCGGCGTCCCGACCGTCCTCGCGAGCGACCGTCCGATGAGAAGCGCATAGCCGAGGACGAGCGCAAACTCCGCGTCGAGGCGGACATCCTCCGGCCAGGACGGGAGAAGCTCGCTGACGGCGCGAAGGACGGCGGAATCCGCGTACCGCCCGGCCGGCCACCAATCCGGCGCGGGGCCGGGTTCCCTGCCGGCGACGAAGCCGCAGGCGTAGAGCGTCCACAGGTGGTCCTGCGTGCCTGCGGGCTTCATCTCGACGAGGCCGAAGTAGACCGTGACAATGTCGGAGGACGGAGGTTCCGTCGCGAGAAGCCCGCGGAACCATTCCTCCAGCCGCGCCGAGTCGGCCGCGACGTCGAGGGCGCGAAGCGATGCGAGATCGCAATCGGGTTTCGCGACCGCGAACCGGTCGAGGATGGCCGCGAAGCCCGCCTCGACCGACTCCGCCGTGGCGGAGATTCGCTCGATGTCTTTGATGAGTTTGATATCCATATCGGAACCTCACTCGATCATTCTGCCGGAAAGATCGTTGGTAAGCTCGTATTCTCACGGTCGCTCAGTCTATTACATTCCACGTTGGTAAGCTTTGCTTTTTCAATAGCGAGCTTGACCGGCTCGGAAACAACGACCATCGCCGTTCCCTCTGGAATAAAGAGATCAGTTCCGTCCCACGTCTCTTTGTCGAAGAACATGCCCCTGGCGACCTGCATGTTTTTCTCCGGGAAGGCCGGCCATGGTTTTGGCCCGTATACGCTCAGGTCGTCCTTTATTGGACCGCTTCGCCCTGTCACCGCCAGCCCATGGTAACCCGGGATCTCATTCCCTTCCTTGTCTTAAATGACAACCGGGAACGTCGACCATCCCGTGAACTTCCCGGTCCGCAGCACGTCAATAAGCTTGTCACTTGCGAGCTCGATGATTGCCCACGTGGTCCCGATCAAATCCGTAGGCCTGCTTCCGAACTGCTTGCGGCGGAAGGAAACTGGCTGGCGCGGTACGAGATCGCCGCGAAGCAGCCGATCGGCCGTGTCTCGGCCGAACGTTTCGTCCGTATCGAGATGCAGCGCCTGCCGATTCATCGAGTTGGACATCGTGTAGAGATGGTCGAACCAGGGATCCATACGCTAGAAGTGAGTTTCAAGATTATATTGCCTCGCAAGCTCTCGCGCGAACATTAGAATATCACAATCGGTCGCATTCGGATTTTTCTTAAAGAATTCTTCCCATTTCCGATTATATTCTCCGCGAATGGGGTCAGGTCCGGAATCGGGAAAAATTCCCGATTCCGGACCTGACCCCATTCGCGGCCCGTTCGCGTTCGCGCAGTGCGTTCGGGCAGGCGCGATCGCATTGGCAATGTCAGGCCGTGGATCCGAAATTTCGTCGGACAACCTTTCCGACCGAAGAGGGATCAAGCCCAAGGTGCCGTGCGATCTCGGAAAGCAAGTACCCGCAACGCTCCCTCGCGAACACGATGGCCCCATTCCGCTCAATCCGACCGACGACGCCGTCGAACACCGTCGCAAGCGACGGCCTCCCGACGATCCGCTCGCCTCGCGGAAACTCCCGAACGCCTTCCCTTCCCTCCGACTGCCCGTATACCCAGTCGACAAACGGCTTACTGCCAAGGATCATCCCCTCCTCAACATCGTCGAACGGAGACGCTTCTCCAATCCCCTTGCGCACGAACTCACAGTAGCGCTTCCGCGCGGCCGTCACGTCCGGTCCGAACAATCCGAGAACCGACTCGATCCGAAGCCACGGGGGCGCGGTGGCAGTCCCGGCCGTCGCGCGGTAGCTGCTCCACTTCCACCTTCCGGGAACGCCGACCATCCCGGCACGAACGGGATTGAGCACCACGTACCGCGCCACCTCCGCAAGGTATGCGTCCTCCTCGACTAGAAACGCCTTGTACCTGCCCTGGAGCAGATGTCCGACGCGACCATGGACTTTATTGAACCGCTGCGAATACGCGCCGTTCAGGTCGCGCATGGCCACAGACAGGTTGCCGTCAACCGTCTCAACGAGCAGGTGGTAGTGATTGCCCATCAGGCAGTATGCGTAAACGACGAGATTGTGAACGTTCGAGACATCCGCAAGAATCTGCAGAAACGCGGCGCGATCGGAATCGCGCCGAAAAATGGGTTTTTTCTCATTTCCGCGAGAGGTTACGTGATAGAGCGCGCCGGGGTATTCGATGCGTAGCGGTCGGGACATAGGATTAGGTGGTGAATTATTAGGTTGGTGGGGTCAGATCCGGAATGGGGAAAAATTCCCCATTCCGGATCTGACCCCAATCGCGTATACTTGCCCCCGTATGGACCATCTCACCCTCGAGCTGACGAACCTCGGCCTGTCCGAGAAGGAGGCAACCGTGTACCTTGCCCTCCTGGAACTTTCTCCCGCGGCGGTGCAGGACGTGGCGATCAAGGCCGGGGTGAACCGAACGACGACGTATCTTCTCGTCGACGCGCTGATGAGGCGAGGGATCGTGAGCACCACGACGCACGGGAAGAAGCAGCTGTTCGTGGCCGAACCGCCGGAGCGATTGCTCACCGTCCTGCGGCTGCAGCGACGGGAGCTGGAGGAGAAGGAGCGCGAGCTGCTTACGGCGATCCCGCTCTTGAACGCGCTCCACAACTCGCGGAAGGAGAAGCCGCAGATCCGCTACTTCGAGGGGGCCGAGGGGTTGCAGACCGCGCGGGACATCTTCATGGAGGAAGAGGGCGAATTCGTTCAGATCCTTCCGCTCGACGACGCGGAGGCGAACGCCGACATCGTGCGACGCAGGCCGGACCATCTCGACCGGCTCACCGAGGGACACGTTCCCTGCCGGACGCTCCTCGTAATGGAGACGCCGGACCCGAACCGCCCGCCGTCGTACCCCTACTCGCAGGTTCGGATCGTCGCGGCGTCCGAGTTTCCGATCCACGCCGAGATCACCGTTCGCGGCAACAGCATCATGCTGTTCTCCTACCGGCCGGACATCCTCACGGTCGTCATAACGAGCAAGGCGTTCGGCGACACGATCCGGGCGCTCTTTGAGATGGCCTGGCGGTCGCGGGCATAAAAAACCGCGGCTCAGGCGAGGCGCGGCAGGGTGATCGTGGGTCGCCGTCCGCCCGGAACGCGGCGGTAGTGGACAATCTGGGCCGTGATCACCGCCGCGCAGACGAACTGGATGACGATGTTCGCCGCGATGACCGGATCCGGCTTCGCGAACGTGACGTAGCAGAATCCCGCCGCGAGCGTGTATAGCAGGAAGCCGAACTTGGCGAGCGACAGTCCGCTCGAGTTCTTCGCCTTCCAGAGCTGCCAGATCTGCATCGGGAACCCGACGAGATTCAGGGCGAGCTGGGCGAAGAAGAACTGAAAGGCAAGCGGGTTTGCCAAGATGTCGTGAAAGAGAGTCATGAGATGCTCCGTTTGTCTGCATGGATTATCGCACGGATTTCGACATTTGTCAAGCATTTTTAGGCTAACTAAAGCATAAAAATGTAATAATGTTGGAAAGATCCGACAGAAGAAAAATCGTCGCAAACGTCGACAAAATACGGATCTTTTCCGTTCGCGCACGATGGCTGTCGGCCGCGGCCAACAAAAAAAACGAGGGAAGAATCCTCGTCGAGAAAAGGAGGCCGCCAGGGTCCCCGTTGGGTCCGTCCTGGCGGGTGGCTCTATGCTTCGGGCGTTTCCAGGTTTCCCCAGATCGGCCGTCTTGGCGGCTGGTACGAACGCGTCGTCCGGGATTTCTCCCAGAGCAACGGATACGCCGTCGGGCAGACAATGGGAAGCGGATGCCCCCGTGAGCTGAAGCCGCCATCGCCGCACGCATAGCCGTTCGTATCCTTCCGCTGACCGGTCATGACAACCTCCTTGCTGGGTGGCACCCATACAAGTTGTCGCGCGACGACTGAGGGGAGTGACTCATTCTTTGGTCGATACGAACGTTCCGACGGTATTATTACGGTAAATGCGAGGGATGACAAGCTCGCATGTGGATAACGAGATGATTATCCACAACCAATCCGTTGACAAAAAGCAGTTTCCATGGTGTGATGGAGACACGAAAGAAAGTCCTAGCGCAATCTCGCGCCCGGACTTTTTTCTTTCGTCGGAGCGGACAATGGACATCATCGACAATCTCCCAATGGAAGCGGAAGATGCATTCGGCTTCTACGTCGTCATCGACCTCGAAGGATGCGAACCTCACGGGATCGGCCATCCAAGCGGCTTCGCGGACAGGCTGGATTTCCCGGACAAAAAAATTCCGGACCGTCAGTCCGGAAGCGAGCGTCGAAGCCACCGCAGCCGCTTCTCGAAATAGGCGCGAACGGCCGGGTGCGTCTCAAAGTGCGCAAGGTGTCCAAGCAACGCCAGGTCGAACGCGCGTTCCGTCGCGCACGTCGCCAACGGGCCAAGCAACTTCTCCGCCCCAATCTGTCGCGCGAACGCGACCTCCTCCTGGTGCGCCTCCATCTCGGCGCACCATTTTTGTTCCGCGAACCGCCGCGCCTCGCGATCGTCGCGAGGAGGCCGTGTCAGGTCGAGCGTTCGCGGATCGGAACGGCCCTCCTGATACTGGCGCACGTGCACCGCCTCATGAAACAACACGAGCTGCCACCAGGCATCCGTTTTGCCACAGGAGACAAAGGTATGGTCGTTCATGATGAGAACTGGAACGAGATGCCTTCCCCCCCCCTCTGATCCCGCACCTTGGACGCCGGAACGACCGCAAGCGCCGCATCGATTCCCGGAAGCCTCAGGTCGCAGAGCACGATCTCACCGCTGACGATGTCCGCGGCCAACCACACGCGCACCGTATCCGAGGGATGCGTCGTGACTAAAAATGGGGGTCAGGTCCGGAATGGGGAAAAATTCCCCATTCCGGACCTGACCCCCATTCACGTTTTTGTTTTTTTGTCGTTTCTTCGCTAACGTTAGCAACTCGCATTGACAAAACTCCAAAAAGGAGCCTAAGATGGCTGTACATTCTGCCATGCGGTTTTGTTGCCCGGAATGAGCTGGGCGGCAAGGCGTTGGTGGAGAAACTACAAAAAAAGGAAGGCACGCAATGCTCACGATCACCCTGCTGGTTCTCCTCGGCTGCACCGGCACCCAGGACACGGACTCCACGTCGACCGGCGACGCGGACACGGATACCGACGCCGACTCGGACTCGGACGCGGACGCCGACATCAGCGCCCCGTTCACCGTCGAACTCCCCGCCGGCGTCACCGGCACGGTGAGCGCCTACCTCGGCGACGAGAACGGCTACGAGGACGGAACCCCCGCCTCCGCCACCTGCGACGCCACGTCGGGCTCGTGCACCGCCACGGTCACGAAGGAAGGGATCTACTGGGTCATCGTCGACTCGCCCACCGCCCTGTTCGTGGCCAAGAGCACCACCGCCACCGCCGACGGCGCCGACCCGTCATCCTTTGCCTGGTCCACCGGCGGCTGCACCGACCCGTCGTGGGTCGCGGGCACGGACCCCATCTGCGGCGACAGCGCAGGAACCCTCGACGCATGGATCCCCGGCGAATGGGGCCTGGCCCCGAACGACCAGTACCACGAGGAAGGTGACGACCAGTACTGGGAGGTTGAGACGGATCATGCGGCACTCGAGGGTGGAGGGTTTGGGATCGTGATCACGGGAGCCTTTCACGGCGAAGAGATAACCGCCACGATGGCCGGTGACAAGTACTACGGCTGCAAGACGGACGGATCTTCTTGCGGCGGCGGACATGTGGACGTGGACCTCAGCGTGCTGCACGTATCGTACCTGTCGCAGATCGACACATCGTCAGAAAAAAATTTTGTCGAGATTTTGGTAAACTTCTAACCAAAATCAAACCGGCTCAGGATGGGGTCTGAGCCGGTTTTTTAATTCTTACAGCGAAACTTCGACGAATCCATCAAAGTTTACCCATGGATTCACAGTTGAATTACTCCTGTCTCCGCAATCATTTCCTCGCGAATTAGATGAGTCATTGTCCGGGCATTTGTTTGAATTACACTCCGCCCCATAACACCCGTCCGTCCTTCCCGTGCACTCTCCAGCGCACCAGCCCCAGTTATCCTTCACGAACAACCTCGGCTGAAATACGCAAGCGTTGGCCTCGCCGATACCACCATCTTTACATGGGGAGTTGAGAAGGCGGGTAGACGTGGAACCATCACCATCCGCGTATAGACACGTGGGAATCTCGTTCAGAAGGTTCGCGTTGCACACGTAACTATGATTGAACGTCGCATACCCGTTCGCACACGCGTTGGTGGTTGTTCCCCAGCCTTCGTCGGTCGTTCCACAGATCGGGGCATCATCCGAATCGTACCCACGCTGGTTCTTATAGTAGTTGGTGATAGCCGACGATCCAGACTGCGACTCCGGCGAAATCGGCCAGGCGCCTCCTTCGTGTGAACCCTGATCCCCGTCCCCCCAATCCATACGAATCGACCGAATCGGCATCTGGTTCTTGTCGGCGTAGGTAAAGAACGACACACTGACGCTCTTTGCCCCGTCGCCGCCCGAGATCGTTCCGCTCGACTGCTCGTTCACGGAGAACTTTCCTTCGTCGCCTTCTACGCAGTGGGTTCCGTTGCATTCGCCGACGGAGAGGACGGTTGGTGGGGTTGGGGCGGTTGGATCGGGCACGTCAGTTGGATCGCCTTCCGCGGCATAGTTCGTGCTCTGACCGTAATACCAGGGGCCGTACGCCGAAGACTCCGTATCGGAGACGGACGTGTCAATATTGCCATCCGAAGCATGCATTGCGTTATACCCCTGCGAACCGAAGGCCCAATCCGTTCCGTCAAACAGGCTGCCCACGGACTCCGATCCTGTGAACTCGCTCATTCCGTCGCGAAAGAATTGCACGTTCATCGCCTTCGTAAAGATCTGACGGAGGCGAGCGATTCCATTTTGCGAACCCTCAATTTCTGCGAACGCGGAGGTATCGGAGACTGTTCCAGAACTGTCTTGATACGCACAGACATAATTATCTAAGTAATAAACACTTTCGCCTGAAGTTTCGATATGGTATTCCTTTGCGTTCACGCACTTGATTGTCTGGCAGTCCGAATCGGTATTGCACTCGTATCCTTCCTTTGGTCCGCCCACGCAGAGCGAGGTGTCTGCGGTTCCGTCTCCATCCGTATCGGTCGGAGTTCCGCACGAAACACCGACGTCACAATCGTCAATTTCCGTTTCCGTGGCGCACGAACAATCGGTAGTGTTGCTGCAACTGCTCTCATACGCTGACCCGAGCGCGGCCGTATACGAGATCTGCGCCGAAAGGCCTACGTCATAGTACGGTCTCGCATCCGAGCCGTCCGTTCCTGACAGCGTGGATCCGTCCGGGCAGACCGCCTCCCCGTCCGTCACGTCGCCGACCGTCTGGACCGTCGAATCTCCGCTAATCGACGTACACATGTCCGCCTTCATCGGCCACTGATCCGCGTTTAGGAACTGGTCGGTCCATGTTCCAAGATCCGTTGCCATTCCATAGATCGCTTGCGGGGTCGAATTGATATAGCCGAGCTGGCTGACCGAGGAATCGGATTCCTGGATGGGATACGCAGTCGGAGACGACGACCAATCACGGTCCGTCCAAGCCCAGTTGTAATTTCCATCGCTGTCCGCAACGTCGCTGGAAACCTGTGCCAACGCGGTGCAGGCAGTGTAGCTGTCCGCACCAAACTTCAGGTTCCTGTATGCCTGAGCGTTGCCAGGTTGGTCAGATATGGCAGAAAGCATCTCCGACACGCTTTCATACGGGAAGATCAGCTTGCTTACGTCGCTGCCGACGAGCCCTTTGACTCGGCAGTCGTCATAATATTCCTGAAGCGTGTTAAAGTTGAAATCTGGCGTGGAACCGTCAAATCCCTGATCTTTGACAATATATAGATCGAACGCCGGATAAGGCGTTTCATCTCCTTGATCTTGGTATGCCAGATAGCCACCTGTTCCGTACGCACGAGTTGTCCCAAGCAAGTCGTTGAGGTGTCTGGCCGAGTAATACTTTTGAAGGACGTTTGCCAGACTTGCGGACGGAGTGCCCTCAACCGGATATGAATCCAGAGTTGACGGAGGAAGACACGCGGATCCCGCTGCGAATGACACGTCTCCGACGGTGGACGGAGATCCTTTGTACGAACCTTTTGGCACGCAGAAGAACGGGCAGTCATGGTCGATCCCAGTTTCGCAGGCCTCGTCTGTTCCATTGACCTTCGACAAGCCACCCGGACCCGTCATCACGGCGAAATAGCCGTCGGGACACCAAACGGACGAAACACAGGACTTATCTGGATGGCCCTCCACGCACCCAAGGAAATCACTCCATCCGCTATCGCCATTACACGGCGAGCCAGATCCATACTTCGACTCCGCGCATGCCGGCCCCACCCCACTACCATCATCCTCAATGGTATTCCCCACTTTCAGGTCATACGAATCCTCCATCTCTCCACAGAAATACGTCGGGGTCGCCGGGAACCCCGCCTCCAGGTATTTCCCATACAAATCCGTACTCCCGGCCAGCTGGTCAACCGGCAGCCATGTCAAACACGCGCGATCGTTCTCATCGGCGCTGCCGTAGAGTTGGATCGAGGAATCCTTTTCGAGGCAATACCCCTCCCAGCCAAGGATGTTATCCTCGCGGCTGAGGGTGTTGCAAATTCCATAGGTTCCGCAATCGACTTCCGAGTTCCCTGACGTGCACTGCTTGCCCGGGTGCGTTCCACCAACGCAGATTCCCGTCAAAGTCGTCGAATAGTTCGGCGGGTAGTACCGATACGTTCCCCCGTCGCCATAAGTTGCCTTGGTGTAGGAGCAGAGACACTTGTCGTTCGGTACGAACTCGGTGACATCGCCGTCATGATCGTAATCGTCATTCGAATCAAGAATCGGCGCACAGACGTCATTCGACTGGAAACCATACATGAAGGCGTACGGCCGGGAATCGGAAACGACTGAGCTCGGAACTGTATCGCCGGACGGTATCGCCCCTTCTGGCTGCGACAAGGCTCCGCCATCCCCAGAAATCCAAGAGTTTCCCGAGCTCGAGTCCAGAATCTTCTCCGACCACGGGGACATCGTCTCGGGATACCCGCGGCATTCTACCTCGGCGGCGGTGCCGGCCGTAAGCGGGTCGCCCTTGAGGTCGGTGAGGCACTGGTTGTTGTAGCAGGAGCCGGTCTTGGAGGTGGCGTTCGGGGTGCACCGGGCGCCGGAAAGCGCGGTGCAGTCCGCGGAGTCATGGCAATCCGACCCGGTTTCCGCAAGGTTGGAGACGCACTTGGCGAGGGTGATGTCGCAGGTCTGATAGCCGGAAGTGGCGCCGTTCGCCGTCGAGCACTCGTCGTCGGTCGTGCAGGTGGCGATCGCCGAGTCGACGTACTGGCACTGGCCGATGACGCAAATCTCGGCGTTCGCGGTGTCGCAATCATCCGAGCTGCCGCAGGCGTAACCGGTGCTCGCGCAGGTTCCGGCGGTACAGGATCCTCCCCAGCCGGAGTCGGACATGCTGCACGGGCCGGCGTTGTAGGCCAGGCGGAAATCCTGGGCGTACGTCCGGTTCGCGGTATACAGGCCGTCCGCGGAACAGTCGTGCGTCTCGGCGTCGTAGGTTACGAACGCGTCACCGTCGATTTCCGGGGTTCCACCGCCAACGTTGGCGGCAGGGATGGCGCAAATGGCTTCCTGCGTATCCGGAGCGATGTTCACCTGCGAGTAATGATCGATAGGAAGCTGGTTCGGAATCGCGTAGCCCGAGAAATCCAAACCGTTCCAGGTCACGTCGCGGCCGGCGTACTCGGAGGCGTCGAGGAGGACCGGGTCGGTTTCGGCCCACTGGGTGCAGCTCGAATTGTCGCCGGTGCCGGTGTACTTGGTACAAAGGCCGACGGAGTCGCACACCGTCGTGTACTTGCTGGTGCGCTGGTCCCACGACACCTTGCTCGAGCGGCACGAAAGCCACGCGGCGCACTGGCGGTCGCGGTACACCTTCATGACGCGGTTGGCGTCGTTCGAGAGCGAGTTGTCGGGAGTGTCGACGCACGTTCCCGCGGCGGTATCGCCGTTCACGGTGCCGATGTCCGGGCAGTCCGCGTCCTCGAAGCAGGAGCGGTCGTCGTACGTGGTGCCCGAGATAAGTTCCGAGGAAGGGGTCACGATGGAGTCTGTGGCGTCTGCGAGCACGTACTGGCAACGGCTCTTGCACGGATTGAAGCTGGTCCCGTCGGTCGCGACGATATCCTCTCCCCCGTCCTTGCACGAGATCGGGTCCACCTTCGCCCCCGGCGCCTCGCCATAAAGGACGTCGGCGTGAACGGACGCGATGTACGACGCGGTCGTGTTGTACGTGAGGGCCGACACGTCCGAGTCGTAGAACAATCCGCAGCCGGCCTTCTGGCTCACCTGTCCCTGGCACTGGTCGGACGCGTTAAGCGAGTCCTCGGAGAGCGAGGAGTCGTCGAGGAAGTAGTAGGGGGTGCCGGCCGGGTACGTTCCGGAGCCGGTGTCGGACTCGTCGTCAAACTCGGTGCAGAGGTCGGCGGACGAGGGACAGCTGGCGACCCAGCCGGAATAATCGTCGTCGCCGTTGCGCCAGACGCCGTACTGGGAGCCGTTGATGAGGTAGGAGGAATCGTCGGTGGGTCCGAAGACGCCGTCGCCGTTCGTGTCCGTCCAGTAGCACGGCTCGCTCGTGCCCGTCTTGAACCAGCCGGAGTAGGTGGTGGAATCGATGGTGACGCCGCTCTGGTATTCGCAGGTCTGGTCGGACGGGTCCTTGAAGTAGAAGTTCCCGTCCTGGGTGCTCGACCACTCGGCGCAGAAAAGAGAGCGGTCCTCGCAGAGGGTGTCGGAGTAGGAGTCCGGGTCGTTGATGACGTACGTCGAAGTGAATCCGGTCACCTCGGTCTTGTCCTGGCTGTACGTCGGAAGGCCGATCTCCTGGCAGCCGACGTTCTCGGCGGTACAGGTGGCGGAACCGTTGTCGACGACGTAGGCGGGCGAATCCCCTTCCACGACCGCGGCCTCGGGGCCGATCTGGAGCTCGAACCCATCTGCGGACGGGAAGGTCGACGGCAGCGAGCCGGCGCGGTCGAAGAGACAGAAGGTATCTCCGGACGCGATGGTGCAGGCCGTTTCCCCCTCGAGCACGCAGTCGGTGTTGGATTCGACCGTTCCGGCAGTGTTTACGCATCGGGCATTGTACGTCATGCCATACGCGCTGTCGGAGCTGTGCGTGTCGTAAATGGCCTCGCAGCCGACGACTTCCTCGGAACAGAGGTCGGAGAACTGGTACAGGTCGGCGGCGTCGCCGTTCTGGTCGGTGTACGCCTGACAGCCCAGGTAGTACTGCGGGCTTGGCGCGCCGTCGGGGGTCGTGTCGCACGTCGAAGGGACCACCCAGGAGTCCTGGATGAGCGTGACGTTGTCCTCGAGCGCCTTGAGGCGGACGTTGTCGAGATAGAAGATGGAGGACGCGCTGCTGCTGAACGCGAGGATGGACGCGTCATCAAAGGTCGAGAAATCGGTCGTGTCGAGCGGCCCGAGCGTGTACTCGTGCCATCCGCTGTCCAGGGAGAGGGCGTCGTTGTCATTTTGGCCGTCCGTCGGGTCCACGAAGTCGTGGGTCGTTCCCACTCCGCCCTTGTCGACCACCGTGACGTGGAC
>Ga0194060_10002275_pt1 | contig 13707 bp, 9 predicted proteins | sample SepL225m_MetaG_FD_163427 | JGI IMG/M metagenome (GOLD analysis project Ga0194060, IMG submission 163427) | Anoxic zone freshwater microbial communities from boreal shield lake in IISD Experimental Lakes Area, Ontario, Canada - Sep2016-L222-5m | ecosystem: Environmental > Aquatic > Freshwater >... | reverse complement strand
TGTTCCGACGCCGCCAACAATCGGGTGTGGCATCGCCTGACGGCGCAGGTCCGACCTTCGCCCCACGAAACCGCCGCGGACGGCGGTGGCGATGGATCGGCGTCGCGGTGGCCGCGGGCCTCGCGCTCGCCATCGCGGTCGGCCACGCGGCGATCCTGGAGTGGATGGGATCGCACATGGTGGTCAACGAGCCGCTGGCGCCGGCCGACGTCCTGGCCGTGACGTTCGACAGTCGCGAAGGCGGGCTCATCGAGATCGCCGATCTGTATCACGAAGGATGGGCGCGCGCCGTGGTGGTGATCGAGCCGTCGCTGAATTCGATGGAGCTGGAATTGAGGCGCCGAGGCGTCCGATTTTCGGACCCCGCTGTCGCGGCACTCGAACAACTGGGCATCCCACGCGCGTCGATCACGGCACTCGACAGTGGTGATGGCGGAACCACCGAAGGCGCCCAGGCGCTGACTGAGTGGTTGGGCCGGGGTCCGATGCGTCGCGCGATTGTCGTGGTGAGCCAGACGCACGGCCGCCGATTCGGGCGGACGCTTCGGCGCGGATGGCCGACCGGGTGGCCCCAGCCGATTGTGCGGACGAGCCGACTCGGTCCGTTCCGTCCGGACGGATGGTGGAAGACCCGAACACAATTGCGCGATGGGCTGGTCGAGTTGGAGAAGTTGGCCCTCGACTACGTGTCGCACCCGCTGTGAGCGGTGCTGCCCGCCCCGCGCGAACGTGCCGGCTGCCCGCACTCACCTCCGCTTGTTGAACCGGCTGCGGCGGATGAAGATGATGTCGTTCGATGCGGCGGGGTCTGCGCCGAGCAACCCGGTCAACGCGAGCGTCTTCACCCGGCCGTCGGCGTACCGCAGAATCAATGTGAAGTCCCGAATCTCGTAGGTGCCGGACCCTGCCCCGTCGGTCGACCGATCGATCGACGTCAGAAACGTCGCCAGCACGCCCTCGTCTACGAAGCGACCGTCCGACGTGAAGCGGAAGATCGGGCGCTGTCCCTGGGGCACACGGTCGAGGGTCGGATCATTCGGGTTGCCGTAACTGGTCCACTCGCCCTGAAGGCGCAGCCCATCCACCGACTTGCACCGGTTGAAATAGTTGGCGTCGATCTTCATCTTGTCGGGCGATTCAATCCGGAGGGCCTCGGTAAACCTCACGCCCGGCTTGGCGATCTGACCAGACGCGCCATCGGCTGTGTAGGTTCCCCAGTAGTTCGCTTGATTCGGATCCCGCCTGCTCGCGTCGCGATCGAACGCGGCCAAGCCCACGCCCGGGAGGTCCTCGAATATCTCGCCGTTTTCGTAGAACACGTACCACCGGGGTTTGGGTTCCCAATCCGGGTAGAACGTCTTGAATCCCATCCACACTCCGGCAATCCCCCGATCGGCTCGCGGGACGGCACTGGCCGACGACCCAGATGCGCCCCCCACGGCCGCGCCGCCACCACCTGCGCCGCCCGCCGCGGGTGCTGAGGGCTGCGCCTTCGCGCCGGCCGGCGTTGCGAGCCGCAGACTGTCGACAAACGACTGGACGTGGCTCGCTCTGGCTTGAAGCGCCGCTTCGTGCGTCGCGGCGACGACCACCGAGAACTGGCGTCGGTCGGCCGCAAACACGAGCAGCATCGCGTAGGCGGTGCCGCTGGCGTGCGAGACCGTCCGGCCGCCCTGACGAAACTCCAACCCTCCCCGTGTCCGGCCCGCCTGCGGTCGTGGCGCCGCGCCGGCGTCGAAGGACCGGGCGACGATCCCGTTCCACTCCGACGCGAAGTCTTTGTCCCAATCACCAGACCGGATGGTGCTGTTGTAGACGGCAATCACCACGTAGGTTCCAGCCGCCTGATCGATGGCGGTGAACGTCACGTGATCCTGCTCCGACTTCGGCTGCCATCCGCTGGGCGCAGTGAATGCTCCGAGATCGAAGCTCTGGGCGTCTGCCTGCGCCACGCCGAAGGCGAACGCCAGCAACAGCGCGGGAATGATCAGTGTCCGCAACGGGCTCACGCACTTACGCATGGCAGCGGCCTCCGCTCGCGGGTACGCCACGCCACCCGCGAGAAGTTGTTCGGTTGTGGCACAAGTATACCCGGCCTGGGGCCAGAACATGGCCCGACGTGGAGACGACCCGTCCGCCCACGGCTGTTCTTTCCGGCACTCACCCGCGTTTCTGCCATCGGCGTTTCCGCTTGCGCGCGTTTCCGTGATCCGCGTTTCCCTCATCCGTGTTTCCGTCATCCGCGTTTCCGCCTGCGCGCGTTTCCGTGATCCGCGTTTCCCTCATCCGCGTTTCCCTCATCCGCGTCTCTGTGACCCGCGTTTCCGCTTGCGCGCGGCGGCGCACTGCGACAAGATCGGCCCTGCTCACAGGGGGACGTCTCGCCGCTCAATCGAGCGTGGCTCAACGGGACGTCGCGGAGATCCGAATTGGCTCAGCCGACGGTCGGCACATCCCCGTCACAGAGGACGACACTCATGGCACATCACGTGGTCGCGACTCGGTCCATGCGTCGGCGTATGCGGTGGTCGCGTCCCACCGTGCTGACGCTGCTCGTGCTGGCGTCGATGGCGTGGCTGACACCGACTCTGGCGGCCGCCCAGCCGGCCGAAGGGGTCCAGAAGGATGGCTCGATCAACGGCCTCAAAGCCTCGTTCACCGACGTCGGGGGCATCAAGACGCGGTACTACGAGATGGGGAGCGGAGAGCCGTTGGTGCTGCTCCACGGCGAGGGCTGGTCGGGGCACTCGAGCGCCAACGTGTGGTCCAAGAACATCGCCGGGCTGGCGAAACACTTCCACGTGCTCGCGGTCGATCGGCTCGGATCGGGCATGACCGACAATCCGAAAGAGGACAAGGACTACAACGCCCTCGGCGAGGTCGAGCACATCTACCAGTTCGTCAACGTGATGAAGTTGGGCAAGATCCACCTGGTCGGCCACTCGGCAGGCGGCGCGGTAGCGTTCTACTTCGCCGCGGCCCATCCCGAACTGGTGAAGACGCTGGTGATTGTCGGCTCCGGCCCGGAGACTCCGGACGCCGGTCCTCGACGGCTGGATGCCCTGCTGAAGAGTTGCCCCAAGGAACCGGAGGCGGAGGCGTGGAAGTGCCGAATCAAAGCGCTGGCCTGGCTGCCCGACGTGGCGTTCAACGACGAGTACTGGAGGGCGGCGCTGTATATGGCGGGCCTGCCGAAGTCGCTCACCACGGTGGCGAAGATCAAGGCCGGGGCCGGCGAACCGATGCGCGGAAAGGCGTTCCAGGACTGGCTGAAAGCGCTCTGGGAACGCGTGCGCACCGAAGGCCCCCTGCAGATGCCGATCCTGATGTACTGGGGCAAGAACGATTCGCAGGACTGGCTCGCCGCCGACCAGACATCCAAGCACCAGCGGGGCGTGTCGTTCTACGACATTCTGGGGGAGAAGAACCCGCGCGTAAAGTGGACGGTGCACAACAAGGCCGGCCACTTCATGTACCGGGAGTATCCCGACGAATTCAACTACGACATCGCCAGCTTCATCAATTACTGGAAGGGTCAGCCGACGGCGGCCAAATAGACGGGCGGGTCACGACGGGCGCACCTCTGCCCCCAGATCCATCATGGACACCGCGTAGGCGGTAACGATGAGATTGGCGAGGCCGATGAATACGAACGGCCCGGCGGGTCCGACCACGTCGTACAGGATGCCGCCCGACTGGATGAAGAACACCTGGCCCACGCCGCCCACCACCGCGAAGGCGCCCAGCACCGATCCGCGAATATCCGGGGGCGTGACGTCCACGGCCAGGATCGACGGCGTCAGGAAGCACCCGGCCTGGCCCAGGGCCGCGATCGCCACGGGCAGCATGATGAAGGATTCGAACGGATTGGCGACAAACCCAATCATCACGAAGCCCACGCCCGACAACGCCACGCTGGCCGCAATCGCCGCCACCCGGCCGAAGCGCTCAATGGCGATTTTCCACAGCGGGATCGACACCATCACGACCAGGCCGGCCAACCCGATTAGCATCCCGCCGTGGGCGGCGGCCGCTTCGCGCGTCACGCCTGCGCGTTCGGCGAAATAGACGCACCACAACATCAGGAAGAGCGCGGTAATCACCATGTCGCTGCGCGCCAGGAAGCCGGCGGCAAACGACAGGCGAAGCCGGGGGTTGTCGGCGAGCAGGCGGCGAATGCGCCCCCACGGAACAGACGGCTGCTGCAATTTCACGCCGGCGTCGATCATCCGCGACTCGGCCAACTTGGCCCCGGCGAACGCCGCGACGGCCACCAGCAGCATGGTGAGGACGATGCCGCCCTTGGGAGGAATCTGCATGAGGACCGCGTAGACGAGCGTCTTGCCCAGCGCCATCATGAAGGCGCTATTGCCCATCAATCTGGCGCGACTGCCGTGGTCGCTGTAGTCGCCGCCAATCGCCCACAACTGCGGCCACACCGCGCCAATCCCCACCGCCATCAACATCCGCGCCATGTAGTAGATCGTCAGCCCCCCGACGCCGAACCACCCGGCCAGCACGGCGCTGAACGGCGCCACCGACGCGCCCACCGCGGCCAGCAGGAAGCCCTGCACCATGATCCGCTTCCGGCCGAGCCGATCCGACAGATAGCCCACCAGTCCCGCGACGATCAGTTCCAGGGTCTCGCCCACCACCATGATGTTGGCGTTGATCGCGCCGGCGCGGGCGGCCGAAATCCCGAGCTCGCTCCGCAGGTAGAGCGGCTGCGTCCCGAGCGACAGCGTCATCAGGATGAGGCAGAGCGCCGAGAGCAGATAGAGCGTATTGAGGTGGTACGGCTCCACCACCGTGTGCGCCGCATCGTGAGAGTAAACCTGCATCTGGCGTGACCTTCCCCCGGGGCATTCCCGACCCGCGTGCCGACACCCCCAAAGAGCCCTGATAGCATACCTCCCCGCGCACCAATTCGCACTTTGACTCGCCTCCGCCTGGCGGCGCACAATCAGGCCATCGGTTCACGGCCTTCGAGGGAGCACACCATGCGCCACTGGTTCCACGCGTTGTTGTTGGTCGCGGTGATGGGGTTGGCTGGAAGCACGCTCGCCGCGCGTCAGAGCCCTCCACGGGGAGCGTGGATGGACCTCGCCAGGACTCCCCCGATGGGCTGGAACAGCTGGAACAAGTTCGGCTGCGACGTCAGCGACCAGCTGATCCGCCAGACCGCCGACGCGATGGTCACCAGCGGCATGAAGGACGCCGGCTACCAGTACGTCGTGATCGACGACTGCTGGCAGGTGTCGCGCGATCCGGATGGAACGATCGTCGCGGACTCGAAGCGATTTCCCTTTGGCATCAAGGCCCTGGCCGACTACGTCCACGCGAAGGGTCTGAAGTTCGGTCTCTATTCGGACGCCGGCGCGAAGACCTGCGAGGGCCGCCCCGGCAGCAACGGGTACGAATCCATCGACGCACAGCAGTACGCCGCGTGGGGCGTGGACTATCTGAAGTACGACTGGTGCTCGAGCGAAGGCGTGGATCCGAAGATTGCCTACACGACGATGCGCGACGCGCTTCGCGCCACCGGCAGGCCGATCGTGTTCAGCATGTGCGAGTGGGGCCGGAACAAACCGTGGGAATGGGCGCGGGGCGTGGGCCACCTGTGGCGCACCACGGGCGACATCTCGGATTCGTGGGCGAGCTGGACGCGACTGCTCGATCAACAGGTGGACCTCTACAAGTTTGCCGGGCCCGGCGGCTGGAACGACCCCGACATGCTCGAAGTGGGCAACGGTGGGATGACGACGACGGAGTACCGGGCGCATTTCAGTTTGTGGGCGGTGCTGGCCGCTCCGCTCATCGCGGGCAACGACCTCCGCTCGATGACGCCGGAGATTGGCGGCATCCTGACCAACCGGGACGTGATCGCGCTCAACCAGGACCCGCTCGGCAAACAGGCGCGCAAGGTTCGCGACGACGGCGACGAGGAAGTCTGGGCCAAGCCGCTGCAGGGCGGCGACTGGGCCGTGGTGCTGCTGAACCGCGGCAAAGAGGCGCACGACATCGGCGTGGCGTGGGTGGAACTCGGGCTGGGCGCCAGCGCCGCACCGTCGGTGCGCGATCTGTGGACCAAGCAGGCCTACGGCTCGGTCCCGTCGGTCTTCGCACCGAAGGTGCCGTCGCACGACGTAGTGGTGGTCCGGGTGACGCCGGCGAAGTGACGACCTGCTGACCCATCACGGGGGCCTGATCGCTCGGAGGACGCGGGCGCGTCTTCTAGATCGGATCCCAGCTGAACACGTCGGCGCTGCGGTCGAGCGGCAGGAAGTGCGCGCGCAACGCCGGCAGCGCGTGTTCGGCGATCAGCGCCGGCGTCCAGCCTTCCGCGCGATGGACGCTGCGCACGGGGCGCGGCTGGCTGAACACGAAGATCTCGTTGTGCCGCACCGCGAAGATCTGGCCCGTGACGTCGCTGGCCGCGTCTGACGCGAGAAACACCGCCAGCGGCGCATTCTTCTCGGGCCCCATCTGCTGCAGTTTTGCCACGCGGGCCTGCTGCTCTGGCGTGTTGGTGGGAATCGACCCGGTCATCCGCCCCCACGCAAACGGCGCAATGCAGTTGGATCGCACGCCGAACCGCTGCATGTCGAGGGCAATGGACTTCGACAACGCGACGATGCCGAGCTTGGCGGCCGAGTAGTTGGCCTGGCCCAGATTCCCAATCAGCCCGCTGCTGCTCGTCATGTGGACGAAGGCGCCCGAACGCTGATCGCGAAATCCTTCGGCCGCCGCGCGCGACACGAAGAAGGTTCCGTTGAGGTGCACGTTGAGGACGGCGAGCCATTCGTCCGGCGTCATCTTGTGGAAGATCTGATCTCGGAGAATGCCGGCGTTGTTGACGACGATGTCGAGGCGGCCGAAGCTGTCGCGGGCGCACTCGATGATCTTCTGCGCGCTGGCCCACTCGGAGACATCGTCGGTGCTGATCACGGCCACACCCCCGGCGCGTTCGACCATCGCCTTGGTCTGTACGGCCATGGCGTCGGAGTGTTCGCCCGCGCCGGTGACGCTGGCGCCGATGTCGTTGATGACCACCTTTGCGCCGGCCGCCGCCATGGCCAGCACGACTTCGCGCCCGATTCCGCCTCCGCCCCCGGTCACCACCGCGACTTTGCCATCGAGCAGCATGTCTGTCTCCTCCCCGCGTGTTCAGTCCGAAGTCCGGGCGGGCAGAGGCGGCGATGCCGTTCCGCGCGTCGCCCCCTCTCCACCGCCGTCGTCGGCGGCCAGCGGCAACGCCACCCGGCAACCGCCCCGGCGTCCCGAGCGGTAGATGGCGGTGATCGCCTCGAGGGCGGCCAGCCCGTCGGCGCCGCTCGACGTGCTCTCGCGACCGGTTTGGACGCAGTCGACCAGTTCCTCGACGGCCGCCACCCAGGGCGACCTCGCGCCTGCGGGCACGGCGGGGAACTCCACCGGCACGAGGTCCTCGAATCCGGTGTAGCGCTGGCTTGGCGCCGTCGTTTCCAGGCTGAGAATGCCGTTGCCGATGCGCAGGCGCCCAAGGCTGCCCTGCACGTCCACTTCGAAATTGAAGTAGCGGCGGTCGCCGCCGCCTTCGAGAAACCCACCCGCCCCGGACGCGAATCGCAGCAGCACGCGCGCCGTGGTTTCGATGCCGCTGCCGTCGGGCCATTCGACATCGGCTGCCACCCACGACAGTTCGCCGATCAGAAACCGCAACGCGTCGAGCAAGTGCGTCCCGTCGTGGAGCAGGGGTCCCCCGCCCGACAGTTCGATATGGTCTTTCCAGTTGCCCACGGCCCAGCGACGGCACAGCACGTTGGCGACCGCGGTCCGCACGTCGCCGATCACGCCCTCGGCGATCAGGGCGCGCGCCTGCTGATAGCGCGCGTCGAACCGCCGTTCGTGATTGACGACGAGACGCACGCCTGCCTGCGCGCACCGTTCGACAGCCAGGCGGCCCGACGCCACGTCGAGCGCGATCGGCTTCTCGCACAGCACGCCTCGCACGCCGGCGTCACACGCGGCCAGCACGATGGGCACGTGGGTGGACGTCCAGGACGCCACGATCAGCAGGTCCAGCGTCTCGCGCCGGAGCATCTCCTCCCACGACTCGTACAGCCGCGACAGGTTGTAGCGACGCCCGCATTCGGCAAGTCGTTCGGCGTCGATGTCGCAGAGCGCAACCAGGCGTACGCCCGCCACGTGCTCCAGCGCCCCCGCGTGGGTGCAGGGATGGCCGCGCAGCGGGTCGTCTTCGAGCAGAAAGCCGATGCGGCCGCACCCGACCAGTCCAACGCGCAACGGCGCGCCTGCCGCCGGCGTAAGGGTCACTGCGTGTTCAGGTGCCATCGCCTCCGCCCCCATCACGGCCACCCGGATCGCCTCCGAACTCGGTCGGAGGAAACAGCCGACGACCCGCCAAGACGTCCGAGAGGAATCCGACTCGGCTGGGCCCGGCCTGCGCATTCTACGCCAAACATTGTGCTCACCGCCTCGACACGCGGTCTGGTACCCTTGCCGTCATGCACGCTCCCGAGGAACCTGGTTCTGCCGCCGCGTCGGCCAAGACGTCGTTCGACAAACACCGTATCCGCGTCGTGCTGCTGGAGGGCGTGCATCCTCGCGCGGCCGAGACCTTCGCCCGTCACGGCTATACACAGGTGGCATGCCACCCCCAGGCGCTGGCTGGAGAACCCCTGCGCGCGGCGCTGGCCGACGCGCACTTCGTCGGCATCCGGTCGCGCACCAAGCTGACCGCCGAGGTCATCGCCGCCGCGCCCAGACTGGCGGCGGTGGGCGCGTTTTGCATCGGCACGAGCCAGATCGATCTCGACGCCGCGATGATGCGGGGCATTCCGGTCTTCAATGCGCCGTTTTCGAACACACGATCGGTCGCCGAACTGGTGCTGGCCGAAGTCATCCTGCTGATGCGCGGAACGGCGGCCAAGAATGCGCTCGCCCACCGGGGCGTCTGGGACAAGTCGGCCACCGAGGCCCGCGAGGTGCGCGGCAAGACGCTCGGCATTGTCGGCTACGGCAGCATCGGGTCGCAGTTGTCGGTGATGGCCGAGGCGCTGGGGATGCACGTCTCGTTCTACGACGCGGTCACCAAGCTCCCGCTCGGCAATGCGAGGGCGGTGGGCTCGTTGGAGGAACTGCTGGTGACCTCAGACGTGGTGACGTTCCACGTGCCGGAGACGCCGGCGACGCGCGGCATGATGGGCCGTCCGCAGTTTGCGCGGATGCGGGCCGGGGCCCTGATCGTCAACGCGTCGCGCGGGTCGGTGGTCGACATCGACGCGGCGTGCGAGGCGCTCGACTCGGCGCGCCTGGCCGGCGCCGCATTCGACGTTTTTCCGTCCGAGCCGGAGGCCAACGATCAGGAGTTTGTCTCTCCGCTGCGGCGGTTCGACAACGTGATCCTCACGCCCCACATCGCCGGATCTACCGTCGAGGCGCAAGCCAACATCGGGATCGAGGTCGCCGAGAAACTCGTGCGGTACAGCGACAACGGCACGACGCTCTCGGCGGTGAACTTTCCCGAAGTGTCGCTGCCCTCGCACCCAGGCCACCACCGGTTGCTGCACATCCATCACAACGTGCCGGGCGTGCTCAGCCGCGTCAACGCCGTGTTCTCTGCCGACGGCATCAACATCAGCGGCCAGTATCTGATGACCAACGCCCGGATCGGCTACGTGGTGAGCGACGTGGCGGCCGAATCGAGCGCGCTGGCGCTGCGTAATCTCGCGTCGATCGAAGGCACGATCCGCACCCGGGTACTGTTCTAGCCTTTCCTCTCCCAAGGACTCGCCCATGCCCACGCTGACGCCACTGGCCTACGACTCGTTTCCGGCAGGCCGGCTTGGCGTGGCGCTGCTCGCCTTCAGACTGTTCGTCGGCATCGCCTTCGTTCTTCACGGCATGGGACGCATCCGCGATGTGCCTGGATTCGCGGCCATGTATCACCTCTCGCATCGGCTGGCGCTCGCGGCGAAACTGACTCAGATTGTCGGGGGCGTCTTGCTGGTTGTCGGGTTCTTGACGCCGCTGGCAGGCCTGAGCATCGCCGCCACGATGGTGAAGGCCGTGCTGTTCCTCCGGCAAAAGAACGAGCCCTTTATCAATCCCACCGGGCACAGTTGGGAAGGCGCCGCGTTCTACCTGATGGCGGGCGTCGTCATCGCGTTGCTGGGCCCCGGCCGTTACTCGATCGACGCGGTCCTGTTCGCGGGAATCACGTAACGTCGGGCCGGAACGTCGCATCGACGCGCCGCAGGTCCGGCTCGTGCAGGGGCGGGCGTTTGGCGCGACGGAATCGACCGGCAGCACGACGGCGGCACGACGGCGTTGACGCGGCCGCGTCGGGCGCCCATAATTTCGCTCGTGACCCAATTTATTGTGAACGGTGCTCAGGTCCGGATCGCGGTGGATCCCGACACCTCGCTGCTGGCGGTGCTTCGCGATCACCTGCGCCTGACCGGCACCAAGTGCGGGTGCGACGATGGCCGATGCGGGTCGTGCACGGTGGTGGTCGATGGCCACGCCACGCGAAGCTGTCGGTTGACGGCCGGTGAGGCCGCCGGATCGACGATCACCACCATTGAAGGTCTGGCCGGACCCGACACACTCGATCCGATCCAGTGTGCGTTTGTCGAAGCCGGCGCGGTCCACTGCGGATTCTGCACGCCGGGCCTGATTATGGCCACCAAGGCGCTGCTCGATCGGCACGCGAGCCCGTCGCCGTCGGCGGTGATCAAGGCACTCGGCGCCAACTACTGCCGGTGCACCGGATACCGGACCGTGCTCGACGCGGTCGATCGCGCGGCGGCCATGCGGCGCGGCGACGCGGTGCCGGAGGCCGTTGTTCGGCTGGATCAGAGTTGGAGCGAACGCGACATGGTCACGGGCCGCGCCACCTACGCGGCCGACCTGTTCGTCGAAGGCATGCTCCACGTCAAGGTGGTGCGCAGCCCCCACGCTCACGCGCGGATTGTGTCGATCGACGCGACCGACGCACTCGGGCTGCCGGGCGTCGAGGCGGTCTTGACGTCGAAGGATGTGCCCGTCAACCGACACGGCCGGCTCGTGCAGGACGAACCGGTGCTCGCCGACGATCGCGTGCGGATGATGGGCGATCCCGTGGCGGCGGTGGTGGCCACCTCGGAGGCGATCGCCACGGCCGCGGCCGCTTTGGTTCGCGTGGTCTACCAGGCCCTGCCCGTGCTGGGTTCGGCCCGTGCGGCGCTCGAGCCCGGGGCTGTCACGCTGCACGAGGGCGGCAATGTGCTGGCGCATCAGGTGATTCAGCGTGGGGACGACGCCTCCGCGATCGGCGAGGACGCCACCCTGGTCGAGGCCGACTTCCACACCCCGTTCAACGAACATGCGTATCTCGAGCCCGAGGCGGCCCTCGCCCTCGTGGACGACGAGGACCGGGTCGTCGTGCACTCGGCGACCAGCCACCCACATCTGTTGCGGACGGAGGTGGCGCGCGTACTCGCGGTTGCCGACGATCGGGTCCACGTGGTGCCCACGATGATGGGGGGGCATTTCGGCGGACGAACCGACGTCAGCGTGCAGTGCATCCTCGCGGTTGCCGCCATGCGGTTACGTCGGCCGGTGCGGTGCGTCTATACGCGAGAAGAGTCGTTCATCAGCACGACCAAGCGGCATGCGTTCGACATGCGCGGCCGACTTGCCGTCGGACGCGACGGCCGCATGTCGCATCTTCGCCTCGACATGACGGCCGATGGCGGCGCGTACGCGTCGGCTGGGCAGTTCATCATCGTGCGAGCCGCGGTGTCGGGGTGCGGGCCGTACGACATCGCGAACGTCTGGCTGGGCGGGCCAGCGGTCTACACCAACAACACGATGGCCGGTGCCATGCGAGGGTTCGGCGCCCCGCAGTCGACGTTCGCGCTGGAATCGATGGTCGACGAGGCCGCCGTCAGACTCGGGATGCATCCGATCGACATGCGGCTCATCAACGCACTCCGCCCGGGTTCGGTGCTGGCGACCGGAGGGACGGTCGGGGCGGAAGTCGGATTTGCCGAAACCCTCGAGGCGATTCGTCCGCACTACGACGAGGCCATCGCGCGTGCCCGCCAGGCGAGTCGCCGCGGCCGAATCCGGCGCGGTGTGGGCGTGGCGTCCATGTGGTACGGCATCGGCACCACCACCGGCGAAAAGGCGAGTTGTGCCGACATCGCGTTGTTGCCGTCGGGCCGCATTGCCGTGTACGCGGGCGTCACCGACGCCGGTCAGGGATCCGATTTTCTCCTGCGACGGGTTGCCGCAGATAGCCTGGGGGTTTCGGTGGAGAGGATCGATCTGGTGCGGGGCGACACCGATCTGACGCGAGACACCGGATCGTGCACAGGAAGTCGAGTGGCCTTCTACGTGGGCAACGCCGTCCGACTGGCGGCGATCCAACTGCGCGAGGCGATGCTCGCGGCCGCATCGACTTACATGGGCGCCAACGCCGATCTGCTGGAACTGACCGATCGCGGTGTCGGGCTGCGCGGCACCCAGGAACCCGCCCTATCGATTGCCCGACTCGGTCAGCAGCTCCACGCCCGCGGCGTCGCGTTGCGGCAGGCGGGCACCTACATCCCCGACACGTCGTTTCTCGATCCGGCCACGGGACTGGGCCGCCCGTATGCGACCTATGCTTCGGCCACACAAATGGCTGAAGTCGACGTCGATGTGCGCAGCGGCTCGATTAAGGTGACGCGCGTGGTGGCGGCGCACGACGTGGGTCGCGTTCTCAATCCTGCCGGCGCGCGGGGCCAGGTGGAGGGCGCCGTGATGATGGGCCTCGGGTTCGCACTGATGGAGGAGTACGTGCCGGGCAAGACACGCGATTTCGGCGACTACCGCATCCCAACCCTGCGCGACGTGCCGGAGATCGAAACCATCTTCGTCGAGCGCGCGGAGCCGAGAGGTCCGTTCGGCGCCAAAGGACTCGGCGAGTGCGCCACGATTCCCACGGCCCCGGCCATTCTCAACGCCGTCGCTCACGCCACGGGCGCACGCGTCACGCAGCTGCCCGCCACGCCCGCCCGCGTGCTCGCCCACTTGAAGGCGGCCGGCGTCTCCAACTGATCGGCCTCGACCGCATCATTCAGCACGGCAGCCGGCCCACGCGTCGCTTCCCAGCTGCGGCCCACGCTCGGTCCGTCGACCATCAGAATCTTCTTGACACGGTCTGACCACCTGATGGTAGATTCACCGCACCACAACAACCAAGTTGGCTCAGCGCAGTCCGAGCCCGAGTAGTCGCGCGTCTCCGCCCTTCGTGAATCTCGAGGGACTCTGGTGAACTTGCCGACTCGGCGATGTCGCATCTCCGTTCCTGCCGACCACGCGTTCGCGATGCGGCTGTTCCGGATCTGCGGGTCGACCCCAGAGACAGACACGCGCGTCCCGCAGGCCCGCACGGCCAATCACTCGTCGTTGACTCGCGTTCCTCACAACTCAAGGAGACCCCCATGGCGGTAATCAAACGGATCCTGCTCACGTGCGCGATCCTCGCGCTGCCGGCCGTCGGCTTCGCGCAGGAGGCCGTACTCAATGGCACCGTGGCCGACGCCTCGGGCGGCGTTCTGCCCGGCGTCACGGTGACCGCCACCCTCTCGGCGACGGGCAACAAATTCCCCGCCGTCACCGATAACGGAGGGCGCTTCTCGATCCCGGTGCGCGTGGGCATCTACGGTCTCACGT
>Ga0194060_10002274_pt1 | contig 13708 bp, 15 predicted proteins | sample SepL225m_MetaG_FD_163427 | JGI IMG/M metagenome (GOLD analysis project Ga0194060, IMG submission 163427) | Anoxic zone freshwater microbial communities from boreal shield lake in IISD Experimental Lakes Area, Ontario, Canada - Sep2016-L222-5m | ecosystem: Environmental > Aquatic > Freshwater >... | reverse complement strand
GACCCCGGAGTGTGTGGCGCGCAGCATCCGCAACCGCGATACCGTCACCTTGATCGGAGCGGACGGTACGCGCATCATCGCCTTTGCGATCATGCATTTCGGCGACGATCACGCGCACCTCAACCTGCTTGCAGTGCGGCCGACCCACCAGCGAACGGGCCTCGGCACCCGCCTGATGGACTGGCTGATGGAGTCGGCCCAGGTCGCCGGCATGGCCACGGTGTCGCTGGAACTGCGCACTTCGAACGATGACGCGCGACGCTTCTACCTCGCCCAGGGCTACACCGAAGCGGCATACATACCGGGCTACTACAGGGGCCGGGAAACCGCGGTCAGAATGGTGCGCGACTTGCGTCCGGCGAATCTGCAGCCGGTGCGGTGGGCCTGGCCCGGGAGGCCTTGAGGTCCAGAACTTGCGGCCATGTACCCTGACCCCTGCGTACCCACAACCCTTGTGTCACCCTGACCTGGCCGGCCCAGCGACCACGTGAGTAAGAGAGCGTGCGTCCCCTCTTGTTGCCCGGGGCTCGATGCCAAGCGTACTAGCGTTTTCCGGAGGCCTGCCTCAACTGCGCCATGAGGGCAGCGCGTTCCTCGCTGCTGATCTGCACCGGCCTGGTATTTCGGAACAGCAGATAGAGCAGCGCACCGTTTGCAACGATGACAAATACCTCGATGTACAGGATCGCAGTAACGATGCTGCGCTTGCCGTGCTCCCCGAACACAAAGTAGAAACCGTCGAATGACGGCAGCGCCGCCCGCGTCACCGCGTAGTAATTCTCCATGGGCGGAAACAGCAGCGCGAGCAGCAGATTCAGTCCGACACCTAAAAGCACCAGCCGCTGCCAGTCAAATTTCCGCGTGGACTGCGCGCTGGGTTGGTCCCTCAACAATAGCCAAGCAATCGCTGCATTTGCCAGGATGACGAACACCTCGATCTGCAGGAAGCTCGTGTTGATGACGTGACTGGCATTTTCGCCGAACGCAAGCGCGAAGCCCTCGAACGTCGGCACATTGCTGCGGGCGGGTGAGATGTAGTCGAACGGCGGAAACAGGAAGACAAGCAGCAGGTTCACCACCGCAATGACGAGTGTGATCGCCTGATATTTGTTCATGACCCCTCCGCTGCCTTTATTGCGCGGTCCCGAGCTTGCCGCGTCGCCAGCGCATCACCTGCTCAACTGCTGAACTGCTATGGTAGGCGCATCCGCAATACCCCGCCACTACTCCCGACAACGCTTCCCGCGGTACCCCGACGGGCGCGTGCGCAGGGTCGTGCGAGCCGGCGGCTGCCCCGCGGCGGCGGGGTCGCCGGCACCCGTGGGTGCGAGATGTCAGCGGCGTTCGGAGCAGCTTCCGTGGTAGTCTTGCGCGCCGTTCCGATTCGAGTGATTACCTGTGTCCTCAGACGCGTTTTCCGGCGCCTATTTCGCCACCTGTCCGCGCGGCCTTGAAGCCCTGCTTGCCGAAGAACTGCGCGCCATCGGCGCCTCCGCAATCCGGACAGTCCCGGGCGGGGTCAGCTTCGCGGGCGGCCTCGCCGTGTGCTATGGCGCGAACCTGCATTCGCGCATCGCCACGCGCGTGCTGCTGCGGCTCGGACATGCGCCCTACCGCAAGGAGCAGGACGTCTACGACGCGGCCTACGCCGTTGCCTGGCAGCGCTGGTTCCCGGTCGAGCGCAGCATTCGCGTCGACGTCACGGCGATCCGCTCGCCGCTGAAGAGCCTGGATTTCATCACGCTGCGCATCAAGGACGCGGTGTGCGACCGCTTCCGCGCCGAGTGCGGCAGTCGGCCCAATGTCGATACGCGCGCCGCCGAGGTGCGCATCGCGGCGTTTCTGGACGCGCACCACGCCACCCTTTACCTGGACACCTCCGGCGAACCGCTCTACAAGCGCGGCTACCGCACCGAGCGGGGCGAGGCGCCGCTCAAGGAAAACCTGGCCGCCGGCATACTCGCCCTCACCGGCTGGAACACCGAGGAGCCGCTCTACGACCCGATGTGCGGCAGCGGCACGTTCGTCATCGAGGCGGCGATGATGGCGCTGAGGATCGCGCCCGGTGCCGGCCGCAGTTTCGGGTTCGAGCGATTGCTTACGTACGACGCAAAGCTGTGGCGCGGACTGCGCGACGCGGCGCTTGCGCTTCAACAAAAACCGCACGGACTACCGGTGTTCGGGTCGGATATTTCGGGACGGGAACTGCGCTACGCCCAGGAAAACCTGAAGTCCGCCGGGCTGGAACAGGCCGTGGAACTGCGCAAGGCCGACGTGCTGGAGGTGCCCCCGCCAGCGCCCTACGGGATCATGGTGGTCAATCCGCCCTATGGCGTGCGGCTCGGCGAAGAGCAGGCGATGGCGGAGTTCTACCCCAAGCTGGGCGATGCGCTGAAAAACCGCTTCGCCGGCTGGCGCTGCTACATCTTCTCCGCCGACACGGAACTGCCGCGGCGCATCCGGCTCAAAGCCACCAAGCGCACGCCGCTGTTCAACGGGCCCCTCGAGTGCCGGCTCTACGAATACCACGTCATCGCCGGAAGCCTGCGCCGGCCGCGGGATGAAAGCGCCGCACCCGCATAAGCTGCGCTTGCGCGGCTTTGCCGCGTATGTTCTGCCGTGCGCCGCGCGCTCAAAACCGCCTCAGCGGCCGGGCAATTCGCCTTCGTCCCCGTGCAGAGCCTGCCACTTCGCGAGTTCGCGCACGACCAGCGCTTCGACTTCGGTCCAGGTGTCCGCGCGCGGCCCGGCCAGGTGGCGGTTGGTCGTATTAGAGAACACGATCGTGGGGTGCCCGTCGGCGCGCAGGCGCCCGACGTTATCCGGGCTGTCCTCGATATAAAGGTCGGCCCCGACCGCAGCCTTGTCGCTCATGAAACATAAATCCCAGTACGGGATGTCATGGGTCTCCAGCCATTCGACGGTCTGCTGCACGGCCGTCAGATGGAAGTACTTGATGAACAGCCGGTGGGTGATGATGCGGATGCGCACGTCCAGCTTGGAGAGCGCGCGCAGCACCTGGGGCGCGCCGGGCATGGGCTTGAGGTTGCGGAACAGGTTGCGCTGGGTCACCGCGAACTTGTGCAGCGCTTCGTAGCCGCCTGGGGCCTTGTCCACACCCCACTCGGGCAGCGTCCAGGAAACATGCTCGGGCAACGAATCCATCGAAGTGCCCAGCCACTCAGCGGCGATCGGGCGCAACCCACTGTAGAAATCGGCGCACGTGCCGTCCAGATCAACACCGAATACGAATTTGCGTTTGGCCATGCTGTCCCCGTTTGTTGCGCGGTTACGACTGTCGGATGGCTCGGAGCCCGCCCGCAGCCAACTGCTATCAGTCCGCCTTCGCGCCTGATTCACGCACGACGCGCGCCCAGAGTTTCGCATCCTCGCGCAAGAACGCAGCGAAATCCTCCGGCGAGCGAGATGTCGAAACATCGGTGCCGTCGCGCGCGAGCGATTGCCTGAGTTCTGGTCTCTGCATGACCAGCGCCGTTGCATCGAACAGGCGCCTGATCACCTCGGCCGGCGTGCCGGCCGGCGCGAACAGGCCATACCAGAACGAAATATCGTAGCCGGGCAACCCCGCCTCCTCCATACCCGGCATACCCGGAACGACCGCCGAGCGGGTGCGGCCCGTGATGGCGAGGCCGCGCAGGCGCCCCGCCTGGATCATTGGCAAGACCGAGGGCGGCGTGGCAAAGGTGACTTGCGTATCGCCCGCGACCACCGACTGCACGCCGGGCGCGCCGCCCTTGAACGGCACGTGAACCATGTCGACACCGGCCACGCTGGCAAACAGCACGGCGGCCAGGTGCGGTGCCGACCCGTTCCCGGAAGAGGCGAAATTGAGCCGGCCGGGCGCCTTCTTGGCCTCGGCGATAAGTTCAGAAATGGAGCGCACAGGCAGCCCCGGATTGACCGCAACCACCATCGGCGAGCTCGTTATTTTGGTGATCGGCGCGAAATCTTTTTCCGCGTTGTACCCCACCTTGCTCATCGCCGGATTGACCGACTGGCTGCTGGGGCTGGCGATCAGAATCGTGTACCCGTCGGGGGCGGCCCTCGCAACCAGTTCGGCAGCCATGCTCGACCCGGCGCCCGCCCGGTTATCGATGATAATGCCCTGTCCAAGCACGCGCCCCAGAGGATCCCCCACGGTGCGCGCCACGATATCCGCGGCGCCACCGGGTGCAAAGCCGACCACCAGCCGTATCGGCTTACTCGGATAGCTCTGCGCCGAGGCGCCCGTGCCCAGCGCCAGCAGCAGGACAATGGCAGCGATTCGTTGCATCATCGATATTCTCCTGGTCGAAACCGCCCGCAGCGCCTCATGGTGCAGCAATGCCGCCGAATCAGGCGCTTGAAAAGCCCACGTCCCGCTCACGCTGCGGGAGCCTGTTCACGATAATCACGTTGCCAATGCCGGGCGCGCGCACGCTTCAGCCTCGATACCGGCGGGGAAGCATGCGCCGCAGCGTATTGTCCCGAGCAACATAGTGGTGAAACAGTGCAGCAGCAGCGTGCAGAGCCACGAGCAGGTAACCGACCGTGCCGGCGATTTCATGCATTTCCTTGAATACTCGCCCCAGGGCTCTGCTTTCGCCGATAAGTGCGGGCAACTGCATACCAAAAAAAGGTATCGGCCTGCCTCGGGCGCTGAGGATCAGCCAGCCGACAATCGGAAGACCGACCATGAGCATATAGAGCGCCGCGTGAACAAGTTTGGCTGACACCTGCTGCCATTTCGGCGGCGCCGGTTCGATGCGAGGAACCGCGCTGCCCAGGTGCACGGCAATGCGCAACCAGACCAGCACAAAGACAGACAGTCCGAGCGTGTAGTGCCAAGTCTTCAGCGCCTCGCGCGGATCGCTTCCTTTGGGGAAGAACTCGCTCAGTTCCATGCATGCGTACACTGCCGCGAGCAGGACCAGCATGGACCAGTGGAGCGCAACCGGCAGCAATGCGTAATGTTCCGTGTTATTGCGCAAATTCATGACCACAGTCCGAAGTATGCAAGCCGAGTGCCGCTGAAATCTGCGGCGTCGATGGCGGGGCCCCGTCCCCGCCGGCGTTCACCGCTTGACGAATTTGAGCGTGAAGCGGTCGCTCTCTCCGATCGCCTCGTATTTTGCGCGATCCCGGTCCTTCAGGCGATAGGTCGGCGGGAGCGTCCACACGCCTTCCGGATGATCCTTGGTGTCCTTCGGATTGGCGTTGACCTCCGAGGCGGCGACCAGTTGGAACCCGGCATTTTCGATCAGCGCAACGGCGTAGTCCTGGCGCACGTAGCCCGACTTCATTTGCGCCTGCTGCGTCAGATCAGTTTGTCCACGGTGATCGACGACCCCCAGCACACCACCCTTTTTCAGCGCCTTGTGGAAGGCGCGCAGCACCCCGTCGATCTCCCCGCGCTCGATCCAGTTGTGCAGGTTGCGGAACGTGAGCACCAGATCGGCGCTGCCGGGCGGGGCGATTTCATGCCTGTCGGCGTTAAATTGGGTGACGACGACCTTCTCGTAAAGCGCAGGCTCGGCCTTGAGACGCGAGAGCAGCTTGTGATGGTCGGCGAGATACTGCGGCGTCGCTGACTCGTCGCGGCCAGCGGCTATGTAGCGGCCTCTTTCCTTCAGGTAGGGTGCGAGAATTTCCATGTAGTAACCCCCGCTGCCCGGCAGGATCTCCACCACGGTGCTGTCGTCCCTGATGCCGAAAAACGCGAGCGTCTCGATCGGATGCCGGGCGCCATCGCGTGTCACGTTGCCGCCGGTGCGATGAGGCGCTGCAAGCCAACGGACAAGTCCGGCGGTTTCCTGGGACCACGCTGGCGCGCCGGTGAACGCCATCAACCCCGCCAGCGCGGCGACAGGCAGCCGGCCGCGCACAATTTCGAGCATCCTACCGAGCATCCTGATAACGGATCGCATGGTGCCCTCATGAAGTGGAGGAGGTGAAATCAAGACGGACAAGCCACGCTGCGGCCAGCCGCGACTCACGGTGCTGGACAGTCCGAGCGCCCCGCTCAGTCCTTGGTGGGCACAGCGCGGATGACGTAGCCGCCGGACTTCTCGTCGCGGGCGAGTTCAAGCAGGCCGCGCTTCTGGGCTTCCTCCAGCAGGTCCGAGAACGCGCGAAAACCGTAGTAGCCCTCGGAGAAGCCCGGATTGCGGCGCTTCATGGCCTGCTTGACCATCGAGCCCCAGACCTTCTCTTCCTCACCGCGCTCCTTGGCGAGCGCCTCCACGGTCTCCAGTACCAGATGCAGCGCTTCGTGTTTCTTTTCCTCTATACCCTCACTGGCCTTTTCGGCTTTGTCGCCTTTCTTCGCCTCGGATCCCTTCTTGGCCTCGCCCCGGGGCGTACGTTCGGCGGTCTTTTTGGTGCGCCGCTTCTTGGCCTCGTCCTCGCGCACCAGGTCGTCGTAAAAGATGAACTCGTCGCAGTTTGCGATGAGCAGGTCGGAAGTGGAATTCTTCACCCCGATGCCGATCACGATTTTCGCGTTTTCGCGCAGCTTGGACACCAGCGGCGAGAAGTCCGAGTCGCCGCTGATGATGACGAAGGTGTCCACGTGCGATTTGGTGTAGCAAAGGTCCAGTGCATCGACCACCATGCGGATGTCGGCGGAGTTCTTGCCCGACTGGCGCAGGTGCGGGATTTCGATCAACTCGAAGGAGGCGCCGTGCATGACGGTCTTGAACTCCTTGTAGCGCTCCCAGTCGCAGTAGGCCTTTTTGACGACGATGCTGCCCTTGAGCAGCAGGCGTTCCAGCACGCGGCTGATGTCAAATTTCTCGTAGCGCGCGTCGCGCACGCCGAGGGCGATGTTCTCGAAATCGCAGAACAGCGCCATGCTGCGGGTTTCCTGCTGGCCTGCCATGTTGATCTCCCCGGGTTTTTTGCCATGCTAGCAGAAGCGCGCCCGATCGCCCGTGGATACGCTCGTGCAAAAAACAAAACGGCGGCCCGGTTTAACTGCTATCCAGACCGCCGTTCCGCGTGAATCAGGGCGCTTAATCGCGCTCGGCCTTCCTCCAGCGCCGCAGCACCGCCGCGGCAAAGGCCTCAGGAAAGCATAAGGGGCGTGCCCCCCGGATCGTCAGACCCTTAGACCGCCTTGAGGTTGGTGGCGGAGTTCTTGCCACGCTCGGTGGTGACGTCGAAGCTGACTTTCTGCCCTTCGGCAAGCGTGCCCAGGCCGGAACGGTCAACCGCGCTGATGTGGACGAATACGTCCTTGGAGCCATCGCTCGGTGCGATGAAACCGAAACCCTTACCGGGATTGAACCACTTTACTGTACCTGTAGCCATTTTGGCCTCCTTGATGCATAACGAAAAGGACCGCGCGCAAACACACGCGGTCTTGAACAACCGAAGTAAGTGGATTGTCTCAGTAGAGCGCCCGGGACCGGGCGGTAGCGGAAGGCAGGCCAAAACCTAGATTGCCGCGGGAGCATGCGCTTCGCACCCAGGCATGTCAAGGCAATTTAGACACTGTCCATCTCGGCTGCGCCGCAGTTGCCGGGCCTATTTGGCGGCAAACAGCTTTTCGATGTCGGCTTCGATGTCGGCCGGCTCTGTCTGGGGTGCATAGCGCTTCACGACGTTTCCATCGGGTCCTATCAGAAACTTGGTGAAGTTCCATTTGACGGCCTCGGAGCCGAGCAAGCCCGGAGCAGCCTTGGTCAGCCACTTGTACAGAGGATGCGCGCCGTCGCCATTGACGTCTATTTTTCCAAACATCTGGAAGTTCACGCCGTAATTTTTCTGGCAAAAGGCGCCGATCTGCTCGGCGTTGCCCGGTTCCTGACCACCGAACTGGTTGCAGGGAAATCCCAGCACCTCCAGACCCAGACCGGGGCCGAGTTTGCCGTACTTCTCGTGCAGCGCCTCGAGGCCCTTGTACTGTGGAGTCAGGCCGCACTGGCTCGCGGTGTTGACCACGAGCACGGCCTTGCCTTTGTATTTTTTTAGATCGATCGTGCTGCCGTCCAGCGTCTCGGCCGAGAATTCGTACAGGGAGCCCATTCATGCCTCCGTATGGGAGCCGGCACTGCGTGCCGGACCGTCACGCTCAAACGATATTCAGGTGCTCGATGCCGCTGGTGATGTCGCGGTTCTTCGATTCCTTGGAGTTCAGCTTGATGGCCAGGCGCAGGTCGTTGACGCTGTCGGCGCTGCGCAGCGCGTCCTCGTAGCTGATCTTGCCCTCCTCGTACAGGTCGAACAGCGCCTGGTCGAAGGTCTGCATGCCGAGTTCCCTGGACTTTTTCATGATCTCCTTGATCTCGTGCACCTCGCCCTTGAAGATCAAGTCGGCCACCAGCGGCGAGTTGAGCATCACCTCGACCGCGGCGGCGCGGCCCTTGCCCTCCTTGAGCGGGATCAGCCGCTGCGAAACGAGGGCGCGCAGGTTGAGCGACAAGTCCATGAGCAGTTGCTGGCGGCGCTCCTCAGGGAAAAAGTTGATGATCCGGTCCAGCGCCTGGTTGGCGCTGTTGGCGTGCAGCGTGCCCAGGCATAGATGACCCGTCTCGGCAAAAGCGACCGCGTGCTCCATGGTTTCCCTGGAGCGAATCTCGCCGATCAGAATGACATCGGGCGCCTGGCGCAGAGTGTTGTGCAGCGCGTGCTCCCAGGAGAGGGTATCCACGCCGACCTCGCGCTGGGTGATGAGCGAGTTCTTGTGCGGGTGCGTGTATTCGATCGGATCCTCGATGGTGATGATGTGGCCGTAGGAATTCTCGTTCCGGTAGCCGATCATGCCCGCGAGAGTGGTCGACTTGCCCGATCCCGTTCCACCCACCATCATGACCAGGCCCCGCTTGGTCATGATCACGTCCTTGAGCACCGTCGGAACGCCTAAATCCTCCAGTTTGGGGATAGTCGTGGTGATCACCCGCAGCACCATGCCGATGTTGGCCTGCTGGACGAAGGCATTGACGCGGAAACGGCCTATCCCCGCGGGCGCAATGGCGAAGTTGCACTCCTTGTTCGCCTCGAACTCGGCGGCCTGCTTGTCGTTCATGATCGAGCGCGCAAGTTCGGCCGTATGCTGCGACGTGAGCGCCTGATTGGACACCGGCGTCATCTTGCCGTCGACCTTCATCGCGGGCGGGAAGCCCACGGTGATGAACAGGTCGGAACCCTTTTTCTGCAGCAACAGCCGCAGCAGGTCGTACATGAACTTGGTTGCCTGCTCTCGTTCCATGCGTACCTCCGGTTACATCTGGTTGTTACAACACTCGCGGGAGCCTGCGAGGGAGCCCGAACCCCCGTTCCCGGCCTGGCTAGCCCGGGAACGTGTCCTTGTTGGCCGCCTTGCTGCGTGCTTCGGCGGAAGAAATGACATTCCTCTTCACCAGATCCTGCAGATTCTGGTCCAGCGTCTGCATGCCGAATTGCTGGCCGGTCTGGATTGCCGAGTACATCTGCGCGATCTTGGCCTCGCGGATGAGGTTGCGGATGGCCGGGGTGCCGACCATGATCTCATGCGCAGCAACCCGCCCGGAGCCGTCCTTGGTTTTCAACAGCGTCTGCGAGACCACCGCCTTCAGGGATTCCGAGAGCATCGCGCGCACCATTTCCTTCTCGGCCGCCGGAAACACGTCGATGATCCGATCGATGGTCTTGGCCGCGCTCGACGTGTGCAGCGTACCGAACACCAGATGGCCTGTTTCCGCGCCCGAGAGGGCCAGTCGGATGGTTTCCAGGTCGCGCATTTCACCCACCAGGATCACGTCCGGGTCTTCGCGCAACGCACTGCGCAATGCGTTGGCGAACGACAGCGTGTGCGGCCCCACCTCGCGCTGGTTGATCAGGCATTTCTTGGATTCATGGACGAATTCGATCGGGTCCTCGATGGTGAGGATGTGGCCGTACTCGGTTTCGTTCTTGTGGTTGACCATCGCCGCGAGCGTGGTGGACTTGCCCGAGCCCGTCGGCCCGGTCACCAGCACGACACCGCGCGGCTGGTCGGAAATTTCCTTGAGAATCTTGGGCGCCTTGAGATCCTCCAGCGACAGAATCTTGGAGGGTATGGTACGCATCACCGCCGCCGCGCCCCGGTTTTGCACGAACGCGTTGACGCGAAAGCGCGCCAGCCCGGGTATCGCGAACGAAAAGTCGCACTCGAGATTTTCCTCGTAGCTCTTGCGCTGCCCGTCGTTCATGATGTCGTAGATCATCCCGTGCACGTCCTTGTGCTCCATCGGCGGCAGGTTGATGCGCCGGATGTCGCCATGCACGCGGATCATGGGCGGCAGACCCGAAGACAGGTGCAGGTCGGAAGCCTTGTTCTTGACTACGAAGGCGAGCAGCTCAGAGATGTCCATATATAATTGCTCCGGATTGCGATGCGGCACGCGGCCGCCGGTTCCAGCGGCTTCGGGCGGGGGAGCGCCACGGCCTCCAGTATTTCATTCCAGACGCAGTTGACACCGGTTGACACCGGGCGCGGGGCCACGCACATATTCCGTACCCACACGCAAACGCCTTGGGGATTATGGCAACAATCCAGATTAACTTGCAAGCCGTGAGAGCGCGCATCGCCGCGGCCTGCAAGGCCTCGGGAAGACCTGAATCGGCCGTGCAGCTCATTGCGGTGAGCAAGACGCAACCGGCCGAGGCGGTCCGGGCCGCAGCGGGGGTTGGTCAGCGCGATTTCGGCGAAAACTACGTCCAGGAGGCGCTGGAGAAAATCGGCGCGCTGACCGACCTGCCGCTGGTCTGGCACTTCATCGGCCCCATACAGAGCAACAAGACCCGCCCGATCGCGGAATCGTTCCACTGGGTTCATTCGCTGGACCGCGAGAAAATCGCCACCCGGCTTGCCGAGGCGCGCCCGGCGGACCTGCCGCCACTGAACGTATGCATCGAAGTCAACGTTTCGGGCGAAACGAGCAAGAGCGGCGTTGCGCCGGAGGCGCTCGGCTCCCTCGCGCGGCACGTGAGCGTCCTGCCACGCCTGAAGCTGCGCGGCCTGATGGCAATCCCGGAGCCGACGCCGGACACCCAACTGCAGCGCCGGCATTTCCTGAGGTTGCGGGAACTCAAGGATGAGCTGGTGCGCTCGGGCCTGGCCCTGGACACGCTCTCGATGGGCATGTCCGCCGACATGGAAGCCGCGATCGCCGAAGGTGCGACCATGGTCCGCGTAGGAACGGCAATTTTTGGCGAACGGAGGAAGGCGTGAATACGACCTTGCTGGCAAACGGATGAACATAACGTTCATAGGCGGCGGCAACATGGCACGCGCCATTATCGGCGGCCTGCTCGCCGGGGGTTTCGCGCCCGGGGCGATCGGCGTGGTCGAGCTGATTCCGGAGGCGCGCGTGCAACTTCAGCGCGATCTGGGCGTGCGCACTTTCGCCTCGCTTGCGGAAGGCGCTCCCTATGGCGAGGTGATCGTCATGGCGGTAAAACCGCAACAGATGCACGCTGCAGCGTTGCAGCTTGCGGACGGTCTTTCCGCCCAGCTGGTGGTATCCATCGCCGCCGGAATCCGGCTCGCCGACCTGTCCAGATGGCTCGGCGGGCATCAACTGCTGGTGCGCTGCATGCCCAACACTCCCGCGCTCATCGGCGCAGGCATCACTGCCGTCTACGCGGCGCCCGATGTCAGCGGTGCGCAACGCGAGGCCGCAGCGGCCATACTCGGAGCGGTCGGCAAGGTGCTTTGGGTCGATGACGAAGCGCTACTCGATCCGGTCACTGCGGTCTCCGGCAGCGGGCCGGCCTATGTCTTTTATTTCATCGAGGCGATGCAGCAGGCCGCAGCCGGGCTCGGGCTCACGCCGGAGCAGGCGCGCACGCTGTCGCTCGAGACCTTCCTCGGCGCAGCGCGTCTCGCCGCCGGCAGCGCCGAACCCGTTTCGGTGCTGCGCGAGCGCGTGACCTCGAAGGGGGGAACGACGGAAGCGGCGCTAGCGAGCATGACCGGCGACTGCGTCGGCGAAGCCATTGTCCGCTCGATCCGAGCCGCCAGCGAACGCGGCCGTCAGTTGGGCGAGGAACTGGGGAGAAATTGATGCTTACGCAGATCGGCCAGTTTTTGATCGAATCCATTTTCGGCTTTTTCGTGTACCTGCTGCTGCTGCGCTTCTACATGCAGTGGCTGCGGGCGCCGTTCCGCAACCCGATCGGGGAATTCGTCGCCACGCTGACCAACTGGATGGTATTGCCGGCGCGGCGCATGATCCCGGGCCTGTTCGGCCTGGACTTCGCCTCGCTCACCCTCGCCTGGCTTGCGGAAGTGCTGATGTGGTTACTCATGTCGTGGCTGCGCGGGTTCTCTCTCGCGGGCGCACCGGGCGTCGCCCTGGGCGTGCTCGCGGCGCTGGGCGCCATCGAACTGCTGAAACTTTCGCTCAATCTGCTGATCGGCATCGTCATCGTGCAGGTGGTGATCAGCTGGGTGAATCCCCAGATGCCGTTTGCGGGCGTTTTCGATGCGCTGACGCGGCCGTTCTACCGCGTGTTCCGCCGCTTTATTCCGACGATCGGGAACATCGACCTGTCGCCGCTGTTCGTGCTTATCATCGCGCAGGTACTGCTCATTCCGGTGGGCACCCTCGCGCAGACGGTAACCCGGCTGTTTTGAGCTGGTATCGGCGCACCGATCAAGGCTGGCTGATCAGCGTCCACGCGCAGCCGGGAGCGAAAAAAAGCGCGGTGGCCGGCCTGCACGGCGAGGCCCTCAAGGTGCGCGTCTCCGCACCGCCTGTGGAAGGCAAGGCCAACGAAGCGCTCATCGCGCTCGTCGCCAAGGCACTGGGCCTGCCGCGGCGCGCGGTGAGCATCGTCAAGGGCGACTCCTCGCGCGAGAAGCTGCTGCTCATCGCCGACCCTGCGGCTGATCCGGCGCGGCTGCTGCCAACGCAGTCTAGGGAATCCTGAACTTTGGCTTAACAAGCGCCAGCACTGGCGCGGGTTGGCGGCCTATCTGTTTGTCAGAATAGACAAATCACGCCGGCTTCAGACCGCGCTCTCGTGCACCACCTGTCCGTCGACCAGGGTGTAGCGCACGTGCCCCGGGAGCTCGTAGCCGATGAAGGGTGTGTTCTTGCCCTGGCTGCGCAGGGACTCCGGGGTGATGCGCACGTGCGCATCCGGATCGAAAATGCACAGGTCGGCCGCGGCGCCCGCGCTGAGCGCACCCGCATCCACCTGCATGATCGAAGCAGGACGCGAAGTGAGCGTTCCCAGCGCGCGCGTAAGCGGGACGGCCGCCTCGATCGCCCACTTCAGCGTGAGCGGCAGCAGCAATTCGACGCCCGTCGCGCCCGGTTCGGATTCACCGAAGGGCATGCGCTTGACGTCTTCGTCCAGCGGCGTGTGGTCCGAGCAGATCGCATCGATGGTGCCGTCTGCCAGGCCCGCCTTGAGCGCGTCGCGGTCGCGCTGGCTGCGCAGCGGCGGCACGAGGTGGCAGTGCGAATCGAAGTACCCGATGTCCACCTCGCACAGGTGAATGTGGTGCGCACCCACGTCGCAGGTGACGGCCACCCCCTCCTGCTTGGCGCGGCGGATCATCGCCACGGCTTCGGCGGTCGAGAGCCGGCACACGTGCAGCCGGGTGCCAGTGGCGCGCGCCAGCTGCAGCATGGTTCCCAGCGCGACGGTTTCAGCGAAGGACGGAATGCCGGGCAGGCCCATGCGCGTGGCCACGTCGCCGTCATGCGCGACCCCGTCACGCGCGAGAAAACCG
>Ga0194060_10002273_pt1 | contig 13711 bp, 9 predicted proteins | sample SepL225m_MetaG_FD_163427 | JGI IMG/M metagenome (GOLD analysis project Ga0194060, IMG submission 163427) | Anoxic zone freshwater microbial communities from boreal shield lake in IISD Experimental Lakes Area, Ontario, Canada - Sep2016-L222-5m | ecosystem: Environmental > Aquatic > Freshwater >... | reverse complement strand
CTGTCAAGGTCGCCGATGGTCCCTTTCAAAGTCAGAACGGAATTGTTGAGGAAATCGACCCGGAACGTGGCAAACTGCGCGTTTCGGTCAGTATTTTCGGCCGCAGCACACCGGTTGAACTTGAATATTGGCAGGTTGAGCGGGCCTGATGGCCTCTCAAATTTCAAATCTCAAATCTCTAATTCGCACCCCACCCCCGCACTATCATGGCCAAGGAAGTTGTCAAAGTAATCAAGCTGCAAATCCCCGCAGGAGCCGCCAATCCGTCGCCACCCGTGGGTCCTGCCCTCGGCCAAGCCGGAGTCAACATCATGGCCTTCTGCAAGCAATTCAATGCCGACACGCAAAGCCAGGTCGGTGATGTGCTGCCCGTGGTGATCTCCGTGTATAAGGATAAGTCATTTTCCTTCATCACCAAGAAGCCCCCCGCAGGCAATTTGCTCAAGAAGGCGGCCGGTCTCGCCTCCGGCTCGAAGGAAGCTAACAAAATAAAGGTCGGCAAAATCACCAAGGAGCAATTGATGGACGTCGTCAAAATCAAAATGCCCGACCTCAATACCCGCGATCCTGAAGCCGCTGCCCGCATTCTAGCCGGCACGGCCCGCCAAATGGGACTCGAAATCGAAGGCATGTAACCCCTCTCCGCCGGATCTTCCCACAGGGAAGTCCGGCCCCCCCGCAGGAGGGTGCCGCATCCCGCGGCATCCGAACGCACTGCAAACCAATAGCAACCAATGGCCAAACACCGCAGCAAACGCTACCAGAAGGCTGTCGCCCTTGTCGAAACCGGCAAGAGCTACTCGCTTAATGACGCAATCAGCACCGTGAAGCAATTCCCGGCGCCCAAATTCACCCCGACCGTTACGCTTTCCTTCCACCTTGGCGTGGATCCCCGGAAGAGCGATCAGATGGTTCGTGGATCCGTTTCCCTCCCACATGGCACGGGCCGTAATGTCCGGGTTGCCGTCTTCGCCCAAGGCCTGGCCGCCGAAGCTGCCATCGCCGCCGGTGCCGAACACGTCGGCTACGAGGACCTGATCAAGAAGGTGCAGGAAGGCTTCACCGACTTCGACTCGGCCATCGCCACCCCCGATGCCATGGCTGAAGTCCGCAAAATCGCCCGTATCCTCGGTCCGCGTGGCCTCATGCCCAACCCCAAGACCGGCACCGTCACCGATGACACCGGCAAGGCGGTGCGTGAAGTCAAGGCCGGTCGAATCGACTTCAAACTTGATAAAAACGGCAATATTTCCGGCTCCATTGGCAAGGTCACCTTTGACCCTGCACAACTCTTTGAAAACGGCCGCGCCTTCATCGATGCCGTGGTGCGTGCCAAACCGGCCGCCGCCAAAGGCAACTACATCCGCAGCGCCACCCTTGCCGCGTCCATGCTGCCAGGCGTGCCGCTGGAAGCCAGCACTTACACTAAAGCCATAGCTTAACCCCAGGCCCGTCCAAGACCATGAATCCTGATAAACAAATCATCATCACCGGCCTGCTGCAGCGCGTCAATGCCTCTCCGTATCTGATCGTCATTGACTACACCGGCCTCAAGGTCAAGCAGTTCAGCGAGTTGCGCAACCGCCTCTTCGCCATTGGCGCATCCTGCATCGTGGCCAAAAACAGTTACATGCGCAAGGTGCTCACCGAAGCCGGACTCCCGGACATCGGAGACTCACTCGTCGGACAGACTGCCTTTATCACTGGCGAGAGCGAAGTGTTTGCCGCCGCCAAGGTCATCAAGAACTTCGAAAAAGAGTTCAAGAAACCCGAAATGCGCGTCGGTATCCTCGGCAACGCCGTGCTCGATACCGATAAACTCAAGGCCATCGCCGACATCCCGTCCCGCGAAGCGGTCCTGTCCCAATTGTTGGGCACCATCAACGAGCCCGCCGCTCGCATCGCCCGCGTCATCAAAAACAAATTCAACCCCGAAGAAGAAGCCGCCCCCGCCGCTGATTCCAACGACTAATCTGAACCGATGGCGGCAGCGTCTCCGCGCCACCGCCTGAACACCCAATGGTTCCTCGTCGGCGCGGCGGCTGCCGCACTGAAATCCCCGGAGGCTCCGGGGGCGACGATACCGCACATGGAGAATACACAATGGCTAACATCGAACAACTCGTAGAAGAACTCGGCAAGCTCACCGTCCTGGAAGCTGTCGACCTCGTTAAAAAACTGGAAGAAACTTGGGGCGTCTCCGCCGCTGCACCGGTCGCCATGATGGCGGGCCCGGCCGCTGCGGCTGAGGCCGTCGAAGAAAAGACTGAATTTGACGTCGTGCTCACTGACGTCGGAGCCAACAAGATCGCCGTCATCAAGGTGGTGCGTGAAGTTGTCCCCGGCTTGGGTCTTGCGGATGCCAAAAAGCTTGTCGAAAGCGCTCCGGCGAAAATCCTTGAAGGCGTCAGCAAAGACGCCGGTGAGGCCGCCAAGAAGAAGCTTGAAGAAGCAGGTTCCAAGGTCGAACTCAAGTAACACACCCCAGCGGATTTCCCCAGGGGTGGAGCAATCCATCCCTGGGACTTTCCTGCCGAGACCGGCTCGAGATTTCAAATCATCCCTGTGCTTTCGCTCCGATCCCGTCATTCCCCTCCAACGTCTGAAAACCACCCTCGCCTGAGACCGTTTGCGGCTCGGGCTTAACTTGTAAGAAAGAATACCACCTAAACGCCATGGCTGAACGTCTCTATTTCGGGAAATTTGAGGAAGTCATCGAACCGCCCAACCTCATTGAGGTGCAGAGCAGTTCCTATGATGAATTCCTGCAGAAGGAGGTGCCTCCCAGTGAGCGCTCCGATACCGGCCTGCAGGCTGTGTTTCGTGAAGTCTTTCCTATCAGAAGTTACGACGAGGCGATCGATCTCGACTTTGTTAGCTACGATATCGAGAATCCGAAGATCACCTCGTTGGATGCGCTCCGCAATAGCGAGAGTTACAGCGCCGCCCTCTACGTCACCTTCCGCCTCAAGGACGAGACCGGTAACAAGAAAGAGCGCGTCTATATGGGCGAACTGCCCATGATGACCCGCCGCGGCACCTTCATCATCAATGGTGCGGAGCGCGTGATCGTCTCCCAACTCCACCGTTCACCCGGCATTTGCTTTGAGATCTCCCAGCATCTCAACGGCAAGCTCCTGCATTCATTCCGCATCATCCCGGATCGCGGGTCCTGGCTCGAAGTCCAGTTCGATACCAACGACCTGCTCTACGTTTATCTCGACCGGCGTCGCCGCCGCCGCAAGTTCCTTGCCACCACTTTCCTGCGGGTGCTGGGTTATCCCACCGACCGCGACATCGTCAGTCATTTCTACTCGATTGAGCACCTCGTTCTCAACGATAAGATGGACGAAGGTGAACTTGGCCACAAGGTTCCCTTTGAAGACGTGATCGATGGCGAGATGGTCGTCGCCAAGGCTTATGAACCGCTTACCATCGGCATCGTCCGCCAGTTGCTCGCACTCGGCCAAAAGCAGGTTGAGGTCATCGACGGTCGCGAGGATGAAATCCTTCTCAAGTCGCTGCGCAAGGATCCTGCCAGTGATGAGGAATCCGCCCTCAAGGATATTTACCGCAAGCTGCGCCCTGGCGATCCGCCCACCGCCTCCAACTCCCGCGCCTTGCTCAAGCGCCTCTTCTTCGATCCGAAAAAATACGACCTCACCCGCGTCGGTCGCTACAAGATCAACCAAAAGCTCGGCATCCAGGTCGATTCCAACCAGCGCATCATGGTGCCGGAGGATTTCCTCGCCGCCGTCCGCTATATCCTCAAACTCAAGAAGGGTGATGGCGTCATCGACGATATCGACCACCTTGGCTCGCGCCGCGTGCGCGCCGTCGGTGAACTTCTCGCCAACCAATGCCGCGTCGGTCTCGCCCGTACCGAGCGTCTAGTCAAAGAGCGCATGACCCTCTTCGATGTCAACATCGAGGGCATGACGCCCCAGAAGCTGATCAATCCCAAGGCGCTCTCCGCAGTTGTGAGGGATTTCTTCGGCCGCAGCCAGCTTTCGCAGTTCATGGACCAGACCAATCCGCTGGCCGAACTCACCCACAAGCGCCGCCTCTCCGCCCTCGGGCCCGGCGGCCTCAATCGCGACCGTGCGGGCTTCGAAGTCCGCGACGTCCATCCATCGCACTACGGCCGCATCTGCCCGATCGAAACCCCGGAAGGTCCTAACATCGGCCTTATCAACTCGATGTGCACCTACGCCCGCATCAACGAGTTCGGCTTCATCGAGACCCCATACCGCCGCGTCGTCAATGCCCGCGTCACCAACGAGATCGAGTATCTAACGGCCGATCAGGAGGAGAACTTCCACATTGCCCAGGCCAACAATCCGATCGACAAGTCCGGCGTGTTTCTAACGGAGCGCATCACGGCCCGCGAGAAAGGCGGCGAGTTCATCGAAGTGGCGCCCGCGGACGTCCACTACATGGACGTTTCGCCCAAGCAGCTCGTGTCGGTAGCCGCCGGGCTCATCCCGTTCCTTGAGCATGACGACGCCAACCGCGCGTTGATGGGATCCAACATGCAACGCCAGGGGGTGCCGCTGCTGGTGTCCGAGGCTCCGCTGGTGGGCACCGGCCTGGAAGGCAAGGCCGCCCGCGATTCGCGTGCCGTGGTGGTTGCCGAAGCGGATGGCATTGTCGCCGCCGCCACTGCGGAAATCATTGTCACCACCCCCGATGGCACCATGCCCGTCGCAGATGAGAAATTCCTCAGTGACACGGAAGCGGTGAAAACCCATGTCGAGAAAGGCATCATGGCCTATCCACTGCGCAAGTTCATGCGTTCAAACGCCGGTACCTGCATCAACCAGAAGCCGATCGTCCACAAGGGCCAGAAAATCAAGAAAGGCCAGGTGCTGGCCGACGGTCCCAATACCGAGGATGGGGAACTGGCCATCGGGCGCAACGTGCTGGTCGCCTTCATGCCGTGGAATGGCTACAACTTCGAGGATGCCATCGTCATCTCCGAACGCGTCGTCAAGGAGGACGTCTACACTTCCATCCACATTTCTGAGTTTGATGTCGCCGCACGCGATACCAAACTCGGGCCGGAGGAAATCACCCGCGATATTCCCAACGTCGGCGAGGATGCCCTGCGCAATCTCGACCACGACGGCATCATCCGCATCGGTGCCGAGGTGAAACCCGGCGACATCCTCGTCGGCAAAATCACTCCCAAGTCCGAAACCGAACTCGCGCCGGAAGAACGGCTCCTGCGTGCCATCTTCGGCGAAAAGGCCGCGGATGTGAAAGACACATCGTTGCGTGTGCCGTCCGGTTGCATGGGCATTGTCCAGGACATCCGCGTTTCGTCCCACGGCTTCGCCAAGAAGCGCATGGAAAAAGTCGATCCCAACGAGCTCAAGAAGCAGCTTAAGAAGATCAACGACGAGCATAAGAAAAAGGCGGATAAACTCACCGATGATCTAACTGAAAGGTTGTCAGACATCCTGCTCGGGGAGAAAATCCCGCTCGATGTTGTCAATGCGCAATCCGGTGAAATCATCATTCCGGCCAACCGCAAGATCACCAAGACCCTGCTGCGCAAGCTCGCTTCCGTCCACGACCACATCGAGATCGATCCCTCGCCCATTCGCAACAAGATCATCGAAATCATCACCTCCTTCGAGCTCCGCTTCCAGGAACTCGATACCGAGCGCGAACGCAAACTCGACCAACTTGAAAGTGGTGACGAAATCGATCCGGGTGTCATCAAGGAAGTCAAGGTGTTCATTGCCGCCAAACGCAAGCTCTCCGTCGGTGACAAGATGGCCGGCCGCCATGGCAACAAGGGCGTTGTCGCCACCATCGTGCCCGAGGAGGATATGCCATTCCTGGCGGATGGCACCCCGGTGGACATCTGCCTCAATCCCCTCGGCGTGCCTTCCCGCATGAACGTCGGACAGGTGCTCGAAACCCACCTCGGCGTCGCCGCCAAGGCTCTCGGCTTCAAGGTGGCCACTCCGATTTTCGACGGCATCAAGGAGGAGGTCATCTGGGACTTCATGAGCGAGGCCAAGAAAGTCGATGGCATCAATATCATCGGTGAAGCCGGCAAGGCCCGCCCGCGCAAACCCGGCGAACCGGAAAGCCGCGGCTTCACTTGGATTGGCGACGGCAAGGACGGCACCACCGGTGGTAAATCCACCCTTTACGATGGACGCACCGGCGAAGCCTTCCACAACCCGGTCGTCGTCGGCATGATCTATATCCTCAAACTCGGCCACTTGGTCGCCGATAAGATCCATGCCCGCGCCGTCGGTCCCTACTCGCTGGTGACCCAACAACCGCTGGGCGGCAAGGCCCAGTATGGTGGCCAGCGCTTCGGGGAAATGGAAGTGTGGGCATTGGAAGCCTACGGCGCCGCCTACACCCTGCAGGAGTTGCTCACCGTCAAGTCCGACGATGTGTTAGGCCGCACCCGCATCTACGAGGCCATCGTCAAAGGTGACAACAACCTCGAGGCCGGCACCCCGGAATCCTTCAACGTCCTCATCAAGGAAATGCAATCCCTCGGTCTCGACGTGCGTCCCGGCCGCAAGGGCTCCACGCATGGCTCCGGCATGACCGGCGGCCTGGATGATTATTCCTTGGATGATCTCACCCTTTAATCCGAGCCCGCGAACCCCAATCCCGATCCTAACAAATTTGTTCCTATTATGAGTGTTGACACCAACCTTCGCGAGCTCTTCGGCGTGGATGAACGCCCGGAAGCCTTTGATCAGGTTTCCATCACCGTGGCCTCCCCGGAAATCATCCGGTCCTGGTCCAAGGGTGAAGTGAAAAACCCCGAAACCATCAACTACCGGACGTTCAAACCGGAAAAGGGCGGCTTGTTTTGCGAGCGCATCTTCGGGCCCACCCGTGACTGGGAGTGTGCCTGCGGCAAATTCAAGCGCATCAAACACAAGGGTGTCATCTGTGACCGCTGCGGCGTCGAGGTGACCCTCAGCCGCGTGCGCCGCGAACGCATGGGCCATATCGAACTGGCCGTGCCCGTGTCCCATATCTGGTTCTACAAGTGCATGCCATCGCGCATCGGCCTGCTGCTCGACATCAGTGCCCGCCAGTTGGAGCGCGTCATTTACTACGAGGACTACATCGTCACCGAGGCGGGCAACACCGCCCTCGAACTCGGCCAGCTTCTAACTGAAACGGAACTCCGTGAGGCGGAAGACACCTATGGCGACGGATCGTTCCGCGCCGGCATGGGAGCCGAGGCCTTGCAGGATCTGCTCAAGCAAGTGGATCTCGTCGCGCTGGGCAAGGTGCTCGAGGAGGATTTGGCCACCACCAAGTCCAAGCAGAATCGCAAGAAGTTCGCCAAGCGACTCAAGATCACCCAGGGGTTTGCCGCATCCAAGTCCCGTCCGGAATGGATGATTCAAACGGTGTTGCCGGTCATTCCGCCGGATCTGCGTCCGCTGGTGCCATTGGAAGGCGGACGCTTCGCCACTTCGGACCTCAACGACCTCTATCGCCGCGTCATCAACCGCAATAACCGCCTCAAGAACCTGCTCCTGCTCAAAACACCGGAGGTCATCATCCGCAATGAAAAGCGCATGTTGCAAGAGGCGGTTGACGCGCTCTTTGACAATGGCCGCCATGGCCGCGCCGTCACCGGTGCCGGCAACCGCCCGCTCAAATCCCTCAGCGATATGCTCAAGGGCAAGGGCGGCCGCTTCCGTCAGAACCTGCTAGGCAAACGCGTCGATTACTCAGGCCGCTCGGTCATTGTCGTCGGTCCCGACCTCAAGCTCGGCCAGTGCGGTCTGCCCAAGAAGATGGCCCTAACACTTTTTGAGCCATTCATTATCCGCCGTCTCAAGGAGCTTGGCTATTGCCACACCGTGCGCTCGGCCAAAAAAATGATCGACCGGAAAACCACCGAAGTCTGGGACATTTTGGCCGAAGTCACCAAGGGTCATCCGATCCTGCTCAACCGCGCGCCCACGCTGCACCGCCTCTCGATCCAAGCGTTCGAGCCGAAGCTCATCGAAGGTGAGGCCATCCGCGTCCATCCGCTGGTGTGTACCGCCTACAATGCGGACTTCGACGGCGACCAAATGGCCGTGCACGTTCCGCTATCCGTGGAAGCCCAGTTGGAGTGCCGCCAGCTCATGCTCGCGCCTAACAACATTTTCTCGCCTGCCTCCGGTCGCCCTATCACGGTGCCCTCGCAGGACATCATTCTTGGCACCTACTATCTGACGTGGGCACCCGTGCGCACGCAGAAAGACCGCGAAAAACAGGAACATCTGCCGTTGTTCGAAAATGCCTCGGAAGTGGAGTTTGCCATCGCGTCACGCAAGATCGAATACCATTGCTGGATCCGCATCCGCAACCCCGACTTCGGTCGCGACACCCGCCTTGGCGACAAGGAGAGCAAGGTCATCGAGACCACGCCGGGACGGGTCCGCTTCAATGAAATCTGGCCCCCCGGTCTCGGCTTCGTCAACTACAACGTCGGCAAAAAACAGATCGGTGAAATCATCTGGCGCTGCTATCAGGCATCCGGCCAGAAGAAAACCGTCGAGACCCTCGATGAACTCAAGACCCTCGGCTTCAGGGAAGCGACCCGCTCCGGCACTTCCATCGGGATTGTGGACATGGTCATCCCCGAGGAGAAAAAGGAGGTGATTTCCAAGGCCTACGAAGACGTTGACAAGGTCACCAAACAATACCGCAACGGCGTCATCACCGATGGCGAACGCTATCAGAAAGTCGTCGATGTTTGGACTCACGCCACGGACACCATTGCCAACGCCCTCTATCGCAAGATCGAGCATAACGATGGCGAGGCCAAGGCAAGTCCCTTGTTCATGATGGTCGATTCCGGCGCGCGCGGTAACAAGAGCCAGATCAAACAGCTCGGTGGCATGCGCGGCCTCATGGCCAAGCCGTCCGGTGAAATTATCGAGCGCCCGATTATTTCCAACTTTCGCGAGGGTCTTTCCGTGTTGGAATACTTCATTTCCACCCACGGCGCCCGCAAGGGCTTGTCCGATACCGCGCTCAAGACGGCTGACTCCGGCTACATGACTCGCAAGCTCGTCGATGTGGCTCAGGACGTCATCATCACCCGTCAGGATTGCGGCACCGCCAATGGTATCACCGTCGCCGCCATCGTCGATGGCGATGAGGAGGCCGCCTCGCTGTCCACCCGTATCTATGGCCGCGTTTCATGCGAGCAGATCAAGGACCCCGTTACCGGTGATATCATCGTTGAGGTGGATGACATCGTCGACGAAGTCCAAGCCACAGCCATTGAGCGCATCGGTTGCCTGAAACTCAAGATCCGCTCGGTGCTCACCTGCGAATCAGATCGTGGTTGCTGTGCCAACTGTTATGGTCTGAATTTGGCCACCAGCAAACCTGTCAAGATCGGTGAAGCCGTCGGCATCATCGCCGCCCAATCCATCGGCGAGCCCGGCACTCAGCTCACCATGCGTACCTTCCATGTCGGCGGGGTCGCTGCCGCGACGTTCAAACAACCGATCATCAAGGTGAAACACGCCGGCCAACTGGTCTATAAAGGCATGCGCACCGTGCAATCCGCCGACGGCCATTGGGTCGTGCTCAATAAGAACGGCACCATCTCCATCCGCGGCAAGGACGGCCTCGAGCTGGAAAGTCATAACATCGTCATCGGCTCGTTTATCTCCGTCAAGGACGGCGAGGATGTCAAGAAGGGCGACACCGTCGTCACCTGGGATCCCTACAACGTGCCGATTCTAACCGAAAAGGCGGGCCGCGTCGAACTCCGCGACATGATCTCCGGCATCACCGTTGCCAACGAAACCGACAAGGAAACAGGCAAGAAGGGCGTCGTCGTCACCGAGCACAAGGAAGACCTCCATCCGCAGGTGGTCATCGTCGATGAAGTCACCAAGGAAATCAAAGCCAGTTACTCCATTCCCGTGGGCGCCCATCTCTCCGTCAAGGAGGGTGAAATCGTCCACGCCGGCATTCAGCTGGCCAAGACGCCCCGCAAGGTGGCCCGCACCAAGGACATCACCGGCGGTCTGCCGCGCGTGGCCGAACTCTTCGAGGCCCGCAAGCCCAAGGACTCCTGCGTCATCGCCAAGATCGACGGGGAAATTTCCTTCGGGTCCAATGTCCGCGGCAAGAAGAAGGTTGTCATCACGGATTCGACCACGGGTGAGCAAGTCGATCACCTCGTCCCCATGGGCAAACACATCGTCGTCACCGATGGCGATCAGGTCAAACGCGGCGACCAGATCACCGAAGGCCCGGTGTCTCCGGAAGATTTGTTAGAGGCCTGCGGCGCGCAGGAACTCCAGGAGCACTTGGTCAATGAAGTGCAATCCGTCTATCGCGTCCAGGGTGTGGAAATCAATGACAAGCACATCGAGGTCATTGTCAGGCAGATGCTGCGCAAGGTGAAGATCACCGATCCGGGCGATGCCGATCAATACCTCTGGGGCGACCAAGTGGATCGTTCCACCTTCAAGCGCGTCAATGCCGAGATCATCGCCAATGGCGGCAAACCCGCCGAGGGCGAGCCGGTCCTGCTGGGCATCACCAAGGCGTCCTTGGAAACCGATTCATTCATCTCCGCCGCTTCCTTCCAGGACACCACCCGGGTCCTCACCGAAGCCGCCACCCTGGGCAAGGTCGATTATCTAACAGGTTTCAAGGAGAACGTCATCATGGGTCATCTCATCCCGGCGGGTTCCGGTTTCCACTGCCACCGCGAAGCCGAATTCGAATTCACCGTCGAAGAACCCGAGCCCATCATCATTCCCAAGGAAATCTTCGACGAGGATGAAAACTCCAGCAACATCTGAGTTGCCGGGATTGACCCCCTGCGAAACAGCGGCTTGACATCGGCGGACGGATCGGGAATCTTGCAAACGTCGGTGTGGAAAACCACGCTGGCGTGAGAGATTACAACCCTAACAACCAAACCACGACCATGGGCGACAAATCCCCCAAAGCGAACCAGAAGAAGTCCTCGCAAAAACAAGCCAAAGCCAGCAGCGCCTCGCAGGCGAAGAAGCCGCCCTCGGCCGGTTCTCCGGCCTCCGGCAAGAAATAGTGGCTACGTGTCTGCCCGTTTGCGCGAGTCACGCCTGATGCAACCCATCAGGCGTGACGTTCATTACCGGTCTTCGCTCGGGGTCCCGTACGCGGCAGGTCAATGAACCTTCGTCAAGCAAGCTCCCGATTTTATGAGCGAATCCAAATCCCACGCGCCGCATCCCCGGATTGAAGAGCGCCAAAAGGCCGGCGTTCATCTCACAAGACATGAGCACACCGGGTTCAACGGGCGCTTGGCGGTGTTAATCACCGGCGCGGTCAGCACCATGTGGTGTGCTTATGTGTTTGCCGCCATCGCGCTGATCAGTCTGCCTGCGGCGCTGCAAGCAGGGACTGCCGCCATTGTCTCATGGGTCGCCCAGACCTTTTTGCAGTTGGTGCTGCTGTCGGTCATTATGGTGGGACAGAAGGTCGCCGCGAAGGCATCGGACAAACAGGCGCTGCAGACCTACAAGGATGCAGAAGCGCTCTTGAAGATTCAGGACGAACTCCACAAGTTGCTCAAAATCAATAATGAGCTGACCATGGAAATTCACCGCCGCACCGTCGAAAACAACGGATCACGGCCCACCTGATGCGCGGCAAGGAGCCGTAAAGAAATATGCCTATTTACGGCTCCTAAGGCCGCCGCGCCTGGTCTGCCAGAAAACAACTTGTATGAACGCCGCGGGAATCCGCGTAGCGGATGCCACGCGCCGCATGCCTGTGGCGAGATTTGGGAACCCCGAAACCGCCATGAGAGCACACTGCAATCGCCATATGATGAATTCACCGAAGACGCCCGCCACCCGCTGGCTCGTCGCTTGCGGCATGTCACTGCTGCCGCTACATGCCCAAGCATGGGAGCCCAATGCCAAGGAATTGGATGCGGCACTCAAGGCCGGGGATTTTACCGCGTATTTTTCTAACGTTTCGGCCTGGTTGAACCGGCAAGTGCCCGCCGCCGCGGACAAGATCACAGACGCAACGCTGCAGGCGTTGCTCAAGGATCCGGTGTTTTCCAACACGCTGGACCAACGGCAATTCATCGCAAAACTCGGGGCGGATAAGGCCGGTGCCTTTGCCAAGGCGGATCCCGCCAATCCGGAATTGTTCGCTGCGTTGCTGAAGGACACCCGGGTCATGGACTTGTGGCTGGAAGCCGTCGGGCCCACGCCGATTCCTGCCCGCGACCAGAATGGCTACGGGCTGGCCACTGAGTCCCTCAACATTTGGAAAAAAATCCTAGCTGCGGATCCGCAAGCCAAGGAGGGGATCTATCAGAGGCTTGCCATCGCCACGGCGATCGCCCCTCCGGGCACCGGCGCCCCGGGTGCCGGCCAGGCCAAAACCCCCGTGGATCCGCTGGAGCGATACAAGCATTTCAAGGCGGCCCAGCAAAACAAGGAGCTGTTTGCGAGTTTCGACAAGCTGACGGTTTGGGAGTACACCAAGGTGGTGCAATCGGGAGCGTCCAATGAGGACTTGGCCTGGGCGCGGGAAATGGTCAACAGCTGGCGGCCGGACTTGCGAATTCATGAGCAGGTGGTGGATTCGACGCGCGAGGTATGGCGTCGCAACTCCCCGATCTCCTTTGATAACAGCTACAAGAACGTGTTGGCAGGTGGTGGCAAGTGTGGTCCGCGCTCATCGTGGGCGGTGTTTATCTGCCAGGCGTTCGGCATTCCGGCCATCGGCGTGGGCCAACCGCAGCATGCCTGTGTCGCCGCCAAATCCGCCTATCCGGAGATCGAGCCACAGCCCGGCAGCGCTTGGAAAGTGCACCAAGGCATGGGCTGGCAGGTGTCCAAGCTCGAGGGCACCAATGGCCCCGGTTTCCTGGAGGCGGTCGAGGAGCGGGCACACCCGACTGAATTCTCACAGATAGAGCATCTCCGCTGGCTGGCTTCGGCCCTGGTGGCAAAGGAGGCGGCGGATGCCGTTAGAACCGCCTCTAACAAGCTTCGGCAAGCGCTGCCAGCACATGCGCCGATACGTGCCGGTGCCCCGGCCATTGATCCGAACGTGGAAGGCGTGGCCAAGGTCACGCCGTCGGTTGCGGTCACGCCGGCAACAACCCCGGAAGAGCCCGTCAAGGTAACACCCGGCACCCTTCACATTGAGGCGGAAGCGTTCACCAAGAGCTTCGCCGAAGCGGCCTATCCAGCCGAGCAAAAGGGTTGTGTCTATGTGCTGGATTGTTACACCGGCGGCAAACAACTCAATCTCCAGAAAAACATGCAGACGTGCTGGGTGGACTATGCGATCGATGTGCCGGCGGCTGGAACCTACGCCATGATTGTCAGGGCCACCGTGGTGAACATGGATCAGGTGCTCGAGGTCAGCACCGGGGATACCAAGCTCGCCACCATCAGCATCCCTAACACGTATGGTGTGTGGACGACCACCCCGGCGGTGGAGGTGAAGCTCGACAAGGGTCCCCAGACGTTGCGCCTTTCCGCACCGATGCAGAGAGGTGTGGCCATCCGCTGGTTCGAACTCAAGGCGAAGTGAGGCTGTTTTAAAGGATCCGGGCAGAATGCCCGGTCCATGTTGCCCGCCGCCCCGTCAGAATCCGAGCGTCGCCCGCACCCCGAACATTTGCGGGTCGCCCGGTGAGCCGGCCTTGATCAGCGAATTGATGAAGGTGTAATAC
>Ga0194060_10002271_pt1 | contig 13714 bp, 11 predicted proteins | sample SepL225m_MetaG_FD_163427 | JGI IMG/M metagenome (GOLD analysis project Ga0194060, IMG submission 163427) | Anoxic zone freshwater microbial communities from boreal shield lake in IISD Experimental Lakes Area, Ontario, Canada - Sep2016-L222-5m | ecosystem: Environmental > Aquatic > Freshwater >... | reverse complement strand
AGAGACAGATGGTACACACAAGTATTTCTTTTTTACTGAAAAGTATTTACTCTGATGGTGCATAGTATTTACCCATATAGTGCCGGGTATTTACTATGATACACACAAGTATTTCTTTTTAAGTGAAAAGTATTTACTCTGATGGTGCATAGTATTTACCCTTCATGTTCAAATAAATACTTTTATGCCAGCGGGGAATTCTTTTAAACAGAAAAGTATTTCCCCACATGAGTTAAAGTATATTTTGCAGCAGACATAAATATTCTTTTAAAAGAAAAATACAGCAAGCAACTATAACGGTAAAACTTTGCGTAAATAAAAAAGTAAAATTATAATGAGTAAGAATTGTTTTTGTTCAGACAATCTGTTTTTGGCAAAACAGGTTGAGTAATAAGATTGGTTTCATACGTCAAAGAACTGTTGGCAATATTGCAATGTGTTTTTTTAGAGAAAAAGTATTCAATAAAAAAATACAAACGCAAGGGTTTTAAAATTATTTTGTGTGATTGAAAAATATTTCATAAGAATATTTAGGAGGTTTGAGTATACCCCAAAGTTCGCGCGCACGTGTCGTGCGCGTTACACATCTTTTGAGCATTACCATTTACTCTGAAAAATATGTTTTTTGATTAATTATATTGCAGTAGTTAAAGACACGCACGACACCTGCGCATCAACGGAGCTCAGCATTTTCACCACTCCATTATTTTGTTAAGATTAATCTCCTATCGGAGATTTTTTTCAGCTCCGTAGGAGCGAAATCTCAATAAAACAAATAACCACCTAATACCTCAAGCTCCGTAGGTGCTATACTTTGTTGTTTTTCTTATCCCGAACTCAGCTTTTTAGCACTTAACACACCTGTACAAATGCCGTGCATGATGCTAGCGAACGGTAGGGCTTATTATTTTCAATTGCCTCAATTTTGTAGGGGGGGGGGGATATTTTGTCAGCTAATTCCAATAATTCCGATGCTTCTTGATATGTTAAATTTGATAACGATTGGTAAAATTGCGACCAGCTTTTTATGTGTGTTTCAAAAATATCAATGTCGGCTAATTTAAAAAGATGAACAATGTTGCAATCAAATAATTTGCAAAAATCTAAGATTGTCCAGATAGAAATATTTACTATTTCACCTCGCTCTATGCGGCAATAAGTACTGTCGTCATCATAGCCAAGTTTTCTGGCAACAAAAATTGTTTTCTCGTTTTGGGATTTTCGTATGCGTTTCATAGCCGAACCTAATCGTTTGGTTGCAGCGAGTATGTGTGGTTGTTTTTCTTTCATAAAGTACATGCAATATAATAGTTGGTGGTATTAAATACCAGCGAATGGTATTTAATACCACTCTTTTTTGTTTGAGCGTAATTTTATTATGCCAAAGTTTGTGTTGCATTATTAATTGTAATGCGATTTTTTTAAAAAAAACAATATGAAAAAACTACTTTACCTCACTCTTTTTATTGCAAGCACATTTGTTGCACATGCACAATGGAACGGAACAGACCCATTAACAACAAACAGCCAGGTTGGTATTAGTACACCAACACCCGATGGACAACAAGAAATTGTTCAATCATGGATTAATAGCCCTTATCCATCATTTGGAACATTTGGATTTATTAAGAAAGACCTTACACTAACCAGAATTGTGGCTAATCAAAGTTCACCCGACCCAAGTCAAATCCCTTTATTTCGCCCACAATTTTTAGTTCGTACAGCTTATGACCAAAACTTTGACCCGAATATTTCTACCCAATACACTACCAATTTTATTGTTGATGGAACAGGTAAAACAGGTGTGGGTATTGCCGAACCTTTGGCACAATTGCATGTGTTAAACACTTTTCTTGTTTCGGATGCAAGTAAAAATGATGTATTTAAAGTAACAACCAATCAAATTGTTTTTAAAAATACTACACAGGAATTATTTAAAGTAAATTCAAATGGTTATGTATATGCTAGAAAAGCTGTTGTAACGCTTACCAACCCTTACCCCGATTTTGTTTTTGAAAAAACGTATAAGCTTACTCCGTTAAGTGAAGTAGAAACATACATTAATAAGTACCATCATTTACCAAATGTAAAATCCGAGACAGAGGTGAAACAGAGTGAAGGAATTGATGTGGGCGAAATGCAACTTAAATTATTAGAAAAAGTTGAAGAGCTAACCCTATATGTAATACAACAACAAAAAGAAATTAATGAATTACTTGCCTGCCAAAAAAAGGGCTTTGCTAAAGCAAGCAGGAAAACTAAATTAGCCAAGCAATAATTAGCTTAGTTATGAAGAATTTATTTCTAATTACAGTATTGATTTATCTTGTTTCATGTAAAGATAACGCACCTGAACCTTGTAAAGACCCATCAAATTCGCATTGCATAAATTATGACCCATGCTATGGTAAATTACCTACAAATGCTGATTTTACGATGACGGAAGCGTTTGGAATTACACCACCACTTATGGGTTGGGAATTTTATGACACTGATACGTGTTCTAATAGTTATGTAACATTTATAGCTAAAGATTCTAGTGCAAATAGTTATTTGTGGCAAATAGGAACCGACACATTTCAAAGAAGAAGTGTTACAATACACTTTCCTTCAAATTGGGTTACACATACCAACCAAATTAACTTTATAGATGTAAATTTAACTGTTAAGAAAACTCCAGATAAAAATTGTTTTCCTACAGATTCGGGTTTTGCTGTAAAAACTCGAAGGCTTTATTTTATTTGTGATACAGCCAATTTAATAAAAGGAGTTTTTGTGGGTACATGGAATAATTCTTCCCAAATTGATACTGTCGGTTTCTTTTATTGGCAAAAAATGTTACCAAATGGCCCAATTGTTAAACTTCGTTTTACAAATACTTCAACAAAATGTTTTGAATATACGGATGATATTTACTACGGATACAGGGAAGTTTCATTTGGTATACCTAGTTGTATAGGAAGATCATATGCAAAAATTGTTAAGGAGACAGGAAAACTAATTATAAGAACAACAAATAATAATAAAGATACAGCAACTTTTAATGGAAACAGAATCTAATAAATTTTTTTAAAATGAAAAATATATATACTTTTATAATTGCAATACTTTTGGGTCTTTGCTCGAATGCACAATATTTTCCACCTCATAAAGGGACACTTACCGACCCTACTCGACCAATACCAGGGCCATTAAATAGAAATTTTGAAACAAATAATTTTGATTGGACCAATCCAAGTTTAAATATTAATAAACTTTATTACCCCTCGTCTATTATTTCCAATCCATATTTCAATACTTGGCCAAATCATAATGGAAATGTTGCAAAAGGTACGTTAAGTGATTTTTGGTCACGCAATGGATGGGAGTTGGTTAAGCGTGATTTTGGTTTCTTACACAACGGTAATAATATAACAGTAAATTTAGCTTTTCCCTATTTTGTTTTATATAATAAATATAATGGGATTCTAAGAGTTTGGGCTGCATTAAATAATCAAAATACTACAATCACGAATAAAGTAAATGTTACTGTTTCATTTGTGAATTCAGGTGACCCTGATGCTTATTCAGGTAATAATTTCCAATATAGTGCTTTACTAAGTCCTGTTGGGGGCTTAGTGCAAACCCTTGACCAACCTACAAAAATTACTGAGTCAAGTTCAAGTGCAATTATGTCAACAACAAACAGCGAATTTTTGTATGCAGATTTTCAAATGGCTTACGATCCATGCGCATGTTTATTCGAGCAAGCTTTAAGAATTAAGTTTGAACAAATAATGCAATTCGATCTAAAAGCAAAAGGGCGTTTGCTTGCCTCAAATACCGAAATATCAAATTTTGATTTTACTAAAAATGCTGATTTTTTATCCTCAGTACTTTCCGATAATAGTTACAATGCCATAAGTCTCACACAAACCTATAACACATTAGAAAAGTTGAGGACAGATTGGGATAACTCTGGTAATAATGCCAATATTGATTACAAACAAATATTTAAAGATGGTGTAAATTTTTTAGTTGATGGAATAAAATTTTGAATGAATTATACTAATGATAGTGAGGTAAAAGATGTAAGAGATAAAATTGATGTGCCTTCTGTTGCGCTTGATTTTTTTAGCTCATTAATGTTCGATGATGTAAGTAACTCAACTACTCCTCCGCAACCAACGGTTGTTCAAGGTGACCTTGCGTTTACAGGCAGAATAACTGGAGGTGTTACAAATACCGATCAACCAATCATTACTATACCTGGTTCACTTTATAGTGAATCTCGACCCGAAATAAGAGATTTGATTTCAACACCAACTCATCCCGAACCTGATTATCCAATGTACAATGAAATACTTGGTCAGTTTGCTGTTTTGAAAAAGCCTACGGCTAAATATCAATTAAAAATGGATGAAAAGGATTTTCGGACTTTTCAAAATTTTGACGGCATTGCAGATGGAAGTATAATTAATTATATAAAAGATGAGACTTTTACATACGCTATTCCTGAAAAGATACTCTATACTTGGAATGATATAATAAAACTTTTGCAAAATAAAACTAGAATAGAAGCCGCTTTGCAAATTGAGTTTGAATCGTATCAGTATATTGAAAATGAATATTTTGGAGCAAAAAACATGATGCACTTGTTGCATGAAGTAAATAGTAACACTAGGAGAACGAAGGACATTTTTCTGACACCATACGTAAATATAGAATGTCTATCTGACTTAGTTACTCAAATATCATATAGGCCAAAAGGTTCAAATTTAAGGGTTAATGAACTTGTTGACTTAAATCATCACCCAGATTTGGGAGATAATCCACATTGGGAGTTTAATTTCCACTGGGAAATAATTAACGGTCAATACTATTATTATTTAAATGAAAAAAAAGCAGCTTTTGGGAAAGTGTTTTTGAAAATTAAGTTTTTGCCCGAATATGAAAATGATTATACTGGTGAACCAAATCAAAAATCTATTCAACTTTATACATATGAAACTGATAGTTCAATAAATATATTAAATGAAAATGCTTCTTCTTCATTATCATATAATAAGTCAATGTTCAATGTAAATCCCGCATTAACTATTTCTACTATGAATTATTCGAATGATGAAATAATTTATGCTGAAGGTAAAATTACAATCACTGGTAATCTGACAACGTCAAATAATGCAAAGGTTAGAATTATCTCTGCTTACGAAATAGAAGTACAATCTGATGCTATGATTTCACCGGAAATTTCTTTAGAAATTGGTAAATTTCCGATTGATTGTAATTTGCCACTGTCTCCAATTTTACAAGACAATTTACATAGTTATTGTAACAATACTTCAAATTTGTATCCTAATTACAATGCAAATAGTATGAGTAAAAAAGCTTGGTTTCACAATCAACCAATTGACATAAAAAAGCAGAATAGAGAAACATTTGGAATCACTTTTAACCCTTTTCCTAACCCATCTAAAAATAATTGCGCAATTGATTTTACTTTAAAGAAAGATGCAACAGTTAGTATTTTAATTAGCGATGTGTCGGGAAAAGAAATTTATAAAGCACTTGATGCATCAGCATATAAACAAGGGCATTTTTCTGTTCCGGTAAATATGGATTTGCTTGACGATGGAATTTATTTCTGTACATTTACCACAGCAGATGGCTACAACGAAACCAAGAAAATAGTTGTGTTAAAATAGTAAATGAAGAAAATAGTTTTATTCTTTTTGTGTATTTACACAGCATTACAAATGAATGCTCAACAAACAGCCAATGATGTAGGCAGATTTTATGCAGGTTTTCATAGTGGATATAACAACAGCAGTATTAAAAACCAATCTATTTACAACCAAAACAACAGTGGCTTTTTAGTTGGTGTAGATTTATCGTATGCATTAAATAAATACTTTTCATTGCGTGCCGAACTTAATTATGAAATGAAAAGTGCACAAGGGCAAATTACCTATTACAATTCAATTGGCGAACAAACATTATCATACACCAAATCACAATATTTACATTACGCAAACATTCCGGTACTTGCAAAAATTTATCTTTTTAATAAAGATTTTAAAGTTTTTGCAAGCACCGGTTTGTATGATGGTTATTTGATAGAAGCATGGGTAAACCCTCAAGATATTGGCACAAGCCACGATGTAACCAATGATTATTTACGAAACGATTTTGGTTTTATATACGGAGCAGGTTTGCAATACAACATTGCCAATAATTACACGCTTACTGCCGAATGGAGAAATACTTTAGGGTTAACAAACATATCGGCAACGGCTAGTAACTATTATAACCGCACTACAATAATACAGGCAGGCGTTGCTTATAAATTGTTTGCAAAGAAATAAATGAGTGAAAGTCGGGCACGACACATGAATGCATTAAATTCCTTTATATAACTTACTGCTGCGGTTTTTGAGATAAAACAATCTTTACCAATGTTTTCCTAAGCTCATCAATGTTCATTTTTTGAGTAGCTGAAATAAAAATAACCGGGGCGTTCCCCCCTAAATGGTGGGCAGGCTCTTTTGCCATCCATGTGTTTTTTAAACGGTCGATATATGGAGCATGTTCCTCTGCAGCAAAGGGATCATCATATGTTGGTTCTTTTAGCTGATCAATTTTATTGAAGATTAAAACAGTTGGTTTATTGGTTACACCAATTTCAGCCAAAGTATTATTTACCACATCAATTTGTTCTTCAAAACCGGTATGCGAAACATCTACCACGTGCAATAAAATATCCGCTTCACGTATTTCGTCTAATGTCGATTTAAAACATTCAATTAACTGATGCGGAAGTTTGCGGATAAAACCAACGGTATCGGTTATCAAAAAGGGAACATTTTCAAAAACAACTTTACGAACGGTTGAATCGAGCGTGGCAAATAATTTATTTTCGGCTAGCACATCCGATTTCGACAACAAATTTAATATGGTTGATTTACCTACATTGGTATATCCTACAAGCGTTACACGGGCTTTATCATCACGCTTTTCTCTGCGTGTTGTGTTTTGCCTATCTATTAAATCTAGCCGTTCTTTTAGTTTAGTAATTTTATTTCTGAGAACACGTCTATCTGTTTCAATTTCGGTTTCTCCCGGACCTTTCATTCCAATACCTCCTTTGTGTTTTGAAAGATGTGTCCACATGCGAGTTAAGCGAGGCAACATGTATTGTGCCTGTGCCAGTTCAACTTGAAATTTAGCCTGTGCTGTGCGGGCACGATTGGCAAAAATATCGAGAATGAGATTGCTGCGGTCGAGAATTTTACATTTAATCGTTGTTTCGATATTTCTAATTTGCGATGGCGAAAGTTCATCATCAAAAATCAGCATATCAATTTCATTTTCTTTAACATATGCTTCAATTTCATTCAACTTCCCATCGCCAACGTATGTCCGGGGATTTGGATATTGAAGTCGTTGCATGAATCGTTTAACAACTTTAGCTCCGGCTGTTAATGCCAAAAACGAGAGTTCGTCAAGATATTCTTCGGCCTGCTCCATTTTCTGACTGGAGCTTACAACGCTTACTAAAACAGCCCGTTCCTGTCGTTTTGCTGTATCAAACATTTTTACCATTATACGCTTTCCACAATTATGATTTGTTTGGTAACAATATATTTTATCAAATTGATTTAATTTGAGGGGTGATAATTACTTGCGCAAAATAATGTTTAAAGCAACTCCATTCATATATCTTATCATTTTTTTATGCATTGCTCGAATTTCGGCCAATGCACAAATTGTTGAATGGAGCAATCAGTCGAAAGTAAAATCGAAAACAACTTTTACGCAAATCATTGGAGAAAATAGCAGCGGAGTGTTTTTAGCACGTTGCCACAATAACGATTTTAGAAGAGAAGTAATACTTGAGAGATACAAATCAAATCTTGCAATGGATTTGACTTCCGAACTTGTTATTCCGTCAAATAATGTGCTGGAAAAAATTATCCTCCTCGAAAATAATTTGCTGGTTTTTGTAAGTGGCAGAAATAATATTACGGGTAAAATCGAATTAAGTTGTATTAAACTCGATCTTGATTTTAAGCTAGTGGGCAATCTTGTTTTTTTGTGCGATGTTGAACCGAAATTATTTAAAGATAACAGCTCTTTTTACATTAAACCTTGTGCCGATAAAACAAAATTTGCTGTTGTTTTTATTAGAACAGCAAATGATAAAACAGGCTCTATCACTGCTTTTAACGTGTTTAGCGACCAGCTTTCTGCATTAAACAAAAAAGAAATTTCTTTTATATACGATGTGTCTGATGTTTTCTTTTCATCGATGGAATGTGATAATGAAGGAAACATATTTTGTTTGATTGATTTTCCAAAAACCCCAAATAAAAATCGTTCATCAGATCCTCGTAATTTTAATTTATACAGTTACTATTCCACAACTGATAAAATTACCGAATACGAAATTGGAAAAGATTCGGTTTTTATCAATGAACTGGGATTGACTGTAAATAATTTTAACAAAAGTGTGTGCGTTACCGGCTTCTATTCGTATAAACAAGACAATCGTGTTGCTGGCGAATTTTATTATCGTTTTGATATTGCTTCAAACCTACTTAAGGCAAAATGTTTTGAAGACCTTTCGAAAAATTTTGTGTCGAAAATTGCTGCAAATATGCAAAACGAAAGCAGTCCTGCTTTGTCTGATTTATTTATCCGAAAAATTATTCCGCGCAGTGATGGCGGGTGTTTAACCATTGCCGAAAAATATTATGAAACCAAACAATCTTACACTTATTATGTAAATGGGTTTCCGCAAACGAATTATCGTATCGTTTATAATTTTGATGAGATTGTTTTAATTTCAAAAAATGCCGATGGCACAACTCAGTTTAAAGATTACATCAAAAAAAATCAGTCATCGATGAGTGATGCCGGATATTATTTATCGTTTGTAACCGTAACGGGAAATGATAAAATTGGTTTGGTTTATAACAGTGATGCCAACAATGAAGGCGATGTCATGATTTCAACAATTAGCAACAAAGGTGTTGCCGACACAAAGGTTTTGCTTAAAGCGCTTAGCTATTTTGTTCAGGTTATTCCGGGCGAAACGAAACAGGTTTCATCAAACTCATCACTCATTTGTACGCTTAAGGACAAGCGATTTTCGATTATGCGTTTAACTTTTTAATTTATATACGTGCTCAGGTTTTTTAGAGAAAATTCAGTTCTTCCGGTTATCCTCTCATTAATTATATGTTTGGTTTTAAAATTGCCGTCTATACTTCAGGTTCATCATGAAGAGTACATACAAACAGCTCCGCTATCGCGTATTTTTTTTCATTATTTCGGCAATATCAATAACCATGTATTGATTGGAAAAATAATCAGCGCATCGATTGTTTTTTTGCAGGCTTGGTTGCTAAATTATATTGTTTCGCAACATTCAATTTTATACAAAGACACTTTTTTGCCGGGTTTGTTTTTTATCCTGCTCAACAGCTTTTATGTTGAGCAAAGTGAATTAACACCTCAGTTAATTTCGAACACTTTTTTGATATTGCTTTTTCAACGATTGTGTTTTTTATACGAATCGAAAAACCCTTTGCTTATTGTGTTTGACGCAGGAATGTATCTAGGGCTCGGTATACTTTTTAACTACGATTTATCGATATTTCTTCCGTTCATTCTTATCAGTGTTGTTATTTTTACATCGTTCAATATTCGGTATTTGATGATTTCTGTTTTGGGCATTATTGTACCACTTTATTTTACGGCAATTGCTTTTTACATGAACGATAATTTGAATGAACTTATCTATTACGTGAAACAAAGTTTCGAAAAACAATTGCTCAAAACGTTTAACACTTCATTCACTGTTTTTATTCCGTGGATTTTTTTATTCCCCATTTTATTGATATCGGGATTTGAGTTGCAGCAACACTTTTTTCGCAATAAAGTTAAAACCCGAAGAATTATTCAAAGCGTAGGATTAATGATGCTTTTCGGGATATTCAGTTTGTTTATTGATAACACGAATTTTATATACGCTATTTGTTATTTAAGCGTTCCGATGAGCATTGTGGTGGCGTATTATTTTATCAGCGAAAAGCGATTTTTACTGAAAGAATTATTTGTAATCGGACTTATTGTATTGAGTTTTTATTATCAGTGGAAATAATAAATCTCTTTCATATTCATTATATAAAATAAAAGTTGCCACTAAGCCACAAAGGCTGCAAGAAGCACGAATATTCTCTTAGTGAAACTTTGTGTTTTAGTGTCTTGGTGGCAAAAAAATTATATTATGAAAGAGGATTAATTAACGCATAAATTTTATTAACAACATCTGGCAATACTTCGTGCCCGCCATCAAATTCTATAATGTTTGCATTTAAACTTTTCATCATTTCGTAAACTTTCAAATGTTCGTCACGTGAAATGAGCGGATCGTTTTTTCCGGTAACATAAGTCATGGGTGTGTTTCTTATTTTTTTCGAAAATGGATTGCAAAGTTCAGTTCCCATTTCTCCGGCATAATCAACAAAATGATCGACCCTGTTTTGTGTAGCATGCAGCCATCGTGAGGCTGTTGCCACGCCTTGTGAAAATCCCAGTAAAAATATTTTAGCTTTTGATTGATGAAGATTTAAATGCTGGTATAATTTATCGAGGTATAAAATATAATCTTGAATTTCGTTCAATCTGTCTTCACTTGTCATCCAAGTTGCAACAACTCTTCGGGGAGCTTTTCCGGTATAAAAACGATTCAACCCTTCGGGGGCAACAATAAAATTTTTGCCATTATCGAGCACTTCAAATGTTTTGATAAAATCGGCTGCAAGTTGTGCATATCCATGTAAAACAATCCAAACATTTTCCGTTGAATCGTTCAAATTTCCAATGGTAAAATATCTTGCTGTGCGAGATGTTTTGAGATGAAATTCGTTCATGATAAATTTACGAAGGCAATCCTTCTTTCAGTCTTTCAGCGTTTTCGGCAATCTGAAGTTTATCAATAAAATCCTGAATTTCTCCGGTCATTACTTCGGGTAAATTATAAACGGTGTAACCAATACGGTGATCGGTAACCCTGCCTTGAGGATAATTATACGTACGAATTTTTGCCGAGCGATCGCCTGTTGCAACCATTGTTTTACGCTTACTGGCAATGGCAGCATTGTGTTTTAGCAACTCCATTTCGTACAATTTTGTACGCAGCATTTGCATGGCACGTTCGCGGTTTTTATTTTGTGTACGTTCTATCTGGCAAACCACAACAATACCCGAAGGCTTATGAGTAAGCTGAACCTTACTTTCAATCTTATTTACATTTTGTCCGCCAGCACCACCCGAACGCGATGTTTGCATGTCAATATCAGCAGGATTAATCACCACATCCACTTCTTCGGCTTCAGGTAGCACCACAACCGATGCGGCTGATGTATGCACACGACCTTGCGTTTCGGTGTCTGGCACACGCTGCACACGATGCACACCGCTTTCGTATTTTAAAATCCCATAAACATCTTCGCCCGAGACTTCAATAATAACTTCTTTATAACCACCCGCTGATCCTTCGGTAAAATCAATCAATTCGGTCTTCCATCCTCGCTTTTCGCAGAAATACATATACATGCGATAGAGGTCTCCGGCAAAAATACTTGCCTCGTCACCACCTGTACCACCACGTATTTCGAGTATCGCATTCTTGCTGTCTTCCGGGTCTTTTGGTATTAGTAGCAAACGAATTTCTTCTTCCATCGGCACAATTTTAGGATCCAGTTCTTCGAGTTCGGCTTTAGCCATATCGCGCAATTCTGAATCTTTTTCGTTGCTCAACACTTCTTTGCAGGTATCAATATTGCCGAGTAAATTTTTGTACTCGTAATATTTCTCTACAATTTTCTGAAGATTTTTATACTCGCGGTTCATTTGTGTGAAACGCGTCATATCACTCAACACATCGGGTTGCGAAAGCATTTGCTCCACCTGATCGCTGCGGTTTTTTATCTGTTCTAATTTATCTAATAACATAATTTGAGGGTGCGAAGATAAGAAAAACAAAATGTGTGAAAGCATAAGATTGAGAATTATGAAAACTCAATTTTTTCTTAATAATTTTTGCTCGCTATGATTTGATTCTAATTGCTGTTAGTTTCGAATATATTTTTCATACTATGAGAAAATACTTTTTTTGCTTTTATGTATTTATTGCATGTTATAATTTTGTTAATGCACAAACATGGGTTGCATTAACCTCATCAACTTCACAAAACTTATCATCTGTTTATTTTTTGAGTAAAGACACAGGATTTGTTGCTGGCGCAAGCGGTACTGTATTGAAAACTACCAACGGAGGAACTACATGGACGGCATTAACATCACCAACTACAAATAATATTTCCAAAATTTTCTTTCTCACAAAGGACTCCGGTTTTGTTTTAGCCGGAAATCTTCTTTACAAAACAACAAACGGTGGAAGTTCGTGGAATTACTTAAGAAGTTTTGCAAACGCGGGTACAATGTCTTTTCTGAACAGTTCAATTGGGTTCTTACGAGGAACCACATATGTTTGGAGAACATTAAATGGTGGAGCCAGTTGGGATAGCACAATTATTGCATCAACAGGAGGTAATCCATGGTATGAAATAAATTTTATTTCCTCATCAGTTGGATTTGTCTCACAATTCGGATATAATATATATCGAACCATAAATGCTGGCGCGACATGGACAAGTTTTTCAGCAATAGGATTTAGCCTTCCTAATCAGATGCTTGATTTCAAATTCTATAATTCAAACTATGGATTTGTGTTAGCAGGAAACACATCATATTATTTAGTATACACAAACAATGGCGGAACTACTTGGACAAATACTGGCTATTTATCAGGTATTACTGGTGCTAACAAAATACTTGTATCATCTGTTAACAAAATATTTGTGATGGGAACAAATCAAATTTACACCAGCAGCGATACGGGATACTCTTGGTCACCAATGACAATTTCTGCATCTTCTGGTTTAACAGATTTTTTTATGGTTAATGATTCAATTGGCTATGCAGTTGGAAATGGAGGAACAATATTTAAAACACTCCCCGGAGCTCTTGCCTGCCCATCTGTTGCTCCATCCACATTTTTTATCGGAGGAATTACAAGTTCATCAATGATTTTGAATTGGACTAATGGAAACGGTGCAGCAAGAATTGTTGTTGCTTGTGCAAATAGCAATACATTGGTTGCTCCTTCTTATGGCGTTTCATATTCTGCAAGTTCAACATTTGGTTCGGGCAGTCAAATCGGAACAGGAAATTATGTGGTGTATAACGGAACAGGAAGTTCGTGTACGGTTAGTGGTTTAAATTATCTAACGGCATATTATTTCAGAGTGTATGAATACAATGGAACCGGAACTAACACAAATTATTTAACAAGTTCGTTTGCAACCAATGGTGCAATGACTTTGCTTCCTGTAAAACTTATTTCATTTACAGCCGAAGAGGGAAAAAAAATAGTGAATTTGAATTGGCAAACAGCAAGTGAGTTGAATAATGATTATTTTGAAATAGAGCGCTCGTTTGATGGTTTACATTTTGAAGTTATTGGAAAAGCAAAAGGAAATGGAACAACAAACGCAGTTCATAGTTATCAGTTCACAGATGTCTCGCTTCTCGACTACGCTCGAAGTGACAAGCTCGACATGACAAACACCAAACCTCAAACTTCAAACACACTTTATTATCG
>Ga0194060_10002270_pt1 | contig 13715 bp, 14 predicted proteins | sample SepL225m_MetaG_FD_163427 | JGI IMG/M metagenome (GOLD analysis project Ga0194060, IMG submission 163427) | Anoxic zone freshwater microbial communities from boreal shield lake in IISD Experimental Lakes Area, Ontario, Canada - Sep2016-L222-5m | ecosystem: Environmental > Aquatic > Freshwater >... | reverse complement strand
GCCGGCCGCGGCCAGATCAACCAACCGGGACAGCGTCTGCGCGTCGAAGCCCGCGGCATCGAACACGCTCCCATGCCGCCGCGTGGCGATGCCCACAATGACGGGTTCGATGTCGAGCGCGCGCAGGGCGGCGCGCGACTCGTCGAGCAAGCGAACGAATCGCCGGGCCACGTTGCCAAATCCGACGAGTGCGATATGGAGCTTCATGAGTTAACCCGGCGTAGAGTGTAGCTGAGGAGTTCTCGATGACACGACGCATCCTGAGAGGCGTGATCCTGATGATGGCGGTGGCGGCCCCCGTGGCCGCGCAGTCGACAGCACCGCTGACCTCCCCCTCGGTCATGACGGAGGGACGCGCCACGATCAAGGTGACGCCCGACCTGGCGTTCCTGACCGTGACCGCGGTGACACGCGCCGCTCGACCGGGCGACGCTCAGCGCGCCGTCGCGCAGGCAGTCGATAACGTGCGCGCCAGTCTGCGCAAGGCCGGCCTCAAGGACGATGCGGTGAAGTCGCGCAACTACTCGGTGGATCCGGAGTTGCAGTGGGCCGACGGGAAGTCGAAGCTGATCGGCTACACCGCCCAACACGCGCTCGATGTGCGCGTGGACAATCTGGCGGAACTCGGCGCGATCATCGACGCGGCCGGCAGCGCCGGGGCCTCGTCGGTGTCCGATATTCGCTACGACGCGAAGCAACGAGATCAGATCGAGGCCGAGGCGCTGACCCTGGCGGTCAAGGACGGCCTCAGCCGCGCGGAGATCATCGCGAAGAGCGCGGGCAAGACGGTGCTGTCGGTGTGGCGCATTGACGATCAGCGGGTGAGCAACAGTCAGCGGCCAGTGCTGTACGCGATGGCCCCGCAGGCGATGCGCGCGTCACCGGAAACGTCGATCACCCCGACCGACCTCGAAATTCAGGCGGTCGTCACGGTGACCGTGATTCTGCGGTGACTCCCGAAGAACTGCGCCGCTACAGTCGTCACACGCTGTTGCCCGAGTTCGGCATGGCGGGGCAGGAGAAGCTGCGCGCTGCGCGTGTGCTGTTGGTGGGGCTCGGCGGCCTCGGCTCGCCGGCCGCGATGTATCTGGCCGCCGCCGGTGTCGGCACACTGGGTCTGGTCGAGTTCGACGTCGTCGACGAATCGAATCTGCAGCGGCAGATCATCCACAGCACACCCGACATCGGCCGGCTGAAGATCGACTCGGCGGCCGATCGGTTGCGCGCGATCAATCCCCACGTCGCACTTGAATTGCACCGCACACCGCTTGGCGCGGACAATGCGCTCGCGCTCATCGGCGCGTACGACGTCGTCGTCGACGGCACCGACAACTTCTCCACGCGGTATCTGGTGAACGACGCGTGCGTGCTGACCGGCACGCCGAATGTCTACGGCAGCGTGTTCCGCTTCGAAGGGCAAGCCGCGGTGTTCGCGACCAACGACGGCCCGTGCTATCGCTGTCTTCATCCCGAGCCGCCGCCGGCCGGATTGATTCCGAGCTGCGCCGAAGCCGGCGTGCTCGGCGTGCTGCCCGGACTCATCGGTGTGATTCAGGCCACCGAAGCGATCAAGCTCATCACGGGAATCGGCGAACCGTTGATCGGGCGCTTTCTGCTCTATGACGCGCTGAAGATGCGCATGCGAGAGATCACGCTGCGACGCGACCCGGAGTGTCCGGTGTGTGGCGATGCGCCGACGATTCGCGAGCTGAAGGCCTACGACGTAAGCTGTCAGCCGATGGCAACAGACGCGATGACTGTGGATGAACTGAAGGCGTGGCGTGACAGCGGCGAGCGGCACGTGCTGCTCGACGTGCGCGAGCCATCGGAGATCGCGATCTGCGCGATCGACGGATCCGTACGGATTCCCATGGCGCAGGTCGCCGAACGCCTCGACCTCTTGCCCACAGGCGAGCCCATCGTCGTGCACTGCAAGATGGGCGGACGAAGTGCCCAGATCACGGCGCAGTTGAGGGCGCGTGGATACGACGCTCGCAACCTCTCCGGGGGGATTCTTGCCTGGATTTCGAAGATCGACCCAGGCCTTAATCTTTACTAAGTACTCTAATAATCAATCACTTACAGTAAATACGACCTCCTGAGTCCGAAAATGTACCTTGCCGGAGGCCTGTTTCCATCTATAAACTGGACTCGTTAGGTCGCACATAACAAACTCCACATGCTGAGACTCTCTAAGAAAGCTGACTACGCGCTGCTCGCCCTGCGGCATCTGGCCGTGCCGGGCCCGCGCGAAACCGTATCTGCTCGCGAGCTTGCCGAGAGTTACGACCTGCCGCCGGAGTTGCTCGCCAAGGTGCTGCAGCAGCTCGTGCGCGGTGGCCTGCTGGCTTCGGTGCAGGGCATTCGCGGCGGCTACGGCCTGGCGAAGCCCGCGGCTGAGATCACGGTTGTGGACGTGATCGAGGCGATTGACGGACCGATGACGGTGACCGCGTGTTCTGAGAGCGATCACAGTTGCGACCAGTACACGAAGTGCAACATCCGCGATCCGCTATGGAAGCTGAAGGATCGCATTGTGTCGGCCCTCGAGGCCACGACGGTCGCCGAGTTGGCGGTCGATCTGATCCCTGTGCCGGCAGCGATTCCGGTGGCATTGGTGCGGAGGTAGCGATGATTGCAGTCACAGACGGCGCGGCGACGCAGATTCAGAAGCTGCTCATCAAGCAGCAGATGCCTGGTGGCGGCTTGCGCGTGGGCGTGAAGGCCGGCGGCTGTTCCGGCTTCGAATACGTCTTCGAGTGGGAAGCGGCGCCGAAAGACACCGACATCGTGTTCGACGGACCGAACGGCACGCGAGTGTGGGTGGATCCGCGCAGCCATCGTCTGCTCGACGGCACCACGCTCGACTACGACACGAGCCTGCTCAGCCGCGGCTTTGTGTTCCAGAACCCGCATGCGAAGAGCACGTGCGGATGCGGGGTGAGTTTTTCCGTATGAGCACTCAAGAAGAACAGCTGGAGCAAATCGCGAACAGCGAATACAAGTACGGCTTCGAAACGACGGTCGAGACCGATTCGTTCGAGCCCGGCTTGAATGAAGACATCGTGCGCCGCCTGTCGGCGATCAAGCACGAGCCGGAGTGGCTGCTGGAGTTCCGTCTGAAGGCGTACCGCGCGTGGCTCAAGATGACCGAGCCCACGTGGCACAACCTGAAGATCCATCCGACCGACTATCAGGCGCTCAGCTACTACTCCGCACCGAAGAAGCAGACGCTGCTCGCGAGCATGGACGAAGTGGATCCTGAAGTTCGCAAGACGTTCGAGAAGCTCGGCATTCCGCTCGAAGAGCAGAAGATCCTGGCCGGTGTGGCCACGGTGGCCGTCGACGCCGTCTTCGACAGCGTCTCCGTGGCGACGACCTTCCGGGCGAAGCTGGCAGAAATGGGCGTGATCTTCTGCAGCTTCTCAGAAGCGGTCAAGGATCATCCTGACCTCATCAGGAAGTACCTCGGCTCGGTCGTGCCTTACACCGACAATTTCTACGCCGCGCTCAACTGCGCCGTGTTCAGCGACGGCTCGTTCGTTTACATCCCGAAGGGCGTGCGTTGCCCGATGGAGCTGTCGACCTACTTCCGCATCAACGCGAAGAACACCGGGCAGTTCGAGCGCACGCTGATCGTGGCCGACGAGGGTTCGCACGTGAGCTACCTCGAAGGCTGCACGGCGCCGCAGCGCGACGAAAACCAGCTCCACGCCGCTGTGGTTGAGCTTGTGGCGCTCGACAACGCCGTGATCAAGTACTCGACGATCCAGAACTGGTATCCGGGTGACAAGGACGGCAAGGGCGGCATCTACAACTTCGTGACCAAGCGCGGCACCGCGCACACGAACGCGAAGATCACGTGGACGCAGGTCGAGACCGGCTCGGCGATCACGTGGAAGTACCCGAGCTGCATCCTGCAGGGCGACAACGCCATCGGCGAGTTCTACTCGGTGGCCACCACCAACAACTGGCAGCAGGCCGACACCGGGACGAAGATGATTCATCTCGGCAAGAACACCCGCAGCACGATCGTGTCGAAAGGTATCTCGGCCGGCCACGGCCAGAACACGTATCGCGGCGCGGTGAAGATTGCGAAGGGCGCCACGGGCGCGCGCAACTACTCGCAGTGCGACTCGCTACTGATCGGCGACAAGTGCGGCGCGCACACGTTCCCGTACCTCGAGATCAAGAACAGCACCGCCAAGGTCGAGCATGAAGCGTCGACGTCGAAGATCGGCGAGGACCAGATCTTCTACTGCCGCCAGCGCGGCATCTCCACCGAAGACGCCGTGAACATGATCGTCAGCGGCTTCTGCAAGGACGTGTTTCGTGAGCTGCCGATGGAATTCGCAGTCGAGGCTCAGAAACTCCTGTCAATCAGTCTGGAAGGAAGCGTCGGTTAAATGTTGCTCGAGATTAAAGACCTCCGCGTGAAAGCGGAAGACAAGCAGATCCTCAAGGGGCTCAACCTCTCGGTGAACCCCGGTGAAGTACACGCGATCATGGGGCCGAACGGCTCGGGCAAGAGCACGCTCGCGCGCATCCTGTCTGGCCATCCCGGTTACGAGGCCAACGGCGGCACGGTGACCTACGACGGTCACGATCTGCTCGCCCTCTCGCCCGAGGAACGCGCCTGTGAAGGCATCTTCATGGCGTTCCAGTACCCGGTGGAAATCCCGGGTGTGAATAACGCCTACTTCCTCAAGGCCGCGCTCAACGCCGTGCGCAAGCACAAGGGCCTGCAGGAGCTCGACGCGGTCGAGTTCATGCAGCTGATCAAAGAGAAGATCAAGCTCCTCGAGATGGACCAGACGATGCTGAATCGCGCGGTCAACGAAGGCTTCTCGGGCGGCGAGAAGAAGCGTAACGAGATCTTCCACATGGCCGTGCTCGAGCCGCGCCTCGCGATTCTCGACGAGACGGACTCGGGTCTCGACATCGACGCGCTCAAGATTGTCGCCAACGGCGTCAACGCCCTCCGCAGCAAGGACCGCGCGATCATCGTGGTGACGCACTACCAGCGACTGCTCGAGTACATCGTGCCGGACTTCGTGCACGTGCTGTCGGGCGGCCTGATCGTGCGGTCGGGCGGCAAGGAACTCGCGCTCGAGCTCGAAGAGAAGGGTTACGGCTGGCTCGAGGGTGGCCGATGAGCACGAGTGCGATGACGCCGGCGGCCGAGCAAATCGCCGCCTACGTCGAGCGCTTCACGGCCTTCCACGCTGATCCGGCGTTCGGCTCGGCGCGCGTGCGCGCGCTGCGCGAGCTGGCGTTTGCCGCGTTCGCGGCGAAGGGCTTCCCGACCTCGCGCGACGAGGAATACAAGTTCACCAACGTGTCGCCGATCGCTGAAGCGCCGTTCGAGTTGCAGGGAGCGGCCGAGCCGTCGCGCAAGGCGCTCGAGCCGTTTCTGTTCGACGGCGCGATCCGCACGCAGATCGTGATCGTGAACGGCCGCCTGTCGCAGACGCTGTCGACGATGGAAGCGCTGCCGCGCGGTGTCACGGTGGAACAGGTCGCCGATGCGGTGATCGCCGCGCCGAGCGCGTCGGTCGCGTCACTGGCGGCAGCGCCGTTCGTGGCGCTCAACACCGCGTTCTTCAGCCAGCCCGTCGTGCTGATGGTGCCGCCGAAGGCGATCGTCGACGAGCCGATTCAGGTGCTGTTTGTGAACACGCCCGGCGAACACCGCATGATGGCGGCGACGCGCCTCTTGGTCGTGGCCGGCGAGCAGTCGCAGCTCACGCTCGTGGAGACCTACGCAGGTCTGGCGGGGACCGGTCAGGGATTCACCAACGCGGTCACGGACGTGCTCCTCAGTGAGGGCGCGGTGGTCGATCACTACAAGCTGCAGCGTGAGACGGCCTCGGCGTATCACGTCGCCGCGATGTTCGTGCACTGCGGTCGCAACGCGAACTTCTCGTCGCACGCGTTCTCGACGGGCGGCAAGCTCGTCCGCAACGACGTGTTCGCGACGCTCGACGGCGAAGGCGCGGAGTGCACGCTGAACGGCCTCTATCTGGCCGGCGGCGACACGCTCGTCGACAACCACACGTCGATCGACCACGCGAAGGCGCACTGCCCAAGCCATGAAGTCTACAAAGGCATCCTCTCGGGGAACGCCAAAGCCGTCTTCAACGGCAAGATCACGGTGCGTCAGGACGCGCAGAAGACCGACGCGAAGCAGACCAACAAGGCGCTGCTGCTCTCGGATACCGCCAGCATCAACACCAAGCCGCAGCTCGAGATCTTCGCCGACGACGTGAAGTGCACGCACGGCGCGGCGATCGGTCAGCTCGATGACGACGCGATGTTCTACCTGCGCGCGCGCGGCATCGCCGAGCAGGACGCGCGCAACATTCTCATCCACGCGTTCGCCGGTGACATTCTCAATCGGATCAAGATCGACGCCGTGAAGGCGCGTGTGGAAGCCGTTGTCTACACCGCGCTGGAGGCGCTCTAGCGATGCCAGGCCGGCAGGCGGGCGCCAATCTCGACGTCGCCGCCGTCCGTGCACAGTTTCCGGCGCTGCACCAGCAGGTGCACGGCAAGCCGCTGGTCTATCTCGACAACGCGGCGACGACGCAGAAGCCGCAGGTCGTGATCGACGCGATCCGCCACTACTACGAGCACGACAACGCGAACATTCACCGCGGGGTTCATGCGCTGAGCGAGCGCGCGAGCAAGATGTACGAGGACGCGCGCGAAGACGTGCGCGCGTTTATCAACGCGACGTCGGTGACGGAAGTCATTTTCACCCGCAATGCCACCGAGAGCATCAACCTCGTGGCGCGCGCGTGGGGCGATGCGAATGTGACGGCCGGTGACGAGGTCCTGATCACGGCCATGGAGCACCACTCCAACATCGTGCCGTGGCAGCAGCTCTGCGGCCGCACGGGCGCGGTGCTGAAGGTTGCGCCGATCGACGACCGTGGCGCGCTGATCATTGACGAGTTCGAGAAGCTGCTCGGACCGCGCACGAAGATGGTGGCGATCACGCAGTTGTCGAACGCACTCGGCACGGTCGTGCCCGTGGCGGAATTGACCACGAAGGCCCATGCGGTCGGCGCGATGGTCCTGATCGACGGCTCGCAGGCGGCATATCACTTCGCCACCGACGTGCAGGCCCTCGGGTGCGACTTCTTCGTGTTCACGGGCCACAAAGTCTACGGACCGACGGGCATCGGCATTCTCTACGGCCGCGAGGCCGTGCTCGAGGCGATGCCGCCGTTTCTCGGTGGCGGCGACATGATCGGGTCGGTGACTTTCGAGCACTCGACCTGGAACGTGCTGCCGTACAAGTTCGAAGCCGGCACGCCGCACATCTCCGGGCCAATCGGCCTGGCCGCGGCGATCCGGTTCGTGCAGGGAATTGGCTTTGAGGCGATTCACGCGCACGAAGCCGCGCTGTTACGGTACGCGACCGCCGCGCTGACCGCGGTGCCCGGCGTGACGCTGATCGGCACCGCGCCGCTGAAGGCGAGCGTGCTGTCGTTCGTGATGGACGGGATTCATCCGCACGACATCGGCACCATCGTCGACCGTGAGGGTGTGGCGATACGCACGGGGCATCACTGTGCGCAGCCCGTCATGGACCGGTTTGGGATTCCTGCCACGGCGCGTGCGTCGCTGGCGATGTACAACACGCAGGACGACGTCGATGCTTTGGTGCGCGCGCTGGTGCGTGTGCGGGAAGTGATGGGTTAGGGATGGGGATGTTCTCTTTTCTGAAGGACAAGCCGACCGACGGTGCCACGGGCGCTGCGGCACCGAGCGACAGCACGTTCGTGAGGCCGGCGGCGTGGGATTCGCCCGCACTCGACGCGTCGGCGATTGCGCCGCCGCCGGCCGACAACGACGCCTCCTATGTGGGGCCGCTCGACAAGGTCAACACCGCGGAACTCCAGCAGCCGATCATCGACGCCATCAAGACGGTGTTCGACCCGGAGATTCCTGTCGACATCTACGAACTCGGCCTGATCTACGACATCATCGTCGACGCCAACAAGAACGTGCTGGTCAACATGACGCTGACCAGCCCGGCCTGTCCGTCTGCGCAGGCGATTCCCAGTGAAGTACGCTGGAAGGTGAAGGCGGTCCCCGGCGTGAACGACGCGCGCGTCGAGATTGCGTGGGAACCGATGTGGACGAAAGACCGCATGTCGGAAGCCGCGAAGTTGTCGCTGGGCTTCTTTTAGGACGCATGTCTGACCTCAGCGAGCTCTACCAGGAAGTGATCCTGGACCACAATCGTCGGCCGCGGAACTTCGGTGTGCTGGCCACGGCCACGCATCGCGCGAACGGCCACAACCCGCTCTGCGGCGATCGGCTGACGCTCGCCCTCGAGCTCGACGGTGACCGCATCGTCAACGTCATGTTCGAAGGCAACGGCTGCGCGATCTCGAAGGCCTCGGCATCATTGATGACCGATGCGATCAAGGGCCACACCGTCGCTGAGGCGACGACGCTGTTTGAGGCGTTTCATCTGATGGTGACGACGCCGATCAGCGACCCGATCGATGAATCGCAGATCGGCAAGCTGGCGGTGTTCTCCGGGGTGCGCGAGTTTCCTGCGCGCGTCAAGTGCGCGAGCCTGGCGTGGCACACGATGAAGGCGGCCCTGACGGGCGAGCCGCTGGCCAAGACCGAGTAGGCGTCGCCCGCGACGTCAGACGGTGAGGATGCCGATCCCCGCCCACCCTTGATCAACTGATTCCACGATCTCCGTTGTCTGACCGGGATACCGGGCTTTGATGTTGTTCCACAGGACGTCCACCTGGCATGACGGCTGGGTGTGATGGGGCACGACATCGTGGAACACAATCCGACCGCCCGGTCTCACCAGATCCTTCCAGAGTTCGAAGTCCCGCGTGACGCCCTCGAGGCGATGGTCGCCGTCGATGAAGAGGAGGTCGATGCGCGTGGCTCCCAGCATCGCTTCCACGCGGCGACGAGTCGCAACGTCCTGACTGTCGGCGTGCAGCAGGTCGATGGTGACCTCCGGCCGATCGAACACGAATTCACGGAACAGTCGCATTTTCTCGGTCGGATAGCCGCCGCCATGGATGCCGCCCGGCAGATCGACAGAGATGACCCGTCGTTGTGCGACCCGCGACCACAGCAGTAGCGTGGCGCCGACGAAGGTGCCAATCTCCATCACGGTCTCCGGTCGCTCGGCGGCGGCCCAGTCCGCGAGGCGCTGGAACTCCGAGTCCACCTGAAATGCGCCCAGCCGCTTGTACCAACCCCAGCCGCGATACGTTCGGGTGATCGGCAAGATGTCGGTTGAGTGGCCGCTCGGGTGCTGCGTCAGTAGCCGATGCAGCTCTGCCTTGGACAGCGCCCAGAAGATCGGGTCTCCCAACCGTTTGGCGAGTGTCTTCAACGCCAGACCGACGGTGTGATCGTGTCCCTCAGACATTGAACTGCTCATTCGTGAACCAAGTTTGTCCGGGCATCTTGTGGTTTTGCGCAGCGTGCGCGCGTCGATATCGCCATGCGGCGCTCGCGCGGGTCACGATCTGGACCCCGATTTCGGCATCCCACATCAGGAGCGAGAACTTCAGGCGCACAAGGTTCTTGACCACCTCGAGGGCGAACAGGCCGGGCACGGCGAGGAGGGCGAGGCCGGTGAAGTACTTGAGGCCGACGATCGAGGCGCTCGCGCGCCCCGAGATGTACCGACGGCGGCTCACGGTTTCCTGCGCCGCGACGAGTGTATGAAGGTTGGAGGCATTGACCGCGTGAAACACCTTGGCATCCGGTACGGTCACCGTCTTCCAGCCGCGCTGCCAGAGACGAATCGACAGATCCACATCTTCCAGATCCAGAAAGAAGCCCGCATCCCATCCGCCGATCTGCTGGTACACATCGCGATGGATCAACATGGCCCCGGCGCAGGCAAATGGAATCTCCGTGCCCGCAGGCAGGTGTTCCGTGAAGTTCATGCGGCGAAACGGATACGGTGACAGCATCGTGAATTGACAACGCTCGAATCGGACGCCGCCATGCAGCCACGCGGTCCCGTCGTAGGTCCACTGCCAGGGATCTGCGACCGCGACGCGGGCGCTGAGGTTGATCTGCCGCTCGAGTTGCCACAGGCAGTCCTCGTCGAACCACATATCTTCATTGCAGAAGAACAAGTGCTCCCCGGTGGCCGCCTGCGCGCCGGCGTGATACCCGGCCGCCAATCCTGTTTCCGGCGCGTGGTGCAGCACCGTCACGCCCGGCTCGGCGTTCAGGATCGCGACCGAGTCGTCAGTGCTGTGCCGATCAACGACGATGATCTGCAATTCCACATGCCGTTGGGCGCGCAGTGTGGCCAGCAGGCGATGGAGGTACTTGCCGCCGTTCAAGTTACTCACGATCGCCGATACGCTCATGATTCGGTGCCGCCCCAACTGGGTGGCAGCCGCTGGCGGATCTCGATGTTCTTGAATTCAACGGGTGACATGGGCCCACGACGTTCGGCCCACCGCGCCATTCGGCGTATTCCGTCGGCCAGCGGCACCGATGGGGGTGGCGCGAATACCCGCTGGGCCTTGGTGTGATCAGCGTAGGCGTCAACCACCTCGAGGCGCGCGGGCAGGTGACGGATGTTCATCGGCACCCCGAGCGCGGCCGCGACCTCGCGGGCCAACTCCAGCACCGTACATGGCGTGTCGGCGCCAACATTGAACACCTGGTTGCGTGCCTCCGCCAGGAGCGGACTCCGCGCGATCAATGGCGCCACATCGTCGACATGCGAGAAGGCTCGCGATTGCCCACCGTCGCCGAAAATCGTCATCGGCTCGCCATGCAGCACCTGATTCATGAAGATGCCGATCACGTTGCGGTATTTGTCGGCGACGTTCTGCCGCTCTCCGTACACGTTGTGCGGCCGGAAGACGACGTAGTCGAGCCCGAACATCTCGTGCGCCGCCTGCAGATCGAGCTCGACCGCATATTTCGAGATGCCGTAGGGATCTTCCGGCATCGGCGGCAGGTCCTCCCGCATGGGCACCTGGTTGCGCCCATAGACGGCAATCGATGACGTGAAGACGAAGCGCGTCACGCCGTGCCGCACGGACGCGTTGATCAGGTTGATCGACGCCAGCAGGTTCGTGCGGTAGTTGTAGTGACGAATGAAATGTGACAGTCCCTCGGCCGCGTACGCGCCGAGGTGGTACACGAACGTGAAGGGGCCGTGATCCGTCCAGAGGCTCTCGACGAAGGCCGGGTCGCATAGATCGCCCTGTACCCACACGGCGCCGTCTGGCACATTCTCGCGGAAACCGCCCGAGAGATCGTCGGTCGCGACCACGGTCATGCCCATCCGCAGGCAGTGGTCAGCGACATGCGAGCCGATAAAGCCGGCCGCACCGGTGACGAGCACGCAGGGCGGAGTCTGTGGCATGGTCCGACTATCGGATCACGAAACCGCGTTTTGCGAACACCAGAAAATCGCCGATGTGTTCGATGTGATCGAATCCGATCGCGGCCAGTTCCTGCGGACGCGTCACGATCGGATAGCGCGCCGAATCCACGACATACATCACGTTCGATTCTCGGCCGACGCTCGACAGGGCCTCAGCACCGTGCTCGGCCAGGAGCCGCTCGAGCCCGTATGATCGGCCGCGATAGTAGTAGCCGATGTCCTTGGGCGCGACGATGACGGCGCCGTCGGGCGCGGTGCGATTCAGGTACTCGACGGTCAGTTCGAATCCCTGTTCCTGCGGCGGACGCATCGGCCCGCGTTCGAAACCGAATCCGGCGAGGCGCGCGGTGGTGATGGGTGCTGCGACGACGACACAGATCGTCAGCGCCAGCGCGAGCGAGACCTGGCGCGATGAAGACGTGAGCCAGTATCGGGCGGCGAGCCAGGCGGCGCTGCCCCATGTCATGCAGGACACGGCGACGCTGATGTTGCGCATGTCCCAGAGCGCCGACAGGAGGTTCGTGTGGTCGAGGTCGAAGACGCCCGGCCTGATCTGAGGCGCCGGCAGCAGCGCGTGCACGATGGCGGCCGCGGCGATCGCGGCGGCCAGTGTCCAGGGGTGTCCGACGCCGACTGACGACCAGGCCGGAGCGAGCGTGGCCGCAATGGCCATCGCCGCGGCCACCGCCGCCGGCATCGTGTATTTCCCCCACATGGCCCCGACACCCGCGTAGGTGACGAAGACACAGAGCGCGAAGATCCACAGCAGGTCCACAGGTTGCGGCCGGCGCGACGACATGAATCGCGCGAGCCGTTGACCGCACACCAACCCGGCGAGCAGCGTCATCAGGGGGCCCAGCCAGACGATGTTCCACCGGACGGCAAAGAGGATGGCCGTGAGCGACTTGGCCGAGGTGTACATGCCGCGCTTGCCGAGGTAGCTGTACTCAAACATGAACGCCGGCGGATAGGAGAGCAGGTAGCAGTACGCCCAATACGCGAATGCGAACACGCCTGCACCGATGAGGCTCGCAGCCATGACTGCGCCCGCGCGCCGCACAGGATTGTCGCCGAGCAACGCGTACACACCGCAACTGCCCATCGCGATGATGGGCGTGGTGAGTTTGGCGCTCAGCGCGACGGCGAAGATCGCCGCCAATGGCAGAATCGCCCGCAGCGATGTCGGGCGTTCGGCGCGGAGAAATGTCCAGAGGAGGAGGAACAGGAGGGGCGCCAGCACGGTATTGTCGATGTCGACCAGCAGCCCGAAATCGGTCACGAGCGGCGACAGCAGGGCGAGCGACAGCGGCGCGGCTCGCACCAGCGTCGGTGCGGCCGGCATTGTCAGGCCGGCAATCCGCCAGCCAATCAGGAGCGTCAGCAACAGCGACAAGACGCCGACGCTTCGGAAGACCCAGTTGTGATCACCGCCGACGGCCAGCGCTCCAGCCAGCGCGTAGAGATACAGCGGGGGGTGCCACATGCCGTAGCGCACGCTGGCGCCCGTCGATGGAGGCCACGCCAGTTGTCGATCTTCCGCGGCCGTCAGGAGCGGTGCGCCATGGAGCAGGATGCCGTGAGCCTGTCGGGCGAAGTCGATCTCATCCCACCGGAGCGGGCGATCGATGTTGCGGACGATCGTGAATGCCAGCACGAGGAGTGCCGCGACATGCAGCGTCCACAATCCTGCGCGGCCTGGTCGACTGATCGTCATCGCCAGAGGCTCCTCACCCTATCGCGGAGGCGCAAACGGTGGCAGCCGGCCGAACCATGAGGCCAGACGATAGCCGAGGATGAGGGCGATCATCCGAAGGCCGACGGTCCACGCATTCCGCAACGAGCCCGTGATCTTTGAGGTGCCGCGTCGGGAGCGATAGTTGACCGGCACTTCCACCACCGAGCGATTGGAGAGCAAACAGAGAATCACCATTTCCGGGAGGAAGTGCGAGCCTCCGACCGTGAACCGGTCGAGCAGCGGCCCGGCGACGCGTTTGTGGATCAAGCGCATCGTGCACCCACAGTCGGACAGCGAGGGGCCGCCGAAGAGGAACTCGAGCAACTTCGCGACCACGAGGTTCCCGTACCGGAGGAACAACCCCATGTTCGCGCCGTCCCAGATCATCTCCCGTGTTGTGCGCGTGCCCAGCACGCAATCGAAGTCGTCCGAGTACGCCAGCAGTTTGATCACGTCCTTGCCGTCGAAGGTGCCGTCGGGCTCCGCCAAAATGATCAGGTCGCCCGAGGCCTCGCGCAACCCGCGTTGAAGCGCGAAGCCGTATCCCTGGCGCGACTCCTG
>Ga0194060_10002268_pt1 | contig 13721 bp, 12 predicted proteins | sample SepL225m_MetaG_FD_163427 | JGI IMG/M metagenome (GOLD analysis project Ga0194060, IMG submission 163427) | Anoxic zone freshwater microbial communities from boreal shield lake in IISD Experimental Lakes Area, Ontario, Canada - Sep2016-L222-5m | ecosystem: Environmental > Aquatic > Freshwater >... | reverse complement strand
AGTGGTGCCAGACTACAGCACATCACCACCCGAAGACCACGGGAATTGAACTCTGCCACCACAGACGACCATCTCAGTCGCCAAAAAAAAAGAACCTGCCCACAACCCAACCGTTCGGCAGGTTTTTAATTATAAAATTTTTCCAATTTTGTGTTAGAATGTAAAACATTATGTCTTTATCTATCGGCATGGCGGGAACACAACCCAACATAGTGGTAGCCAACTAGGTATCCCCTATGTGTTTAGAATCAAGCTACCAGCCCCAAAAGCGCTCTTTGGCTACGAGAAGTAGACGAGACCTATGTTTCGTAGCTCCGGCTCATTATTGTCTGCGTAGCAGTCCTTGTGCAATGGGGTGAGTGAGATAATAATTATCAAGAAAACACCGTCAGTATCGTCATGCTAACGGTGTTTTCTATTTTTGTTGCGCCATTAGCAGTGCGAAGCTCCATATTTGTAGGTCACGAATTCATCGAGGGGGTTACCCCTATCGGATGGGGTGGGGGTTGTTTTTCAAAATAAGTACCGGTACCTTAATAAAAGTGTCACATTTTAAGCAACGCTTACATCTAATCCTGTACTACTTAGTATGCTAGCAACTTTCTCACAGTCTTCCTTCATTCCACGAAATACTGAAACCTGACCAAACTGCTGTGCTGTTTCTGTGTAGCGCACTGCTGTAGTTAAATCACATTTAATTGCAAGCATAAGCATTTCGATAACTTCAGCATAGAGATGGCAGTTACAATCAAAAAGCACAACCTCACTTTCACGGAGAGTAATTACTTTACTTATCGTAATTGTTTCATATTTTGTTGCCATACTTTTAAGTATACTATTTTCTCTTGAAGGAGTAGAATATAAAGGGATGAATATTAAAAATCTAAGTAAAAAACGAAAAATTTGGATAGTAATAATTTTGATAACCTCTTTTATACTTGGAGCTTTTTATTTTTTCTCTCATAAAGATAAAGAAATGTCGGCTGAGCAGATGGTTGAGTACATTAAAGAAATGGAAGCAAAACAACCTCCAAGAATTGGTAAGACTCCGACATTTGATCAAATTTATGAAAGTCCTTATATACACCATATTCGTGTTGCTTTGAATGGCTACCTAGATGGAACAAACAAAGGAGTAGAAGGTAGCGCTTTTACTAACGAGACAGATATCGATATGAAATGTGGGCTTAAAAATTTTGATAAAGATATTTATAAAGGTAAGTTTGTTGTTGTGAAAGCATTAGACAATGATTACGGAGGAATTCAAGCTGATATTGTTTTTGTAGATAACCCTAAGACTGTTTTTTGGGTTTGGATATATCAGTATGGTACTTGGGTTGACTCTGACACAAAAGCGAGGGAGTATGTAATGCGAGCCTTTTGTGAAGAAGATATTAAGGATGAGTACAAGTCTACAATTCAAAAAATTATGGACACTATGTTAAAGGAAGACAAAAATTTTTACTTATTATAAGCATGAAAAAGAAGAACTTCTGTCAAATTCTTTTTATGTCAAATTAGTGATAGACTTAACGTTAAAGTGAATAAAATTATGTCTAAAAATATTCAAGAAAATAATGAATTTCAAAATATAAAAGAAACTTTTTCCTACGGCATAATTTATATTTATTCTATTCCAGACGAGAGGCATAAGGGTCGTCTAAAAATTGGTAGTGCTACTGTAAATTCTTCTAGCCCGTCACAGGATGAAATAAAATCAGCCGCTCGTGAGCGTATACATCAACAAACAAAAACAGCAGATATACCATATACGCTTGAACATACAGAACTAGCAATTACAAACGATAATAAATATTTTTCTGATCATGATGTTCATGAAGTCCTTAAGCGTTCTGGTTATGAACGCAAAGCAGAAAGTGTAAAAAATTCACACTCAGAGTGGTTTGAGATTACTTTAGAAGTGGCAATAAAAGCAATAGAAGCTGTAAAAGAAGACAGGAAGGCTTTAACAACCGAAGAAAAAAAAATAACACCGGTCTCTACGTTTTTATTCCGTCCTAACCAGCGTGAAGCAATAGATAAAACCACAAAAGCAATTAAAAGAAATCGTAAACATTTTTTATGGAATGCAAAAATGCGTTTCGGTAAAACCTCGGCCGCTATGCAGGTTGCTAAAGAAAATGAAATGAAGAAAGTGCTTATTGTTACTCATCGTCCCAGTGTAAGCGTTGATTGGTATGATGATTTTAATAAGGTATTTGCTGGGTCAAATTATGAGTACGCTTCAAAAACAGAAGGTTTAGAAGTAAGTAAACTTGTAAAAGGTAAAAAGCCGTTTATATATTTTGCGTCATTACAAGATTTACGTTTATCAAAGCGAGTTGTAGAAGATGAGTCTTCTGGGTCACGTGCTAGAGGGTTTGATAAAAACGATGAAGTTTTTGATACTACTTGGGATATGTTAATTATTGATGAGGCTCACGAAGGAACACAAAGTAGTTTAGGTGACATTACTTTTTCAAAAATACCAACTAATTTTACATTACAACTTTCTGGTACTCCATTTAATATTTTACATAAACATGATGAGGAAGATATCTATACATGGGATTATGTAATGGAACAAGAAGCGAAACTTACTTGGGACGAGCGTCATTCAGGAGAACCGAATCCATATGCCAAATTACCATCTCTTAGTATTTTTACGTATGACATAGATACATTTAAGAGTCATATTGGTAGTTTAGGTGGTAATTTTCATGATTCGCTAGACGGGGCATTTAAGTTTCATGAATTTTTTCGTGTACACAAAGACGAACAAGGGGATGATATTGCTGAGTTTGTGCATGAAGCAATGGTAAAAAAATTCTTGAATCTTCTTGTTGATGATAAGCTTCATACAAAATTTCCATATGCAACAAAAGAGTATCGTAATTATAATAAACATTCTCTGTGGCTCCTCCCTAATCGAGTGAAAGTAATTGAGGCGATGGAAAGATTATTAAAAGATCATCCGGTTTTTGGTTCTAATGAGTTTGGTATTGTTAATATTTCTGGTAATAGTCGTGATGATGAAGAGGATAAAGATGCAAAAGATAGGGTTATGAAGGCAATAAAAAATCATGACTACACCATAACTTTAACTGGTCAGCGTCTTACAACGGGTGCTTCAATACCTGAGTGGACAGCGGTATTTATGATGTCTGATACAAGTTCTGCAACGACATACCTGCAAACAGCTTTTCGATGTCAAACTCCTGCAGAGATAGATGGGAAATTAAAAACCCAAGGGTACGTATTTGATTTTGCTCCAGACCGTACACTGAAACTCGTTGCAGAAGCTATAGAGCTTAATCATAAATCAGGGAAAACTAATTCACCAGAACAAAAGGAAGCAATGAAACAATTCCTTAACTTTTGTCCAATTCTTGCTGCAGAAGGTGGAAAAATGAAACCGTATGATGTAGGGGCGATGTTAGTCCAATTAAAGAAAGCAATCATCGAGCGTGTGAGTCGAAATGGTTTTGATGACCCAAAACTCTATAATGATGAATTGTTGCAACTTAATGAATTAGATATTGCTAATTTTAATAAACTCAAGTCTATTGTTGGTAAATCTGCTAATGAAAGAATAAATGAAATTGAAATTAATAATCTTGGTTTGACTGACTTGCAAACAAAAAAAGCAGAAGATGCTGAGCGTAAGAAGAGGCAAAAAGAAGAATTATCCGAAGAAGAAAAAGAGGCGTTAAAAAAACTACAAGAGGCTCGTAGACAAAAGCAAACTGCTATAGATATTTTACGAGCAGTAAGTATACGAATGCCAATGCTTGTTTATGGTGCAAATGTTTCAATTCAAGAGGATATTACGTTACGAAAATTTATTGAAATTATTGATGATGAGTCATGGCAAGAATTTATGCCAACTGGATTATCTAAGCAACAGTTTAGAGATTTTATAAAGTATTACGACGAAGAAGTATTCCGTGGGGTTGCACACAGTATTCGAGCTAAAGCTTTTGACTGTGACGATCTTTTACCAACAGAGCGTATACAAGCAATCGTTGAAATTTTTAGTACATTTAAGAACCCAGACAAGGAAACAGTGCTCACTCCATGGAAAGTCGTAAATATGCACATTACTAAAGCTTTTGGTGGCCATGACTTTAGTAGTGGGGTGATGGATAAAGCTGGTAAACCTGTGTGGGTAAGTAAAGATGTTGATACAAGTATATGGAAGGGGGAGGATACTAAAATACTAGAGATAAACTCAAAATCCGGTCTTTATCCTCTCCTTGCAGCTTATAATATATACTCAAGGCAGTTTATAAAAAATAAAAAGGCAGAAGATCAGGTGTCAGACCAGATTTGGAAAAAGGTGCTGGCGAATAATATTTATGTACTCTGTAAAAGTCCTATGGCTGTGACAATATCACGGCGTACGCTTGCTGGATATAGTGGGGCGAAGACGAACATTATTTATATCAAAGATTTAGTAGGAAAACTTCAGCAGAAAGATAGTTATAAGGATTATGACGTAAGAACAGAATTATTAGAAACATTTAACATAAAGGATAAAAATATGAAATTCACAGCAGTAGTGGGGAATCCACCATATCAAGAACAAAAAGGTGGTACAAAAAATATTGATATTTGGCAGTATTTTGTTTTTTTTGCTAATCAGATTTCAGATAATGTTGCTACTATTCATCCAGGAAGATGGGTTATTCCTAAAAAACAAATGGCTAAAGTCCGCGATGAAATAATTGATTCAGGATTAAGAATGTTTGATTACTATCCTGATGCTACAAAATTATTTCCGTCAGTATCAATTGATGGAGGTGTCAGTATCACGGTATTTCAAAAAAATTATAAAGGTGGGGTTAAATACTTAATTGAAGGTAAACCATATGGTTATTACGATAAAAATAAAAGATTTTTCTCAAATGTTTTTGAAGAAGAAATTTTGAATATTTTTAACTCGATGCTTGCTACCAATAAAACTATTTTAGGGAGAGTAGTTGGAAATATTGGTAGTCTTGGGGGTGGTGAATTTGGATATAGTAAAACTGAACATATTAATAAGTTACAAAAATCACCAAAAGGTTTATCTAAACCAATTAAAATTTGGGCCAATAGTGGTTCTGGAAAAGGGACGAGATTTAGCTGGCATTTTATAGATGAAGAGATACTAAATGATATTCCAAAAAATATTATCAGCACTCGAAAGGTCATGCTCGACAAGAAAGGTCACTCTATTGTTGGAGGAAGTGGAAATATATTTAATAATCTTCCGGTTATAGTAGATAAGAAAGTCATAGCAAGTGGTGATGTTCTTTTTATACTACCTGAAAATGATAATGAGCACGACTTAAATCTTATAAAAAGTTTGTTTATGACAAAGACAGCGAGATTCTTGATGTCTATAACGCAAAAGGATTTATATGTAAGAGGATTTGATAATATTCCAGACTATACATTGTTTATTAAAGACTTAGACGGTAAATTGTTTTCTGATCAGTGGTTTTATAAGCAATATAAATTTAGTGACAAGCTTATAAAACATATTGAGTCTTCTGTAACAATAAAAAATGAATCTAATCTTGTCTAATTAATCAAGTAAATGAAATTGATTATGGATACAAGTAAGTCTAATATCGATATACTAGAAAACACATTGCGTAAAGTAGGTGTTTTACTTGATATTTTACTTTTTGATCACACGACAAAAAGGAATATTATCTGGGCAACTGATTCATACGAAAAACTTGGAAAAGAATTTGCACCAAAAAAACACATTGCACCAGAATTAGTGACAGGTGAATATGGTTTATTAATACAGCCACGGGCATCCAAGAGTCTGGAAGAGCAACGTCGTCGCACTAGAGATAAAGCAGAAGTTTTTACATCATTAAAAATCGTTGATGAAATAAATAGATTTGTTGGGGAAAGTCAACCACATAAAAATAATTGGCAGGAGTATATTCGTGAGATTAAATTAGAAATTACATGCGGAGAAGCACCATTTATTGTGAGTCGTTATAATCCAACTGCACATACTCGTAAGCTCATCACATTAGAACATCGTGTTGGTTTTTTAGATAAAAAATTACATGTAGTATCAAAATTTTGTAGTGACAAAAAAGAATGGATATTTTGGGCGAAGGAAGCTTTCAAAGCAAGTTATGGCTATGAATGGCAGGGTGATAATGTGCTTCTTGCTCGAGAGAATTTACTGTACACATTTATTGATTTCTACAGAGATAAATTTGGTCAACGACCACCTACTAAGATACAAGAAGAATTTACTGAAATAATAGGTTGGAATATATTTCAAATGGACGGATTGCGATGTGTTGTACCGATGAGTTGTCGACATGAAACCAAAGTTATTCCGGGGGAGACCACTCTATTTTGGGTTACGCCCGATACTCTTGAAAAACATGAATGTGAAGGTTGTAAATATAATCGACCAAATAAACATAATGGTAAGTATGTGAAGATTATGGATTGGAATGAGAATAAGATAATTAGGTTTGTGGATCTTATTAAGTAAAATTATAAGTAGTAATTAAATAACATGAAAGATATCATTTGCCCACATTGCAAGAAAACATTCAAAGTTGATGAAGCTGGTTTTGCTGATATTCTCAAACAAGTAAGAGACGACCAGTTTGAGAAGGAATTGCATGAACGATTAGTTGCAGCAGAAAAAGTGCAAGAAAGCGCAATTAAACTTGCAGAGGCAAATATTAGAAACTCTACTCAAGCAGATTTAGCAAGGAAAGAAAAAGAACTTATAGAGTTACGGTCTAAAATTGACACGATAGAACTTGAGAAAAAACTTGCTGTTACTGAGGCGGTAAATAAAATTGAAAAGGAGAGGGATGAGCTTGCCGGAGAACTAAAAAGCAAAGAAGCAGAGAAGCAGTTATTGGAGACATCTCTTAAGGAGAGATATGCTACAGAACTGAAGACCAAGGATGACATTATTAAGATGAAAGATGAGGAGATTACTCTTCGTAAAGATATGAAGTTAAAGCTCTCAACAAAAATGCTAGGGGAGACACTTGAACAGCACTGTGAAACCGAATTCAATAAGCTTCGTGCTACTGGCTTTCAGAATGCATATTTTGAAAAAGATAACGATTCAAAAACCGGTAGTAAAGGTGACTATATTTATCGCGAGACCGATGAAGCAGGTAATGAGATTGTTTCTATAATGTTCGAAATGAAGAATGAGGGAGATGACACAGCTAACAAGAAAAAGAATGAAGATTTTTTACGAGAACTTGATAAGGATCGGACAGAGAAGAAATGTGAGTACGCAGTCCTTGTTACTTTGTTAGAGTCTGATAATGAATTATATAACACAGGTATTGTTGATGTTTTTCATAAGCATCCAAAAATGTATGTAATCCGACCTCAGTTTTTTATTCCGATAATAACATTATTACGTAATGCAGCTATGAATTCACTTAAGTATAAGGCGGAGTTGGCACTGGTAAGGAATCAAAATATTGATATTACAAATTTTGAAGAAAATCTTAACACCTTCAAAGAAGGCTTTGCTCGCAATTATGATCTCGCAAGTCAGAAGTTTGCGACTGCTATTTCTGAAATTGATAAAACTATTGAACACCTTGAGAAAACAAAAGCAAATCTTCTAGCCTCTGAGAATAATCTTCGACTAGCTAACAACAAAGCAGAAGATCTTACAATTAAAAGATTAACTCGTGGGAACCCTACAATGGCAGCAAAATTTGCCGAGATTTCTGATACAAGTAAAGAATAGCTTATGTCCCAAGAAATAGACCCTCAAGAACGTGATCCGGTGATTGGCAAGATAATACGTCAAGCTCAAAAAGAAGCAGAACAGCAATTGAAGGAAGAAAAGTTCCCAGAGGGTATGGGGTATTGTCACGTATTGTGGGGAAGACAGAAACAAATTCTTAAAGAAAAGTATGATATAGATTGGAAGAGTCCTTCTGATATGAATCCTTATATTATGTATGATTAGTTATGAAAGAATTATCTGCAAAAGCATTAGAAGATCTTAAAATTGCACTAAGAAAATCTTATGGAGCAGATTTTGGAAACGATTTAACTGATGAAGAATTTGAGCATCTTGGATTATTTTTCTTAACAGTATTAGCTGAAGGACTAAAATTGAAAGTTGAACAAAGTAATAAAATAAAAAATGAAAATTGAGCCAGAGAAAATTGAAGAATACCAGAGAATATACAGAGAAGAATACGGTAAGGATATTAGTAGTTCTAAAGCATATGAGGAACTACATGCGCTTGTGTGTCTTATTGATGCTGTTCATAGACATCAAAATTCTAATTATAAAAATAAGTTTAATTGATAATAATGCGAATTTATCGCATAATGTATGCAGTGATTTTGTTATGATTTTCCAGTAAATAATTATGAAAAAGACCCCCTCCATACGCCAGATGAAATATGCCTACAGCATCATGAATGAATCGAAAACAAAATATAGAGCTGCAATAGATGCGGGGTTTGCCACAAGCACTGCCCGTGTACCTTTCTTAATAGAGAACAAACTTGGTTTTAAGTTGGCTGTATCACAAATAGCAGGAGAAATGGAGAACGTATCAATGCAGATATTGTTTGAACTTCAAGCACGAGACTTGAGTAAGATGGACAACAGAACTCTTTTACATGCTCTTGATGTTATTTCAAAAACACACGAGAGATTTCAAATGTACTCCTAAAATCAAGGAAAAGAAATTTCTTTTTTTTGGCTATATATTGCAAGCATTTATCTAACTTTACTGTCGCTGTCGCTATGGTATTAAAGAAATAAACATGCTACCGTGTGCTTAGTTCTTTGGTATTTAATGTCACCAACTCAAAATTCGACGATGATCCGTCACTCAACTCTATGTCAATGGTGGTAGACCACCAACAAAACGAATAAGCTCGACAGCTTTTATACCGTGTGCAGTAAGTTTATGCTTTTTCGTTTGTGTAGTTTTGGTGATGTTTCAAAAATCAATATCAGAATAAAACCTCGAGAAAGCACCCAGCAAGGGTGTTTTTCTTTTTATATAAAGACACCTTGTGCTGATTATTAACGTTAGCTTTTCGTGCTGGTTCTGGATAACACATGCTGTTTACTTCCAGAGCCAACACGAGTATCAGTAAACAGCATATATGAAATCAACAAATACAAATGAAATTACAAGCAATCCTTTGGTTGTAAGATTCGGATCAGAATCACGATGGCTGGAATTTAGACATGAATTAATAAACGGAAGAATGACTAAAGTCCCTTATCATCCGAACGGTTTCAAGGCAGATACAACAGATCCGTCAACTTGGTCGACATACGAAAAAGTTTCTACAGAGTTAGACAACGGGTCGAACGGATTTGATGGTCTTGGTATCGTTTTTTGTGATGGTATGTTTGGTGGTGTAGATATCGATCATGTTTTGGTTGATGGAGAAATTATCCACCCTCAAAGAGAAACAATTATTAAGTTTTTGGAACAAGTAAATACATATACGGAAATATCTCCTTCTGGTACTGGTTTACATGTGTATTTTGGAACAGCTCAACCATTCTTTCCAGTTGCAAATAAAAAGATTCCGTTTGAATACTACACAAAGGGTAGATATTTCACGGTTACAGGTAATTCTTATCATCAAAAACCAAAACAGATTAGGGTTTTTGAAACAACGGAAGAGGTTGTAGATGTTCTTTCTATTATTGGATACCCGTGGGGTAAAAAAGCAAAAACGATCACTAAGAAGAATGATGTAAACACAGTCAGCTTATTATCTGATGATAAGCTATTAAAGAAAATGTTTTCATCAAAGAATGGTTCTGCTATTAAAAAACTTTATGATGGAGATATTTCGAAATATAACGGAGATGATTCAGGTGCTGATATGGCACTGTGTTCTCATCTTGCATTTTGGACAGGTAATAATGAAGAACAGATTGAGCGCATATGGTTATCTTCTCCATTAGGTCAACGAGAGAAAACTCAGCAGCGGAGAGACTATGTTACTAGGACAATAGCTAATGCAATTGATTCTAAAGAAATATACCAAACGCATAATAATGACAAGCAAAAAGAAACTCAGGCAGATGTTTTTCTTGATATTATCGAAAAAAATAAAAGCATCCTATTATTTCATGACGAGAGAAACAATCCTTATATTTCATTAGAAATTGATGATCATATAGAGATTTGGCCTTGTAATCAAAAAGCTAAGGATATAAAAAATTGGTTAGTGGGTAAATACTGGGAGACAACACAAAGGGTGCCAAACGCTGAGTCAATTAAGAGTGCTATTGGAATACTTGAAAGCAAAGCGCGATTCAATGGTGTTAAACATACCCTTAATAACCGGTTCGCTTGTAAGGATAATGATTTTTGGTATGACTTAACAAATGATAAACGGCAAGCGGTAAAAATAAATAAAAATGGGTGGGAAGTTATTAATAAACCTCCGACTCTTTTTAGACGTTTCCCTCACCATTCACCACAGGTTGCTCCAGATTCTAAAGGGGATATAAAACTCATTTTGAAATATGTTAACATTACGAACCAGCAACACACATTATTGTTGTTAGTCTATATTGTGAGTTGTTTTATCCCAGATTTTGCACATGTGATCCTTATTATTTTTGGTTCTCAAGGTTCAGCAAAATCAACACTAGCAAAGATGGTAAAACAGATTATTGACCCTTCCTTTATGGAGGTCGTTAGTCTTACTGAGAATCATAAAGAATTAATACAGGCATTAGACCACAATGCTTTTATCTTCTTCGATAATGTTTCTTTCATATCTGATACCACTTCAGATATTTTGTGTAAAGCTTCAACTGGTAGTGGTTTTATCAAGAGGGAGCTTTATAGTGACGATGGGGATATTATATACAACTTCAAAAGATGTATGGCAATTAATGGTATAAACTTGGTCGCGACACGTCCAGATTTACTGGAAAGAAGTCTTCTTATAGAACTGGAGAGAATAGACCCTTCAAATAGGAAAACTGAAAAAGAAATCAAAGATAGTTTTCAGGAAGATCTTCCGCTCATTATAGGTGGTGTTTTTGATGTGCTAGTAAAGACATTAAACATAAAATCTAACCTCAGTTTAACTAATGTTAAGTTACCTCGCATGGCTGATTTTTCGGAGTGGGGTTGTGCAATTTCTGAGGCTCTTGGGTTTACAAAGGAAGATTTCTTAGAAGCATACCAGTCTAATATAGATGACCAGACTGAAACAGCGCTCAATGAGAACGTGGTTGCTTCAGTGCTCATATCATTTATCGAAGAAAAAGGGGACTGGGAGGGAACTGCTTCACATTTACTGCGCGATCTTAACTTGTATGCAAATACATCGTCTGAAATTGACACTATAGATTCTTACGAGAAAAACTGGCCTAAAGGCTCAAATGCTCTTATGCGAAAGCTGAACGAGGTCTCAGTTAATCTTAAAGCATCTGGTATCTTACTTATTTGTACAAGAGGTAAAAAGCGTAGGGTTATCTTAAGAAGGATAGCAGGCAACTCAATTCTTCCAAAAATGAAGGTCGACGGTATTGACGATAATGTCTTCTAAATAAAATAAGGTGAAGAACGGAGACTCTATCGTACACAGTGATTCTTGTGACGTAGTTTGCAAGGATTGTCCTGTTTCAAAAAGTAAAAATGATATTAAAGTATCATATGCTTTTTGTGATATTTCCGATTCACAAGAGAAAATTAATAGGGCATTTGATGTTCTTTTCAATGAAATTCTTAATCAAGAAATTGTTGACAACAATGTACAACTAGGAGTAGAATGATTGTATGGATTTCTACACAAGAAAAGAGGTTGCTGAATATCTAAGGGTTCACGAAAGAACTGTCGATCGATGGATTCAGAGTGGTGCGTTGAAGGGTTATAAGCTTGGAACAGGCAAAACAGCTCTGTGGCGTATAAGGAAGACAGAGGTAGAACATTTCTTGAAGAAACATCTCAGTAAGAATTAATATCATGATAGATACATTACAAAAACAGAATAAATTGGTTGCCGTGTATGGAAGAGTTTCTACTTCAAATCAAGAAAACGAAGGAACTATTGAAACACAACTTTCTGCCGTTAAGGAATACGCCAAGGAAAATGGTTACATTATTGTGGAATATTATCTCGACGAAGGTTGGAGTGGTGATAGTCTTGAAAGACCTGAACTTGATAGATTACGTGTGGAAGCAAAGAATAAGAAATGGGATGCCGTACTTATTTATGACCCTGACAGATTAGCCAGAAGGTCAGCGTGGCAAGAAGTTGTGACTGAAGAATTACACGAGATAGGAATTGATATTCTTTATGTTACTGTGCCACAGGCAAAGACAGATGAAGATAAGGTTATGTCAAAAATGAGAGGTGTTTTTGCTGAGTATGAAAGAATGAAAATTAAGGAGAGATTTCGATTGGGTAAGGTACGTAAAGCAAAGGAGGGGCATATTATAGCAAGTGAGGCACCTTATGGTTATACATTTATTGTAAGAACAGCAGAAAGGCAAGGTTATTATGAAATTAATGAGCTTGAAGCAAGTGTTGTGAGAGATATCTTTAAGTGGGTGGCAGACGAAGGTTTAACATTAAGGAGTGTGGTAAAAAGACTTCAAGAGTTAGCGATAATGCCACGCAAGAGTAAAAGGGGTGTTTGGAATACAAGTACTCTTAGTAAACTTTTGAGGAACCCCACCTATATAGGAGAGGCTCACTATGGTGCTTCATATGCTGTGGTCCCAGAGAATCCATTAAAGGATCAGAAGTACAAAAAGATAAAGAAGACGAGCAGAAGAAGTAAGCCAGAATCTGAGTGGATTAAAATTGAGACACCTAAGATTATAGATAAAGATTTGTTTGACCGTGCAGGGCAGAGGATGAAGAATAACTTTGATGCTTCGGTGCGTAATACTAAGAATCAGTATCTATTGTCTGGTAAGATTTGGTGTTCATGTGGAACAAGAAGAACCGGAGAGGGTCCACAGCAAGGTAAACATTTATATTACCGCTGTAGTAACCGTGTTTACAATTTCCCATTACCTCGCTCATGTTTCGAGCGTGGTATTAACGCAAGGATTGCTGATAATTTAGTTTGGAAAAAGGTTTCTGTTTTAATGTGCTCTCCGGAACTTCTCAAGAAACAAGTTGAAAGATGGTTGGAAAGTAAGAAGGATGGTGTGCAACATACAACGATCGATGTCTCAGCTACTAAAAATGAAATTGGAAAGCTTAAAGAACAGTTAGATAAATATGTGAAAGCGTACGGGGTGAATGTGATCTCTCTTGAACAATTAAGTGAATACTCTACACCACTAAAAGAAAGAATCTCTGTGTTAGAAAAACAACTACTCTCCGCAAAGAGTGAGCAGAGTCATAAAGAGAACCTTCCTATTCCTAAACAAGAAGAAATAGAGAAGTTTGCACAAAAAGCTGTGGTCGGATTGAAAAATTTGGATTTTAAGCTAAAACAGGAGATAATAAGGAACATTGTAGAAAAGGTCGAAACTAATAAAAATGAATTAATCGTATCGGGGTATATACCTCTTGAGTATCAAAACTATGTCGAGTACAAAACTAGCCATCGGAATTGTCGGGCTACCAAACGTTGGGAAATCAACGCTTTTTAATGCGCTTACAAAAAAATCAGTTCCAGCGGATAATTATCCATTCTGTACCATTGATCCGTCTGTGGGTATTGTCCCAGTTCCTGACGAAA
>Ga0194060_10002267_pt1 | contig 13722 bp, 10 predicted proteins | sample SepL225m_MetaG_FD_163427 | JGI IMG/M metagenome (GOLD analysis project Ga0194060, IMG submission 163427) | Anoxic zone freshwater microbial communities from boreal shield lake in IISD Experimental Lakes Area, Ontario, Canada - Sep2016-L222-5m | ecosystem: Environmental > Aquatic > Freshwater >... | reverse complement strand
GCCTCGGGAATGTGCGCCGTCGCCCAAGGAAACGATGTTGCAGGTTCTGTTCGTTGGCCCGCATTTTGTAACGGCATCATCGGCTTACGTCCGACTATGGGTCGCATGCCAACAGGTGGCACAAACGCGAACCCACGTGGTCTCTCTGCGACCATGATGTCAACGCAAGGTCCACTCGCTCGCACAATGGCTGATCTTCGTTTGACATATGCAGCAATGCAATATCCGAACTGGACTGACCCGTTCTGGGTACCAATGCAAAATGATTTTCCTGCGCCTAAGTCACCGATACGTGTTGCACTTCTCACTGAAGATGGCCACCCAATGGAAGACGCCACAAAAACTGCAATACGCACAGCGGGACGTCTATTAGAGGATGCCGGTTATGAAGTGGAAGAAATTTCTCCACCCATGTTGGAGACTTTCTTTTCAATGTGGCTTCGTTTGGGCGCCATGGACGTTCTTCTAGGACTCGTACCGACATTGCCGGGCATCAACGACTCTGGCTTAACAAAGGCAATTGAAGGCATGCTGCCGATGTTCCCCGAACCAACTCCGCAAGTATTGATGAAAGCATTGGCAGACAGGGACATGTTGTTCCGCGCCTGGAATCAATTTTTTGAAACGTACCCATTAATCGTGATGCCAGTTCTGACAAAACCATTTATGCGTATGAACGAGGACATCGAAGGATCAGCAGTGATGGCGCCTTTGTGGGACCACCTTCGGTACACAGTCAATATGGCGTCTCTTGCAATACCGTCGCTCGCCTTTCCGATTGGGAATCACGATGGTGCTCCACAAGGCGTCCAGATCGTGTCGCACTCGTGGCGCGAAGACTTGCTGCTCAACGCCGGCGACGCAATGGAACTACGTCTCGGCAAGGTTCACGTCGTCGACCCCGTCTGGTAATCAGGCATATCCACCACCGAGCCTCATCAATTCGTTAGAACATGGGTGGGCGGAGACTCACCTTTCTAGGGGGCTCCTTATGAAACATTCACGCATTATGGGTGCCGAAGCTTTCGGTACCTTTCTTCTCATGATGGGTGGTCCCGGTACCGCCATTCTTGTTCCTGCATTCGACGGCAAAGTTTTGATGGTGTCTTTGGCATTCGGACTTTCATTGTTGGTCGCTGCATATTCTGTTGGCCCCGTATCGGGATGTCACATCAACCCCGCTGTCACTATCGGTCTTGCAATCAGCAAGAAGATCGACAAAGCACTCATTCCGTATTACATCGTCAGTCAATTAGTAGGAGCCGCACTTGGTGGTGCAGCAATTCTTGGTATTGCAAAAGGAATCAAAACTGGTTTCACAGTGTCTCCTGCAAACTTTGCGGTGAACGGATACAAGGCTCTCTCGCCTAACGGTTACAACTACATGTCAATGATGTTGGTTGAAATCATTCTCACCGCAGTTCTCGTGTACGTGGTGCTGGCTACAACTCATCCCAAGTTTTCTCAAGGCTTTGGCGGGCTCACTGCTGGTATGACACTTGCATTGATCCACATGATCAGCATCCCCATCGACAACACCTCGGTCAATCCCGCACGGTCGTTCGGAGTTGCTATTTTCGCTGGTGGCGAAGCACTGAACCAGTTGTGGGCGTTCTTCGTGTTCCCCATCATGGGTGCTGTTCTTGGCTCAATTCTCTATAAAGCCATTAACGAATAAACCGTGTTCCTTGTGGCATGACACGCTGGCCGCTCAAGCGCCTACTGTTATGGCATGACATCAATTCTTGATATCCCCCGGGTCAACACTCCTACGGGTGGTTGGCACGGCGACATGCCAGGCCCCTTCTTAACTGCTGCTAAAGAACCACTGATTGCCGGAGCCCCGGACCTTCGTGGAACATGGCGCGCACTAGAAGTCACCGTGAACGGCGAACGTGCACCTGAGAACATGCCCATGTGGAAACACGTGGAGCGCATTGAACAAGCAGGCGATCGCGTCATTGTCACAGCTGGTCATGTCATCCATGACTTCGCCCACGTTGATGGCACTTTCGAAAATGGCTGTCACGATGTTTTAGAGATGGATCTCAAGACTCCCATGGTTGTGTCAGCAAGTTACGAAGACGGCGTGCTGGTACTGCGCCCACAGGGAATCCCTGGCATTGAGGTCAAGCGTTGGCGCGAAGGTGAATACTTGATGTGGGAATACCACGGCGCTTTCTCCATGAAGCTGGAGCGCATAATCTAAAGACCTCACCGAAATGAGGTCGCCACATGGCGCATCGCATCACTGCACCAGCTATGCAACGAGCACGTCGCTTGCTCGACCAACGCATCACGCCGTTTATTTCGAGCGGGGCAATCAATTTCACTGTTACCGCTACTGAGGAATGGTTCGAATCACCTGGCTATGACGCTGCAGTCGCTTCCCCAGTAACACCATTTGTTCTCGGCTCAAAATGGGGCCAAGCATGGCACACACGCTGGTTTCATCTCACGGCAGTCGTGCCAGAACATTTGGAACAGACAAACATCGCGGCGTACGTGGACATCGGTTTCAACGGACGAGGCGATGGTTTTCAAACTGAAGCTCTTGCGTACATGGACGGACGCATCGTTCACGCAATTCAACCAGACCGTCGTTTGTTGCATCTCGGTGCTCACGATGCCGGAACAGAAATTGATATCTGGGTTGAAGCCGCCGCGACTCCAATTATTGCTGGCCATGAATACGGTTATGGACCCACAACGTTTGGTGACCCTGCAACTGCGCCAGCGTATTCCGTATATACATTTCGCGCGGCTCAATTAGTTGCCTATAACGCAGCAATTAATGAGTTGGCAATTGCACTTCACGCCGTCATTGATCTCACGATTGATTTGCCGGAAGATTCACCGCAACGTGCTCGAGCATTTGCTGCACTTGAACAGTGTGACCTCGCTCTTGATGTCAACGATGTGGCAGGTACGGCCGAGGCTGCGCGTCGCACACTTGATGCAGTGTTGGGTATTGGCAACGGGCCATCTGCTCACACAATTACTGCCACTGGTCATGCACATCTTGATACCGCGTGGTTGTGGCCTATTCGCGAAACTCGTCGCAAAGCAGTACGCACATTTGCAAATGCCGTTGACTTGTTAACTAAGAATCCCGATGCGGTGTACTGCCATAGCCAAGCGCAGCACTACGCATGGGTGGCAGAAGATGCACCCGACATTTTCGCTCGTGTTACAGAACTTGTTCGCGAAGGCCGATGGGAAGTAATCGGCGGCATGTGGGTAGAGACTGATCTCAACTTGCCATCAGGAGAGAGCCTGTTGCGCCAACTTGCACAAGGCCAACGTGCGTTCCGCGAATGGTTTGGGGTTACCTGTTCTGGTGCGTTCTTGCCTGATGACTTCGGATACCCAGGTTCATTGCCACAAATTGTTGCCCACGGTGAATGCCATTGGTTCTTCACCCAAAAACTCAGCTGGAATGAGACAAATAAGTTTCCTCACCACACGTTCTGGTGGGAAGGAATTGATGGCACACAAGTATTCACTCACTTCAGTCCGGTTGATACATACAACGCAATCATGACGCCCTCACAGTTGCGTTTTGCCGAACGTAACTACAAGGATCACGCGGGCTCTTCAAACTCACTCGTTCTCTATGGTCACGGTGATGGTGGTGGTGGCCCGACACAAACGATGATCGACCGTGGTCGCTTAGCTTCTGATCTCGAAAACGTTCCGCGGGTTTCTTTTGGCACGGTCGCAGGTTTCTTTGAGAAGTCTCAAAAGGAATACGGCGCTTCTGCTCCGCGCTGGGTGGGCGAAATGTATTTCGAAAAACATCGTGGAACTTATTCAACGCAAGTGGGCACAAAGCAAGGCAACAGGTCTAGCGAACGATTACTGCATGAATTGGAATTGTGGTCAGCGCTTGCTCGTGTTCGTCCACCAGCACTTGATGAATTGTGGCAACACGTTCTGACTCAGCAATTTCACGACATCATTCCTGGTTCATCCATTGCATGGGTACACGATGACGCCGAAGCAATACATGCTGAGGTCGCTTCGAATATTGAATCGCTCTTGGTGCGCGCGATCCCTGTGGCCAGTGGAGACACTCACATTCTGAATCCAGCACCAGTTGCACTTCGCGCAGTTGTTGATATTGATGCCTCACCAATGTGGGCCGAAGCTGAATCTTTTGGTGCTGCTCTCCCCACCGCATCTCTTCCTGCTGACATTGCACCAGTATCTGTGGCTACCAATGACGACTCAATCACTGTTTCAAACGGAATCATTTCGGTGACGTTTAATGCAGACGGTGCAATCACTCACCTCTCGAACGGCCAACGTGATCTCATTCCAGATTCCTCACGGGCCGAGTTCGTGATGCGACAAGACACTCCGGCTGAATACGACGCATGGGATATCGACATGACCGATGCAAACGCACCGGCGACAGCCTTGCGCGCGACGGCGCCACCAGTGATTGTTGAGTCAACTCCCCTGCGCACCACCATTGAAGTTGGGTTTGCTACGGACGCATCTCGCTTTACGGTTCGGTTCGCTTTGCGAGCAGGTGCAACACAGCTTGATATTTCTGTTGATGCTGACTGGCATGAACAGGAAAAGAGATTGCAATGGGTGCTACCCACAGACTTGCGCGCACTTCACGCTGTATGCGGCACACAGTTCGGGCACGTCACTCGGGCACGCCATGCAAACACCAGTTGGGATATTGCTCGGTTTGAAGTGTGTGCGCATCGCTATGTTGCCGTGAGCGAACCGTCATTTGGTGCTGCGGTTCTTGCCGATGGTCCACGCGGCTACGACATCCGCGGCAACGCACTGCAACTCACCGTACTGAGATCTCCGAAATTCCCCGACCCGGAAGCAGACCTCGGGCAACAACATTTGCAGTGGTCTGTCTCTCTATTGAATGGCGACCCTATTGCGAATGGCATTGAACATGCAGCCGCACTAATGGCTCATCCAGTCCGCATTCTCGATGGCGTTCCGCGCGTGCCTGCTTCAGTGATCTCGCTCGATGTTCCTGGCGCGTTAATCAGTGCAGTAAAACCAGCCGATGACGGAAGCGACGACATCATCGTGCGCATCTGGGAAACGCGTGGTGGCCGAACAAACGGAACTCTTACGATCGACGGAATCATTGCCGCACAGCAATGCAATGCATTGGAAGACGCAGGAGCAGCGTGTGCCGTTGCAGCTGATGGAACGCTCGCAATTGAATTGCAGCCGTTTGAAATTATGACCCTGCGCATCACGCAGGACTAATTACGCAATCGCGCCAAAGGTTGCCATCAATGGCAGAGCCGCGCGCATGTCACCTGTTGTGCCCTGGCCCATACGGTTCATGACATACGCATATGTCAACTCAGCATCAAGGTCGTTCACTACAAGCGAACCGCCCCATCCACCCCAGAAACATGCACGTGCGTTCGGGCTTAATAGGGGGGTGAACTCAGAATTCAATCCGTATCCCATTCCGAATTTCATTGGCACGCCAAGAATGAGATCTTGACCAGACATTTGTTCGGTAAACAATGATTCAACACCAGCTGCAGACAAGAATCGTTTGCCGCCAGCTTCGCCACCATGAGAAATAATTGACTGCACTTGCGCAACTGAACGTGCATTTCCGTGACCATTTGCAGCAGGACTTTCACACTGACGCCACTCTGGTGTCCACGCAATTTCAGCAGCGATCTTTGGGTTGCTATACGTGCGAACTGCAATGCTGTCTGGTTGTGCAGTTGGGCCGAGCAAACTGACACCAGGAATGACATTTGTAATTCGGTGGTGATGTTCTGGTGCTGTTCCAATATGGAAATCAGCACCAAGCGGTTCTGCAAAATTTTCACGGAAGAAGTTTCCAAGTGACTGCCCCGTCACGCGCTTCACCACTTCACCGATGAGATAACCCTGAGTGATTGCGTGGTAACCAGATTGTGAACCTGGAGTCCACCACGGAGCCTGAGCACCAAGAACTGCTGCACACTTGTCATGGTTGAACAAATCGTCAGATGTCATGGGCTCTGCCCAACCTGATAGTCCAGCGGTGTGGGACATGAGATGACGTATCTCAATTCCCTCTTTGCCATTCACTTTGAACTCTGGCCAGTACTTGTACACCGGATCAGTAAGAGAGATTTCTCCGCGATCAGCAAGTGTTAACAACGTGAGAAACATCATGGTCTTTGTTGTTGACCACACATTGACGATGGTGTCGCTTTGCCAATCTGACGTGCGTTCCATCTCGCGATGGCCGGCCCAAATATCAACCACCATCTCGCCCTTATAGACAACAGCGACCGATGCGCCCACTTCAAAACCATCGGCGAAATTATTGGCAAATGCCTCGCTTACTCCTTCGAAACCAGGCTTTACTTTTCCATTCACAGTGACCACGACTGCCCCCTTTTGTATGACCAGACACTACTGTGAGGGAAACACGCCGTAGGCAGTGAACACATGGGGGGCCACAATGGCTGACAGATTTGAAAATGGATTCGGCGGCTTAGTTGCCGTTGTTACAGGCGGCGGAACCGGCATGGGCCGCGAACTTGTTCGCCAACTCACCGCTCAGGGATGCGATGTTGCTACGTGCGATGTGATCGCAGAGAACTTGGCTGAGACAATCGCCATCTGCGCGGCAGACGGCAATTCCGGAAAAATTCTAAGCCACATTGCAGATGTGTCGAATGAATCACAAGTTCTTGGGTTCCGCGACGCAGTCGCGGCATGGCGACCACATGTCAACGTTCTTTTCAACAATGCTGGTATCGGCGGCGGCGGAAGCATCGTTGAGAACTCTCGCGATCAATGGGACAAAACATTCGGGGTCTGCTGGGGTGGGGTCTACTACAACACGCGTGCATTCATGGATCTGCTGCTTGCAGCGCCATTCGGCCACATTGTGAACACAAGTTCAGTGAATGGCTTCTGGGCATCGCTCGGGCCAAACACTCCCCACAGCGCATACAGCGCCGCAAAGTTTGCGGTCAAGGGTTTCACCGAAGCACTCATCACTGACTTCCGCATGAATGCTCCGACATTGCGAGCTTCTGTCGTAATGCCAGGCCATATCGGAACTGACATTGCAATCAACTCGAGCAAGTTGCATGGCAATGACCCTGCCACTATGACCGCGGACCAACTTGAAACTGCGCGTGAACGTATTGCTCGTGCAGGAATAGACACCGCAACGGTGTCAGACGAAGACCTTCGTACATTTATGGCCGCTGGTGCTCAAGCATTTCGCGACATGGCACCGATGTCTGCTGCCGAAGCATCAGCATTCATCTTGGCAAGTGTGCAACGTGGCGACTGGCGCATTCTTGTGGGTGATGACGCCGTGATCCTTGATGAACTAGTGCGTGAGAATCCAAAAGATGCGTACCTGCCGGAGTTCCATGAAAAGGTGCAAGCCCGCGGAGCCCTCGGAGCTATTGCTCGCTAATCCGTGCAACTGATGTTGCACTAAAAGTTCCATTACGTTGACCGTCTGTTTACCTAGACGTCATCTTCACGGGCGAGTATTTACTCGTGAACAACAAGTCTTCCATCACTCGATTTCTTCAAACAATTGGCGCATACAGCTGTGCAGTGTTTTTGGGTGCCTACCTCTCCTCTGCTTATTCACACATCGCTGCTAAGGCTGTCTTTCTGGCCATTCCGGTGCTCACCCTTACAGTGGCCAGAATTCGTACTCGCTCAAGCCACCAAGTTCTTCAATTCGAACGTGAATCCACTGTTGATTCAGCGGCCGTGAAAGCCGATGAAAATTTCGAGACGTTTTCTCGCCATTTCGACTTGGTGAGCCAAGCCTCCTGATTTCCTCCCTGCCATCTCCGTCTAATGTGTGGAGATGGCAAAGAACATCACACTTGGATACGGCAGCGGATATTGGGGCAGTGGACCACCAGCAAACGCCTTAGAAGCAATTCAAGAAGCTGATCGTCTTGGGTTCGACAGTGTGTGGACTGCAGAGGCCTACGGCAGTGATGCACTGACTCCCCTTGCATGGTGGGGATCACAAACAAAAAACATTCGCTTAGGTACTTCCATTATGCAAATGGGTGCGCGTACGCCGGCAGCAACGGCAATGGCCGCAATGACCATGGATCATCTCAGCGGTGGTCGATTCATTTTGGGACTTGGTGCATCGGGACCACAAGTTGTCGAAGGTTGGTACGGACAGCCATACGAAAAGCCACTAGCTCGCACACGCGAATATGTGGACATCATTCGCAGCATTGTGCGTCGCGACAAGCCAGTGAACTATCACGGCAAGTTTTACAACATGCCGATTGAAGGCGGAACTGGCCTTGGTAAGCCATTAAAGAGCACCGTGCATCCATTCCGTCCCGACATTCCGATTTTCCTCGGTGCTGAAGGCCCGAAGAATGTTGCACTGTCAGCTGAAATTTGTGATGGTTGGTTGCCGTTGTTCTTCTCACCAAAAGAAGATGCCTACTACCGTCAATGCCTCAACGAGGGTTTTGCAAAGAGTGGCGAGACAAACAAAGCAGACCGCTTTGAAATCGCTGCAACAGTTTCCATCATTGTTGGAGATGACGTTGAGAAATGCGCCAACATGATGCGACCAATGCTCGCTCTGTACGCAGGAGGCATGGGTGCACGTGGCACCAACTTCCACTTCGAAGTGTTTGCACGTATGGGGTACGAAGATGTGGCACTGAAAGTGCAAGATTTGTATCTCGCCGGTAAGAAGGACGAAGCCGCTGCCTCTATTCCACTGTCAATGGTGGAAGATGTTGCACTCGTTGGACCCATCGAAAAGATCCGTGACGACATGGCCAAATGGCGTGAATCATGCATCACGACATTCCTTGTCAGCGGACCAGCCCAGGTGCTCTCAAAATACGCTGAGATCATCCACGGCTAATTCAGAAGACATTTCTGCCACACCGACATGAGAGAATAAGACAATGTTTACGCCACCGGAATACCTGTCGCCTTCATCTATAGGTCTCTTTCGCGATTGCCCGCAAAAGTTCAAACTCTCCTACATCGACAAAATCAAAGAGCCACCTGCGTGGCACCTGTACCTCGGATCCTTTGTTCATGAGGTTCTTGAATACCTCTATAAAGAAGACGCAGAGAACCGCACACACGAGACGTTGAAGTCCATCGCAGCTGACCGCTGGACTAATCACGAATGGGCAACCAAAGTTGAAGCCTTGGAAGAGAAACCAGGCACCATTGCAGACTTCAAACGTGCAGCTTTCGAATCAATGATCAATCTCTGGTCATTAGAAGAACCATCCAAAACCGAACTTGACGGTATGGAACACGAAGTCTTTGCATCTATTGATGGTGTCGCCATGAAGGGTTACATTGACCGCTTCATTTTTGCTGAAGACGGCAGCGTCATCATTTCCGATTACAAGACCGGCAAGATTCCAAACCCACGATTCAAATCAGAGGATGACAAGTTTTTCCAGTTGCTTGCATATGCCCTCATGCTTGAAGAGTCAGATCAGGAAGCAACGTCTCGAGTAGAGCTTCTCTATCTCACACAAAAGGCAAAACATGATCTCACCGTTACGCCGGTGAAACTCAACATTGCACGCGGTGTCATTGTGGAGACTCGCGAAAATATCGAAGCATCATGCGCAACGGGTGAATTCCATTGCAATGTCACAAATCTGTGTGATTGGTGCCATTACAAAAAAATCGGCATCTGCCCTGCGCACGCAGGAAAGTAACTACTCCACTGCTTTTGTCGGAAGCGTAAATGGTGAACCGGGGAAATGAAGCGCTATTGCTGCCCCATCAAGACCGAGTGCGTTCATCTGTTCCACAGTGCGACGTCCGGTCAATGAACGCAAGACATCCCATGAACTTGCAGAGGCCGTGACCAACGCATCAAACAATGGCGGATCACTCACCACAATCAAGTTGAGAAAGAAACCGACGCCTACATCAACAGCAATACTGTCTCTTCCTCCTGGTACACCCAACGCACTGCGCATATCTTGTTCATGCGTCACTGCATCCATCACGAATTGCGAAATGACGGGCTGAGGGATGTGGTGAAGAATGTCATCAATCTGAGGAGCACTACCTTCAAACATGTCCGCCAATTCGGTCAATGTCAGATGACCGAAACGCTCAACTTGGGCCTGAGTCCATGCGTCAGATGCAACCCCCTCCATGCGACCAGCTAGAATATCTTCAGGGACTCCCACCAAGTGCGCCGCCAATTGCCGAACAGTCCATGCAGGCGTGCACGGAACCACAATATTTCCCGATGATTCAGGCGTAGACCGCAAGAGATCAATGACCCGAGCGCGCAGAGCAATATATGAGACTGCGACTTCGTCAATAGAAACAAGATGTTGCGACATGGAACTAGTTTAGATGAGTATGTGGCACTCAATGTTTGATCTCAATCCGTCAATCCTCGAAAAGATTATTCGACCGCTTGTTGTCTATCTCTTCCTTGTTGTTGCTATCCGAATTGGTGGACAACGTGAGATTGGTCAGAACAATGCACTACAGCTGGTCCTACTTCTCTCAGTTGCTAACGCAGTCCAGAATGGAATCATTGGAATTGATGATTCATTGACCGGAGCAGTTATCGGAGCAGTCACTTTGTTTCTTGCCAACGGTGTTATCGAAGTTCTTGCGAGCCGCAGTCACCGCTTTCATAACCTTGTGATTGGACATCCCGTTGAACTTGTTTCTCTTGGCATCGTCAAGACTCGTACGCTTCGTCGGCAACGTATGAGTATTAACGACGTCTTGCAAGCATCTGTTGCTGCTGGAGCTTCCGGTGTCGAAGATGTTCAGCGAGCTGTGCTGAATGCCAATGGTGAAATTGTCGTAACCTTAAAGTCCAGCCAAAGTATTCCTGATCAAATCAAGGAACTATCACTGAAGATCGACAAATTGTTGCTTCAGAAAGATCAGTAATCCACTAGTTTGGCAATCATGCCTAGCGCTCTCGTCACGAAATCACGTCCTCACTATGCGTGGGTTATTTTCGTTGTTGCATTTATTACGCTGCTGGGTGCTGCAGGTTTCCGCTCTACGCCCGCCATCCTGATTGACCCCTTACGAGAAGAATTCGGTTGGAGTCGCAGCATTGTCGGCACTGCAGTCAGTATCAACGTGTTGTTGTTCGGACTCATGGGTCCATTTGCCGCCGCACTACAACTGAAATACGGATTACGTCGCATCACCATTGGCGCGCTATCAGTCATCAGTCTTGGCGCACTTGCCACAACACAAATGTCTGCTCCATGGCACTTATACCTATTGTGGGGTGCGGTCGTCGGAACTGGTTCAGGCTGCATGGCAACAGTATTCGCGTCAACTGTTGCATCGCGTTGGTTTGTCGCGCGACGAGGACTTGTCACTGGTGCACTGACTGCAGCATCAGCAAGTGGGCAATTGGTATTTCTTCCACTTCTCACTCGGTTAGCTGATCACCATGGCTGGCGTTGGGTGGGCGTCACGATTGCGTTGTCTGCACTTGCAGTAATTCCAATCGTTGCCCTCTTTCTTCGCAACTCCCCTTCTGACATTGGGCTCTTGCCATATGGAGCACCTGATGATTACATTGCACCAACACCAATTACTCGGCCGATCTCTGCAGCACTCGGTGCATTAAATGATGCGCGACACGATGGAATTTTCTGGTTGCTGTGGGGCTCATTCTTTGTCTGTGGACTCTCCACTAACGGACTCATCCAAACACATTTTCTTTCCGCAGCACATGACCATCAAGTTGCTGCAGTCACCGCAGCTGGTTACTTGGCGCTCATCGGCGGCTTTGATGTCATCGGCACTGTTGCCAGTGGCTGGTTCACCGACAAATACGACCCGGCGAAACTATTGATCTTCTATTACCTCTTGCGCGGACTTAGCTTGATGGTGCTTGACCCCACACTGACGCGCGGCGGCTTTGGTCTTGCGGGCTTCATGATGTTCTACGGTCTTGATTGGGTCGCAACTGTTCCACCAACCGTTTCATTGTGTGTACAACGATTCGGAGTACAGCGCGGGCCACTGGTGTACGGATGGGTGTTTGCAGGCCATCAAGTAGGTGCAGCAGTCGCAGCGTTTGGAGCCGGTTACCTACGTGATGCCACAGGTTCGTACCAATCAGCGTTCTTCATTGCAGGCGTCGGTTGCTTACTCGCTGCATTTGGTTCATCTCGATTAACACGCTCACGCGTATTGGTGAATCACTCGTAAATGAGGCAACCATCGTCAAGGTTGACAGTGGGCAGAATGTTCTTCTCCAACGTGTAATTCTGGTCGTGCTTCCACTCTTGCTTGTCGCCTGACTTTGGCATGAGGTGTTGGCTACGCATCAGGTAATTCGGATTGAAGTTATCCGGATCCATCCACGCACCAATTGGCATGTCTGCATCTTCAGGGCGCAATTGTGGAGTCACGCTGTGTACTCCCTTTGCATCCATGTGCTTCAACAAACGAGTAATAAAGTCACCCATGATGTCAACTCGCAAAGTCCAGCTGGCACGGAAGTAACCAAATACCCATGCAAGGTTTGGTACACCTGTGAACATCATGCCGCGATATGTCACGGTGTCTGCCCAATTAAGAGGCTTGCCATCAAGATCGAATGGAATATCTCCCAGCACACTGAGGTGAAAACCAGTAGCCGTGACAATGATGTCTGCATCAATGACGGTGCCATCTTTCGTGCGCACGCCAGTTGCTGTAAACGTTTCGATTTCGTCTGTCACCATTGATGCTTTGCCTGATTTGATACCAGCAAACAAGTCACCTTCAGGCACAAATGCAATGCGTTGTTGCCACGGGCGATATTTCGGTGTGAAATGCTTCATGTCATAACCCTCAGGCAATAATGTCCTGATTCCTTCGAGAAGCACATCCTTCACCATGTCCGGATGTTCAAATGCCATGTCGGTAACAGCTTGTCCATCAAACAAAACCTTGCGGCGAACAATTTCGTGAATCCACTCTTCATCCACTTCAAGTTGACGAAGAGTGTCTGCTAATTCATTTACGTTACGACCCGGGACAAAATATGTTGGTGAACGTTGCAAAATGGTGACGTGCTCACAATCTGCCGCCATGGCAGGAACAATGGTTGCAGCGGTAGCACCAGAGCCAATGACCAATACTTTCTTGCCTTTGTAATCAAGATCCTTCGGCCACGTTTGAGGGTGCACGATGCGGCCCTTGTATTGGTCCATGCCTGGCCACTCAGGTGTGTATCCCTGTGAATGCTTGTAATAGCCCTGGCACATCCACAAGAAATTTGCGGTCATCTGGAATGTCTCGCCTTTAGCAAGGTTTGTAACCGTGACAGTCCATTGCTTGTCACGGCTGCTCCATGACGCAGCGGTGATCTCGTGGCGATAACGAATGTTCCTATCGATATGGTTTTCAGAAATTACTTCTGCCATGTACTTTTTGATCTCTTCCGCACTTGCGATTGGCGCAGATGTCCACGGCTTGAAGCGGTACCCGAATGTGTAGAGGTCGCTGTCGGAACGAACACCGGGGTACGTGTGCATGTGCCAAGTACCGCCGAACGTTTCGTACTTTTCCAAAATGGCATACGACTTACCTGGTGCCTGATCTTGCAAGTGATACGCGGAACCAATGCCAGAAATTCCTGCGCCAACAATAAGAACGTCTACGTGTTCTGTTTTCCCTGCGGTTGGGGCGTTGATTGTGTCTGCCTGAGTCATGGGGGCCTCCTCGATTGGCTTATCC
>Ga0194060_10002265_pt1 | contig 13724 bp, 6 predicted proteins | sample SepL225m_MetaG_FD_163427 | JGI IMG/M metagenome (GOLD analysis project Ga0194060, IMG submission 163427) | Anoxic zone freshwater microbial communities from boreal shield lake in IISD Experimental Lakes Area, Ontario, Canada - Sep2016-L222-5m | ecosystem: Environmental > Aquatic > Freshwater >... | reverse complement strand
CCGGGAAATTCTCATGGCCGACCGTACTCACACCGAACGCGTCAACTTCGGCAAACTCCGCGAAGTGATCCAGCCGCCGAATCTCATTGAGATTCAAATCACGTCGTATCTCGACTTTCTGCAAAAGGGAATACCCGAAAAGCAGCGCAAGCCCCAAGGGCTCGAAGCGGTCTTCCGTGAGGTGTTTCCTATCTTATCGTACGACGAGCGCTTGACGCTGGAGTACGTTTCCTACGCGCTCGGCGATCCGAAGAATACCGAACTCGAGTGCCTTCGGGAGGGCATCACGTATTCGGTTCCTTTGTACGTGAAATTGCGTCTACGCGAGGAAGACTTCATCAAGGACGAAGATATTTATATGGGTGAAATCCCGATGGTGACCGAGCGTGGCTCGTTTATCATCAACGGTGCAGAACGCGTTGTTGTTTCGCAGTTGCACCGCTCTCCAGGCATCGCCTTCGAGGTCACGCCGCATCCCAACGGTAAGCCGCTTCACTCTTTCCGCATCATTCCTGACCGCGGGACATGGCTTGAGGTCCAGTTTGATAATAACGACCTGCTTTACGTTTACCTCGACCGCCGGCGCCGGCGCCGCAAGTTCCTCATTACGACGTTACTCCGGGCTATAGGTTATAGCTCTGATATTGATCTGTTGAATCTCTTTTACGAGATCAAGGACCTCAAGGTCTCTAAGGCTCTCGACATGGAGAATGTGTCGACCCTCGTGCTCGTCGAAGACGCTATCGACGCCCAGAAGGGCGTCGTGCTTGCCCGCGCATTTGAGCCTCTCACCAAGGCAATTGTCCGTACTTTCGAGAAACACGATATATCCGTACTCCGTGTCATCGATACCTCTATAGACGAGGGCGCGCTAATTCGCGCTTTGAAGAAAGATCCGACGCGCAACGAGGAGGAAGCCCTTAAGGAAATCTACAAGCGCTTGCGGCCAGGCGAACCGCCGACCACGGCGAATGCTAAGGCCCTGCTCAAGCGCCTTTTCTTTGATCCGAAGCGCTACGATCTCGGTCGCGTCGGTCGCTATAAGGTCAACCAGAAGCTCGGTCTGAAGGCTGAGCTCGAACAGCGCATATTGGAGAGTGCCGATATCGTTGCTGCCACCAAGTATCTTGTCCGCCTCAAGCGCGGCATTGGCGTCGTGGATGATATTGATCACCTTGGTTCCCGCCGCGTCCGCACGGTTGGAGAACTCCTCGCCAACCAGTGCCGAGTTGGTCTAAGCCGCACCGAGCGCCTCGTTCGTGAGCGTATGACCATGTATGACCAGAGCGTCGACTCGATCACCCCGCAGAAGCTTATCAACCCTAAGGCCTTGACGACCGTTATTCGCGACTTCTTCGCGCGGAGCCAGCTGTCGCAGTTCATGGACCAGATTAACCCGCTAGCCGAAGTTACGCATAAGCGCCGCCTATCCGCGCTCGGGCCGGGTGGTCTCAACCGCGAGCGAGCAGGGTTCGAAGTCCGCGACGTTCATCCGTCGCACTATGGCCGCATCTGCCCTATTGAAACCCCCGAAGGTCCGAACATCGGCCTGATCAATTCGCTGTCTACTTACGCCCGGGTTAACGAATTCGGTTTCATTGAAACCCCATACCGGGTCGCCAAAGACGGTCGCGTGACTGACAAGATCGAGTATCTGACGGCAGATCAAGAGGAGGGTAAGGTCATCGCCCAAGCCAACTCTGAAATCGATGACAAGAATCACTTTGTCGGTAAGGTCACCGTCCGTCAGGACGGAAACTTCCTAGAAGTTTCAGCCGGTGAAGTCCACTTAATGGACGTTTCGCCTAAGCAGGTTATTTCAATAGCCGCCGGAATGATTCCATTTCTCGAGCATGACGACGCGAATCGCGCTCTGATGGGCGCGAACATGCAACGCCAAGGTGTCCCGCTGCTTCAGGCTGAGGCGCCATTCGTTGGTACGGGGATAGAAGAGCGCGTTGCCCGCGATTCCAAGATAGTAGTCGTCGCGGAAGAGGCCGGTGTTGTGGCTTCCGTTGATGCCAAACGCATCGTAGTCACTAAAGACGGCGAGATGCCTCGCGCGCTCAAGACCGACGCCAAGAATCACGTGCACGTTTACGAACTGCGCAAGTTCATGCGGTCAAATGCCGGCACCTGCTTCAATCAGCGTCCTATCGTCAAGCAGGGGCAGAAGATCAAGGCTGGGCAAATCATTGCCGATGGTCCCTCTACCGACCAAGGCGAGATGGCCCTAGGTCGCAACGTACTCGTGGCTTTCATGCCTTGGAATGGATATAATTTCGAAGACGCCATTCTCATCTCCGAGAAGGTATTGCGCGAAGATATATTCACCTCTATCCACATCCAAGAGTTTGAAGTTACCGCGCGTGATACAAAACTCGGGCCTGAGGAGATCACTCGCGACATTCCAAATGTCGGTGAAGAAGCACTTAAGAATCTTGACCACAACGGGGTCATTCGTATAGGAGCAGAAGTTAAGCCTGGAGACATCCTCGTCGGCAAGATCACGCCAAAGTCTGAAACCGAATTGGCGCCCGAGGAAAAGCTGCTCCGTGCCATCTTCGGTGAAAAGGCGGCAGATGTTAAGGACACATCTCTAATAGTCCCGTCCGGAGTCACCGGAATCATCATGGATGTGAAGGTGTCATCGCGTATCGACAATCAGGAGGAGAAACTCTCTCCGTCCGATCGCCGCCGTCAGGCTAAGCAAATCCAGGAGGAGTACAAGACGCAGATGGACAAGCTCCGCGAGGGATTGACCGAGGCGCTTTCTAACATCCTGCTCGGAGAAAAAATACCGCTCGACGTAATCAATGGCGAGTCTGGGGAAATCATTATCCCGGCAAACCGCAAGATTACGAAGACATTGTTGCGCAAGTTGGCTGCGGTCTCAAAGCACGTACAGATTGACCCGTCTCCCGTCCGTATCAAGATCATGGAGATTATAGGCTCGTATCAGACAAAATTCGACGAGCTCGAAACGGATCGTGAGCGCAAGATCGGTTCGATCGAGGCGGGCGAAGGCTCGGCTGATGGTGCGATCAAGCAGGTCAAGGTCTACATCGCAACGAAGCAAAAGCTCGAGGTCGGTGACAAAATGGCCGGTCGCCACGGTAACAAGGGCGTCGTAGCCAAGATTGTTCCCGAAGAAGACATGCCGTTCCTCCCGGACGGAACCCCGGTCGAAATTTGCCTGAACCCGCTCGGTGTACCGTCGCGTATGAACGTCGGCCAGGTACTTGAGACTCACTTGGGTTGGGCTTGCAAGAAGCTTGGCATTAAGGTGGCAACTCCCGTGTTTGACGGAATCCCGGAAAAGAAAGTCCGCGAATACCTCAAAGACGCGAAGCTACCTGCCTCGGGTAAAAGCCCGCTCTTGGACGGTCGCACCGGGGAGAAGATCGATCAAGAGGTCGTTGTTGGCTACATCTACATGATGAAGCTGAACCATCTGGTGTCTCACAAGATCCATGCCCGTGCGGTCGGTCCATACTCGCTGGTCACGCAGCAACCGCTGGGCGGCAAGGCTCAATACGGCGGACAGCGTTTCGGCGAAATGGAAGTGTGGGCGCTGGAAGCCTATGGCGCGGCGCACACTCTCCAGGAACTGCTCACCGTCAAGTCCGACGACGTGCAGGGTCGCACTAAGATCTACGAATCGCTCGTCAAGGGTGACAATACACTTCAGGCTGGCACGCCGGAATCGTTTAACGTGCTCATCAAGGAAATCCAATCCCTCGGATTGGATATCAAACTCCAGAAACGCGACGCGCTGAGCTACGGCTCGTGAGCCGCCAACCGTCCCGTTCACCTTCAGAAAACTTCAGGGAGACACCAAAATGATTCAACCCACTGACACCGCCGGCACCACCCGCGATCAGGCGCGTGAAGCGCTCGGTCTGGAAGAGAGCGCGTTCGACTGCGTGTCCATCACCGTCGCCTCCCCCGAGACCATCCGCAAATGGTCTAAGGGTGAGGTTAAGAATCCCGAGACGATCAACTATCGTACGTTTAAACCCGAACCGGGTGGACTCTTCTGCCAGAAGATATTCGGTCCAGTCCGCGACTACGAGTGTGCCTGTGGAAAGTACAAGCGCATCAAATATAAGGATGTCGTTTGCGACCGCTGTGGCGTTGAAGTGACGATCGCCCGAGTGCGCCGCGAGCGCATGGGGCACATCGAGCTCGCAGTTCCCGTCGCCCATATATGGTTCCTCAAGTCGATGCCGAGCCGACTCGGACTGCTGCTTGACATGACTGCACGCTCGCTTGAGCGGGTCATCTACTACGAGAACTACATGGTCATCGACCCGGGCAAGACCCCGCTGGAGATGAAGCAGCTGCTAACCGACACCGAGTATCGTCAGGCGCTCGATGAATATGGAGATGACTCCTTTGTAGCCAAGATGGGCGCCGAGGCAGTGCGTGATGCCCTGGTCAAGACTGACATGGACGCTACCGTCGCTGAGTTGCAGGAGCAGATGCGCGCGACTAAGTCGAAACAGATCAAGAAGAAGCTTTCGAAGCGTCTGAAGGTTATCCAGGGCTTCATTCACTCGAAGAGCCGCCCGGAGTGGATGGTCCTTGAAGTGCTTCCCGTTATTCCACCGGACCTGCGACCGCTCGTTCCGCTCGAAGGTGGGCGCTTCGCAACTTCCGACCTTAATGACCTCTACCGTCGTGTAATCAACCGCAATAACCGGCTGCGGAACCTGATGCAGTTGAAGACGCCTGATGTGATCATTCACAACGAGAAGCGCATGCTCCAGGAAGCTGTTGACGCGTTGTTCGATAATGGTCGCCACGGTCGTCCTGTCACGGGTGCCGGCAATCGTCCCCTGAAGTCCCTATCGGACATGTTGAAGGGTAAGCAAGGGCGCTTCCGGCAGAACTTGCTCGGAAAGCGCGTGGATTATTCCGGGCGATCGGTCATTGTCATCGGTCCAGAGCTGAAGCTCAACCAATGTGGTCTTCCTAAGAAGATGGCGCTGGTTTTGTTCGAGCCCTTTATTATCCGGCGCCTCAAGGAACTTGGGTTTGTGCACACTGTCCGCGGTGCTCGCAAAATGATCGAAAAGAAGTCTCCGGAAGTCTGGGACATCTTGGAAGAGGTCACGAAGGGTCACCCGGTGCTGCTCAACCGCGCGCCGACCTTGCACCGCCTTTCCATTCAGGCGTTTGAACCGACTCTCATCGAGGGCGAAGCCATCCGCATCCATCCCCTCGTCTGTACCGCGTACAACGCGGACTTCGACGGTGACCAGATGGCCGTGCACGTGCCGCTTTCCCTCGAAGCGATCATGGAGTGTAAGCTCCTCATGATGGCGACTTCTAACATCTTCTCGCCTTCGTCGGGCAAGCCGATTCTGACGCCGTCGCAGGACATCGTTCTCGGAGCTTACTATCTGACGATCGAGCCGCGGACCAAACCGGCTAAGGGAGTCCACGTGCCGCTACTTAGCGGGCTGCAGGAGGTCTTATACGTCAAGGCTGATGGCGCCCTCAAAGTGCACGATTGGGTCGAAGTTCCTAACCCGGATTTCGGTCGCGAGACTGTATTTGGCGAGTCTAAGCGCCGCACGGTCCGCACGACCGTGGGTCGCGTCATCTTCAATCAGATTTGGCCCGCAGGCCTAGGCTTCGTGAATTTTCCGGTGCCGAAAAGCAAGCTCGGGGACCTGATTCTCAACACCTACAAAATCGCGGGCAATCAGATCACCGTAGAAACCCTCGACAAGCTGAAGGAGCTCGGTTTCCAGACTGCTTTCCAAGCTGGTATTTCGATCGGTATCGATGATATGATCATTCCGGATTCGAAGAAGGAAATTGTCGCCGATTCGCGCAAGAAGATCGCCGAAGTTGAGGCGCAATTCAACAAAGGCATCATTACCGATGGCGAGCGTTACAACAAGGTCGTCGACATATGGACTGGCGCGACCGACAAGATCGCAAAGGAAGTATTCGCCAAACTCGAGAACAACGATGGCAAGACGGAGGTTAATCCCGTCTACATCATGATGGACTCTGGCGCGCGCGGTAACAAGCAGCAGGTGCGTCAGCTCTGCGGTACCCGCGGCCTTATGGCCAAGCCGTCAGGCGAAATCATCGAACGTCCCATCCTTTCCTCGTTCCGCGAGGGCTTGACGGTACTCGAGTACTTCATCTCGACCCACGGTGCCCGCAAGGGTCTCGCCGACACTGCCCTTAAGACGGCCGACGCCGGTTATCTCACCCGTAAGCTGTGCGACGTTGCGATGGACGTTATCATTGCAGAAGACGACAGCGGCTCACGCGACGGCGTGTGGAAGAAGGCAATTATGGAAGGTGACGATGAAATCGTGGGTTTGAAGGAGCGTATTATCGGCCGTTTCTCTAGCGACGATGTCATCAACCCGATCAAACCCGACGAAATTCTCGTCGGCTCCGGCGAAATCATCACCGAGGAAACCGCGGCACGCATCGATGAGCTCGGCATAGAGCGCGTTAAAGTCATGTCGCCGCTTACCTCGATCGCCAAGGGGGGTATTGACGCCAAGTCCTATGGTATCAACCCTGCGACCAACAAGGTGGCTAAGATCGGCGACTCTGTCGGTATCATCGCCGCCCAGTCGATCGGCGAACCAGGGACTCAGCTCACGATGCGTACGTTCCACATCGGTGGCGTCGCGACCGGCGGTTTCAAAACCCCTGAAATTCGTGTTCGCGCGTCGGGCACCATCAAATATCGCGGTTTGCGTCTCGTTGAGACGGCCGACGGCGGATCAATCGTTCTCAATAAGACTGGAACCATTCAGGTCCTCGACGCCGACGAGAAGGAAATTGAAGTATACAACATCGTTGTTGGCTCCTTCCTTCACGTCGGTGACGGCGAGAAGATCGAGAAGGCCGCCGTCCTCGCACAATGGGATCCTTACAATGTCCCGGTACTCTCCGAAAAAGGTGGCTCGCTGCACTTCAAGGACATGATCCCCGGAGTCACGGTGAAACGTGAGCTCGACGAATCGTCGGGCCGTATCGCCACAGTCGTTATCGAGCATAAGGAAGATCTCAATCCGCAGATCGAGGTTCGCGACTCGAAGAACAAGCCTCTTGCGGCTTATTCCATTCCGGTCGGCGCACAGATCGCAGTTAACGAGGGCGATACTATCGCCCCCGGTGCGCTGCTCGCCAAGACCCCTCGTCAGGCGTCGAAGACCAAGGATATCACGGGTGGTCTCCCACGCGTGGCTGAACTATTCGAGGCCCGCCGTCCGAAGGATGCCGCGGAAATGTCTCGAATCGACGGTATTGTGGCATTTGAAGGTACCGTCCGCGGCAAGCGTAAGCTCGTCGTGAAGAACGATGAGACTGCCCAAGAAGAGGAGCATCTGATCTCCACCGGAAAGCACATCATCGTGCAACCTGGAGACGTAGTCCACAAGGGGCAGCATCTCACCGAAGGCGCCGCAGATCCGCACGAAATCCTGGAAATCCTCGGGCCGTCCGCGCTCTATGACTTCCTGATTTCTCAGGTACAGGAGGTATATCGTCTCCAAGGCGTGACGATCAACGACAAGCACATCGAGATCATCATCCGCCAGATGCTGCGTAAAGTCCGGATCACCGATCCGGGTGACACGGAGAACTTCTGGGGTGAGCAGGTCGATCGCGCTACGTTCCTCGCTGAAAACAAGCGAATCGAGGAAGCCGGCGGCAAACCTGCCGAGGCGGAGCCGATCCTGTTGGGTATCACAAAGGCCTCGCTCGAGACCGAGAGTTTCATCTCGGCTGCCTCCTTCCAAGAGACGACGCGCGTCCTTACCGACGCCTCTACGCTGGGTAAGGTCGATCTGTTGAAGGGCTTCAAAGAAAACGTCATCATGGGCCATTTGATTCCAGCGGGCACGGGCCTGCCGACCTACAAGCAGCTCAAGATCACGCTGCCCTTCGGGGCCGAGCTTCCACTTGACGAACCGAAGCCGGTCGACGCGGCTGCCGAGCAGGCGACCGCCAGCTAATAGTTGGCAGAAGCGCGCCAACGATCGAGACCGCGGACATCGTCCGCGGTCTTTTTTTTGCGGCTCCAAAGTGCATTTCACGCGCGAGATCAGCCGACGGAATGATGTCGGCAGATTTCTTAAAAGCGACTTGCGCGACACGCAGGTGCGCCCAAACCTGCGGCCGATTCTAACCTTCGCCTCACCTGTTCAACCATGGTCACCGCCAACACAGAACTCGGCTACAACAGCAAAGTTGAAGGCGGCGTGATCGTCTCCCGCGCGGACGCCGCTATCAACTGGATCCGGACCAACTCCATGTGGCCGATGCCGATGGGATTGGCGTGCTGTGCGATTGAACTGATGGCAGTCGGCGGGGCACGTTTTGACATCGCCCGATTCGGCGCCGAAGTCATGCGATTTTCTCCTCGCCAGTCTGACTGTATGATCGTGGCCGGAACCGTGACTTACAAAATGGCTCCGCAGGTTCGCCGGATTTACGATCAGATGTGCGCTCCGAAGTGGGTGATCGCGATGGGGGCCTGTGCGAGTTCCGGCGGCATGTATCGCAGCTATTCTACGCTTCAGGGGGTGGATCGCATCGTCCCGGTCGACGTGTACGTCAGCGGCTGCCCGCCTCGGCCGGAAGCCCTGCTCGACGCACTGATGAAACTTCAGGCCAAGATCCGGGCAGAGCCTGCCAGCCGGCGGCTCCTTTCGGCCTGATCCCTGCTTCATTTCCGCCGTAACTGTATGTCAGTCGAAGTCCTTACTGCGCTCAAAGCGAAATTTCCCCAAGTCTCCGACCGTCCGTCGGCTGACCATCCGGCGGTTGATGTGCCGCGGGCGGACGTCGTGGAAGTGCTGCGTTACCTGCGCGACGAGCACGCATTCGATTTGTTGATGGACCTGACGGCGATCGATTGGGCGCAATGCGCCTCACCTCGTTTCACAATGGTCTACCACTTGCTGTCCACGACCCGCGCCGGTAGTTACATGCGGGTAGCGGTCGCATGCGCGGGCAGTGAAATCGAGCCGACATCGCCTAGCGTGGTGCATCTCTGGGCTGGGGCCAACTGGCATGAGCGTGAGTGTTTCGACATGTTTGGGATCAAGTTTGAAGGTCATCCGGACCTGCGGCGGATTTTGATGTGGGACGGTTATCCGTATCATCCGCTTCGGAAGGAATTTCCGCTCGCAGGTATCGAGACGGACCTGCCGGTTGCCGATATTGCCGAGGAGACGGGCGCCAAGGTCATCGCGGCTCCGATGGCTGGAGGGCCTTTTGTAGCTATCTCTGGCGAGATCAACCTCACCGAGGCTGAACCGCGCGCAAAAGATGAGAGCTGGAGTGACTGCGCCGCCCGTCCCGATCAGACCGCCCTGCGCCAGGTCAAAGAATAACGCGCTGCACCGATGGCCACCGAATTTACCTACCCTGAAAGCGCGGTAAAAGCCGCGGGTGCCGCGCAGGCGGCCCCCGCCGAGTTTCAGACGGAGAAAATGTCGCTATCGATGGGCCCCTCGCATCCTTCCACGCACGGCGTGTTGCGGCTGCAAATGGAGCTCGACGGAGAGATCCTGACGAAGGCCGATCCCGTGGTGGGTTATTTGCATCGTGGCGACGAGAAGATCGCCGAGAATATGACCTACAATCAGTTCGTGCCCTACACGGACCGGTTGGATTATCTCGCGCCGCTGGCCAACAACATGGCCTACGCCATCGCGGTCGAGCGACTCGCAAAACTTGAAGTCCCGGAGCGCTGCCAGGCGATTCGCGTTCTTACCGCGGAGATGGCGCGCCTCTCTTCGCACATGATGGGGCTCGGGGCGTTCGCCCTCGACGTCGGTGCTTGGAGCGTTCTGCTTTACGCTCTCGAGGAGCGCGAGAAGCTCTACAAGTTGTTCGAGGAACTTACCGGCGCGCGTTTTACGACGAGCTATACCCGCATTGGTGGTGTTACCCGAGACGTACCGGAAGGTTGGCTCGGCCGCGTGAATGCGTTCTGCGATCAATTCCTTCCGATTCTTGAGGAGATTTTGAATCTCCTCACTCGAAACAAGATATTCATGGATCGCACCGTCGGCGTCGGCGTGATATCAAAGGCCGACGCCCTCGCCTATGGTCTCACCGGCCCGAACCTCCGCGGTAGCGGTGTTGCCCTCGATCTGCGCAAAGATAAGCCTTACTCTGGGTATCAAAACTACGAATTCGACGTACCGGTCGGTACCAAGGGCGATTGCTACGACCGATATCTCGTGCGCGGCGAGGAGATGCGCCAGTCGGTGCGGATTATCCGCCAGGTGATCGCCAAATTTCCGGGCGGGGCGTGGTATGCGACCGACGCAAAGCGCATATTTGCACCGCCGAAAGACAAGATCCTCAGCTCGATGGAGGAGCTTATCCAGAATTTCATGATTGTGACGGAAGGTCCCCAGATTCCGCCAGGCGAAGTCTATTTTGAGGCCGAAAATCCCAAAGGCATTCTCGGCTTCTACATTGTGAGCAAGGGCGGTGGCGTACCGTACCGCCTGAAGATCCGTTCTCCCTCATTCTGCAATCTCTCCATTATCCCGAAGATCAGCGTGGGATGTCTCATCTCCGACGTTGTTTCAATCTTGGGCTCGCTCGACTTCGTCATGGGCGAGTGCGACCGCTAAGTGCTTTCGCCTGCGCCAAACCAGCCGATGAAACTAAAGCCCGAAACGCTGCGACGGATTGACGAGGTCATCCCGCATTATCCGGTCAAGCGGAGTGCGACGCTGCCGCTGCTGCATTTGATCCAGGAGGATGCGGGCTACATTTCTAGCGAGGCGGTGGAGTGGGTCGCCGCGAAGTTGGAACTGCAGCCGATCAACGTGCTCGAGGTGGTGACCTTCTACCCAATGTTCCGGCAGAAGCCGATCGGCCGCCGTCATATTAAGGTCTGCCGCACGCTCTCCTGCGCCTTGATGGGGGGCTACAAGACCTGCGAGTCCTTTGAGAAGGAATTCAATACCCCCCGTGGTGAAGTCTCGGCCGACGGCGAGGTCACGATCGAGTTCGTCGAGTGCCTCGCAAGCTGCGGCACCGCACCGGTGGTGATGATCGACGACGATCTGCACGAGAAGGTGGACTGTGCGAAGGCGAAACAGCTGAGCGATCAGATCAAAGCCGAGTCGAAAAAGCGCTGATACCCGCCATGCCCGCTCCCCAACAACGTCGGATCATTTTCCGACACATCGACGAACCCGGCTATACCAACGATCTCGCGTGCTACGTCCGCCATGGCGGTTACGAGATGTTGAAGAAGGCGGTCGCGATGGCGCCCGCGGCTCTTATCGAGGAAGTCAAGAAATCCGGCCTGCGCGGTCGTGGCGGCGCGGGTTTCCCGTGTGGCGTGAAGTGGAGCCTCGTCGACCGCAAGAGTGGCAAGCCGATCTACCTTGTCGTCAACGCTGACGAATCTGAACCCGGCACTTTCAAGGACCGCTACATCATTCACCAGGATCCGCACCAGCTGATCGAGGGGATTATGATCTCGAGCTTCGCCAACAACGTGAAGCAGGCTTACATTTATATTCGCGGCGAAATGCCTCACGGCGCTCGGATCTTGGAAAAGGCGATCGCGGAAGCACGCGCAGCTAATCTCGTTGGCCCGAATATTCTCGGAACCGGTTACGGTTGCGAGATCTACGTGCATCGCGGCGCTGGCGCCTACATCTGTGGCGAAGAAACCGGCCTCATCGAGTCACTCGAAGGCAAGCGTCCGTATCCACGCATCAAGCCGCCGTACTTTCCGGCCGTGCTCGGACTTTATCAGTGTCCGACGATCGTGAACAACGTGGAGACGCTCTGCCACGTGAAGCACATCGTCGAGATGGGCGGTGACGCCTATGCCAAGATCGGCACCCCAAACAACACCGGTACGCGCATCCTCTGCGTCAGCGGTCACGTGCAGAAGCCCGGCTATTACGAGTACGAGGTCGGCACGATTACCCTCGGCGAACTCCTCAACGAGGTTTGTGGCGGTCCGCTGCCCGGCCGGAAATTCAAGGCGGTGATTCCCGGCGGTTCTTCGGCGAAGATCCTCCGTTTTGGCGAAACCTTCACCTTGAAGAACAAGGACGGTTCCTCGCGCACGCTTACCGTCGAGGACATTCCGATGGACTTCGATACGCTCGCGGCCTGCGGTACTATGGGTGGTTCCGGGGGCGTCATTGTGATGGACGACTCGGTCAACATGGTTGAGGCCCTCGCCAACATCAACGCGTTCTACGCCCACGAGAGTTGCGGCCAGTGCACGCCTTGCCGTGAAGGCTCGCTGTGGATGAAAAAGATCACAACGCGCATGGTCCACGACCACGCGCGCACGGAGGACGGAGCGTTGCTCAAGAGCGTCGCCGACCAGATCGCCGGCCGGACTATCTGCGCATTCGGCGAAGCCTGCTCCTGGCCGACGCAGAGCTTCGTTGCGAAGTTCGGCGACGAATTCAGAGCGTATCCCGAAACCAAGAAGGCCGCGAAGTCCGCGGGCACCCTCGAGCTTGTTTGATTTCCTGAAATGATCGCCACGCCCAAACCCGACCTCGTCACCGTCAATGTCGACGGCAAGGAGATCGCTGTGCCGAAGGGCACGAATGTGATCGAAGCCGCTCGGCTGGTCGGCGTGGACGTGCCGTACTACTGCTACCATCCGAAACTCTCGATCTCGGGCAATTGCCGGATGTGTCTCATCGAAATGGGCATGCCGGCGGTCGATCCTGCGACGAAGGCGCCGATCATGGACCCGGCGACGGGCAAGCAGAAAATCAACTGGATCCCGCGGCCGCAAATCGGCTGTGCGACCAACGCCTCCCCCGGCCTGCACATCCGCACCAACACGCCGCAGATCAAGGACTGCCGCGAGGGAGTGATGGAGTTCCTTCTCGTCAATCACCCGCTCGACTGCCCGATTTGCGATCAGGCCGGCGAGTGCAAGCTGCAGGAGCAGTCGACCGGCTATGGCCGCGGTTACTCGCGCTTTATCGAGCATAAGAACGTGAAGCCGAAGCGTACCCAGCTCGGTCCGCGGGTTACCCTAGATGACGAGCGCTGCATCCTGTGCTCACGTTGCATTCGGTTTTGCAAGGAGGTCGCGAAGGACGACGTGCTCGGCTTCGTCGATCGAGGCAGTTACTCGACGCTGACTTGCTACCCGGGCAAGGCGCTTGCGAATAATTACTCGCTCAACACCGTCGACATTTGTCCCGTGGGCGCGCTTACGAGCACGGATTTTCGGTTCAAGATGCGGGTCTGGTTTCTTAAACAGACGAACAGTATCGACACGGAGTCGAGCGTCGGGGCCAACACTGTCGTTTGGTCGCGCGAGGGCGTCATTTACCGAATCACGCCGCGCCAGAACGACGGGGTGAATGACACTTGGATGCCCGACAGCGGTCGCGATCTCTACAAGATCGTCCGCGCCAACGACCGGCTCGCCGTGATCAAGGTAAACGGTGCCGATGCTTCGCTTGAAGAAGCAGTGAACGCCGCCGCTGGGCTATTGCAATCCGCCGCGGGTGCAGTGGCTTTGATCGGCTCGGGCCGCAGTTCCGTCGAGGAGCAATTCCTCACTCGCAAGTTGGCTGACGCCCTTGGCACTTCGACGCAGTTGGTGAGCCGGTTGGGGCAGGGTGACGGCTTGCTGATTTCCGCCGACCGCAACCCGAACGTTCGCGGTGCTCTCGTGACCGGTCTCATCACGGATCTGCCCACGACCAAAC
>Ga0194060_10002263_pt1 | contig 13726 bp, 13 predicted proteins | sample SepL225m_MetaG_FD_163427 | JGI IMG/M metagenome (GOLD analysis project Ga0194060, IMG submission 163427) | Anoxic zone freshwater microbial communities from boreal shield lake in IISD Experimental Lakes Area, Ontario, Canada - Sep2016-L222-5m | ecosystem: Environmental > Aquatic > Freshwater >... | reverse complement strand
TGCCTCCATGATCGGCTTGCCCATGTGCAGATGGCGCTCGATGTTTTCGATCGTCACGATCGCCTGATCGACCAGGATGCCGACCGAGAGCGCCAGGCCACCGAGCGTCATCAGGTTGAGTGTTTCGCCCAGCATGCGCAGCACCAGGATCGAAGCCAGGATCGAGAGCGGAATGGTGAGCGCGATGATCAGCGTGCTGCGCCAGTTGCCCAGGAACAGCAGCACCATGGCGGCGGTCAGCGCAGCCGCAATCAGCGCCTCCAGCACGACACCCTTGACGGCGGCCTTGACGAACACCGACTGGTCGAACAGCGGCGTCACCTTGACGTCGGGTGGCAGCACCTGCGCCACGCGCGGCAGCAAGGCGCGCAGATTGGCGACGATGTCGAGCGTGGAGGCGCCACCGTTCTTCAGCACCGACAGCAGCACGCCGCGCGCGCCGTCCTGACGCACGATATTGGTCTGCGGCGAAAAGCCGTCGCGCACCTGCGCCACATCGCGCAGGTAGGTGGTGCTGTTGCCAACTGTACGCACCGGCAGATCGGCCAGGCCGGCAAAGGCGTCGGGCGAGCCGTTCATCTGCACCGCGTACTCGGTGCCGCCGAACTTGGCCGTTCCCGATGGCAGGATCAGGTTTTGCAAATTGATGGCGTTGACCACGTCGATCGGTGCCAGCCCACGCGCTTGCAGTGCCGCCGTGTCGAGATCGACCGAGATCAGCCGGTTCTTGCCACCAAACGGAAAAGGCACGGCCGCGCCCGGGATCGTGATCAGTTGCGGGCGCAGCACGTTGATCGCAGCGTCGAACACCGCCTGCTCGGGCAGCGTCGGGCTGGAAAGCGCAAGCTGCACCACCGGGATGCTGGAGGCCGAATACTTGATCACCAGCGGCGGCGTGATGCCCGGCGGCAACTGGCGCACCTGGGTCTGCATCGCAGCCACCACCTGGGCAATCGCCGTCTGGATATTGGCGGTGGGTTGGAAGAAGACCTTGATGACCGAGACACTGGCGAGCGACTGCGACTCGATGTGCTCGATGTCACTGACGGTGGTGGTCAGGCCGCGCTCGCTCTGCCCGGCGATGCGCTGCCCCATTTCCTGCGCCGACAGGCCGCCATAGTTCCAGATGATGCTCACCACCGGAATATTGATCTCGGGAAAAATGTCGGTCGCCATCGACAGCAGCGCAAACGGTGTCGCCAGCACAATCAGCATCGCCATCACGATAAAGGTGTAGGGGCGACGCAGTGCCAACTGGACCATGGACATCGATGAGGCTTTCGAAGACGAAAGCTGCATGATAGCCTTGCCTCGCAGTGGCACGACGCCGCTTCATCACAGCGCCCGCCCCAGCTGCACCGCCCGTGAAACGGTTAACCCGGCGCTTTTTCAACCCTAGCGCCAGCAGGGTCAAAAAGAATCTCACCGGACCGGCGCAAGAGTCCGATAATCGGCGACAGAAGAAGCGCAAGTCCAAATCAGGGGGCAAATCGACGCCGATGAAATTTTCATTAGGCCACGAGCACCCGTATGAAATTCTCACGCTGGGACAAATTCCATATGAATGGAATTTGTTCCATGGTTCAATTTCCCTACCCCAAGCTCCCGGCGCGCTGCGCCAGGGCCTGTCAGCGCTGTGATGGGAGGCGCGGGCAAGCTGTGTTTCCAAATGTTGCCGGTGGCACAGCTATTGCTTTGTCCTGCCTAGCTGGTGACAAGCTCAGGTCCGCAAACACGCTTGCCCGGCACAGCCCGAACTGACGCATGCGAACCCTTCTCAAGATTCCCATCATCCATACCGCACAGGACATGGGCTCGCTGCGTGACCAAACCGAACAGGCGTACCTGGACCGCTTTGGCCACGAAAAATGGCTGGCCCATCTGAAATCCATCGACGAGATTTGGGACGGCATCAGCCAGAGCATCATTTCGCTGGAGTTGCCTTGCACTGCGGTGCGCCTGTACCAGGACGGCCTGCCAGTCTGCGCCAAGGAAGCCGAGATCGTGCGCGACGTTGCGCGCCAGGGAAGCAAAAACCACCGGCTGCTGCTGGACCTGATGGCGCAGGGCGCACGCCTGATGGGAACCGAAGATGCCAATCTGCTGCTGCGGGAGTATCAATTGCACCAACCCCGGCCGGCGCAACCCGGCGCCAACGACGAGCAGATGCTGCGCGAGCAAGGGCGCGAACTGCTGCTGCAACGTGACCGCTTCATCGCGCAGCGCATCAATGAAACGTTGCCGACCAACGAAATCGGTTTGCTGTTTCTGGGCCTGGCCCATGACATCGAACCTTTGCTCAACCCCGACATTCTGGTCCGGAATTTACTTCCCGGTCTGAGCGGACAACCGGAAACGCCGGCATGAACCAACAACGACCCGTTAACGAAGCAAGCGTGCCAGCGCTTGTGCCCAATGTCGCAAACCGCGCGGCGATCAAGGTGCTGATCGTGGACGACCAGGAAGACGCGCGTTGGGTTCTGACCAACGTCATGCGCCAAGCCGGTTTCACTCCGCTGCCGGCAGCGAGTGGAGAAGATGCCCTGGCCAGTATCCAGCGCCACACGCCCGACATCGTGCTGCTCGACATTGGCCTGCCCGACATGGACGGCTTCGAGGTGCTCACGCGCATCAAGCTGCTCGACAAGGCGATTCCCGTCATCATGGTCACGGGCAACGGCAAACCCTACGACGCGGCGCGAGCGGTTCGCGCCGGCGCCTGGGACTACATCACCAAACCGTTCAAGAACACGGACGTGCTGCACACCGTGCATGGCGCGCTGGCGGAAAAAGCAGCGAGGTCACAAGTCCGGCGCATCGTCGATACGCCACGGCAAGCCGATTTTCTGCTGCATTCGATGGGCAACAGCCCCAGCATCAAGGGCATCCAGCGCGAGGTTGAACTGGTGGCGCGGACCAACTTCTCGATTCTGGTCACGGGTGAATCGGGCTCCGGCAAGGAACTGGTGTCGCAGGCGATCCACGCCCTGAGCCTGCGCGCCGACAAGCCGCTGGTGGCGGTCGACTGCGGTGCCATCGCCGAGTCGCTGATCGAGAGCGAATTGTTCGGCCACGAAAAAGGTGCTTTCACGGGCGCCCACCAGGCCAAGGCTGGCGCCTTCGAGCAGGCCGACGGCGGCACCATCTTCCTCGATGAAATCGGCAACCTGCCGCTGGCGCTGCAGGGCAAGTTGCTGCGGGCGCTGGAGACGCGGCGCATCCACCGCATTGGCAGCACGCGCGAGAAGAAAGTGGACTTTCGCGTCGTCGCGGCGACCAACGCCAACCTGCTGAGCATGGTGGAGCGGCGTGAGTTTCGCGAAGACCTGTACCACCGCCTGGCCGAATATTCCATCCGCATCCCCCCCTTGCGCGAGCGCAAGGAAGACCTGGTGTTCCTGACGCAGCGCTTCCTGGCGCAAACCAACACCGAGTTGAACAAGCAGGTCAAAGGCCTGTCGACCAACGCCTGGGGCATCCTGCAGCGTTATGACTGGCACGGCAATGCGCGCGAATTGCGCAACCACCTGCGCCGCGCCGTTCTCCTGTGCGACCACCCGGAAGGCTTGATCCTGCCTGAACTGCTGGGCATGCTCGACCAGCGCGCCCAGGCGACCGAATTGAAGATGCCCGAGCGCGTGCCAGCCAAAAGCAGCACCAGGGAAACCTGCGCGTTTTGCGCGCCCGAGAGCAGCCTGGCCGATGGCACCGACCTGTCGCTAAAGGAATTGGTGGCGCAAGCGACAGCACAGGTCGAGCGCGCCATCCTGTTGCGCGTGCTGGAGAAAAGCCACGGCAACAAGGCGCTGGCCGCACGCACGCTGCGCATCGACTACAAGACGATTCACACCAAACTCAAGGTGTACGAAATTTCGTCAACGCAATTCATGAAGGACGTCTACAAGCCCGTGGCCTAAAAACCCCTGACGCGTCATCTTTGAATCACATTCACACAGGAGTTTGGGCCATGGTTGACAAGAAAAATCTTTCCGACGATTTCGCACAGGGCAAGGAACGTCTGGGCGAAATCGGTCGCCGACTCGGCGCAGCGTTTGGCAAGACCGGAACCGAAACAGCGGGCAACGGTTTCTTCTCGGGCCTGGGCAATCTGGTCGAGCAACTGGGCAAACTGGTCGAGCAGGCCGAACAGTCCGGCGGCGTCACGAACAAAAGCGGCGAGTTCAAGTTCGGATCCGACTCGAAGGCCAAGGGCGTCTATGGCTTTTCCATCAAGTCCGGCATTGGCGACAAGGGCGGCGTCAAGGTGGAACCCTTTGGCAACATCCGCAAGGACGAGGATGGCAAGCTGGTCGCGGTGCACGAAATTCGCGAGCCCATGCTTGATCTGTTTGACGAGCCCACCCGCGTGCTGATCGTGGCCGAGGTGCCCGGTATTGAGGAAGCGAATCTGCAGATCGAGTTGCACGATGACATCCTGCTGATCGCGACGAAGAAGGGCGAGCCCAACTACCGCAAGGAGCTCCTGCTGCCGGCCAGTTTTGCGCAAAAGGACTTGAGCTTTCAGTGCCGCAACGGCGTGCTGGAGATCGTGCTCAAGAAAACCAAGGCGAAAGGCCGATCATGAAAAAACAGGCTGATGCGGCGCCACGTTTCAAAGTCAGTGAAGCGCTGAGCAAAGACGTCGGTCGCGCGCTGGCGCGCATGGACCCCGCCGACATCGTGGCGCTGGGCGCCGCGATCGGCGACATTGTCGAAGTGGTGGGCAAACGCCGCACCGTGTGCAAGCTGATGCCGGCCTACAAGGACGACCGCGGCGGCGCGCGCATCCAGCTCGACGGCCTGTCACGCAGCAACGCCGGCGTTGCGCTGGACGACGCGGTGGCGGTGCAAAAAGTCTCGGCGCAAGCAGCGCAGCGCATCGTGCTCTCGCCCACCGCGCCGGGTCTGTCGGACCGCGACCTGCAGTACATCGGCACGCGGCTCGATGGCCTGCCGGTGATCGAGGGCGATCGTATCCGCGGCACGCTGTTTGGCAACCGCTCACTCGATTTTCTGGTGCGCGAAACGCAACCCAAAGGGCCGGTGCTGATCGCGCCTTCGACGCTGCTGTCGGTCGGCCCGGCGCAGACCGAGGCGCGCAGCGCCAACCCGGCCGGGCGCGCCACCTTTTCCTACGAGGACATTGGCGGTCTCAAGCGCGAGGTGCAGCGCGTGCGCGAAATCATCGAGCTGCCGCTGCGTTTCCCCGAAGTCTTTGTGCGCCTGGGCATTGATGCGCCCAAGGGCGTGCTGCTGTATGGGCCGCCGGGTTGCGGCAAGACGCTGATTGCGCGCGCCGTGGCGCACGAGACCGACGTGCGCTTCTTCTCCATCAGCGGCCCCGAGATCATGCAGAAGTTCTACGGCGAGTCCGAAGGCTTTCTGCGCAAGCTGTTTGACGATGCGACCAAGCAGGCACCGAGCATCATCTTCATCGACGAGATCGATTCGATCGCACCCAAGCGCGAAGGCCTCGGTGGTGAACACCAGGTCGAACGCCGCGTTGTCGCGCAGTTGCTCAGCCTGATGGACGGTCTGAAGGCACGCGGCCAGGTGATCGTGATCGCCGCGACCAACATCCCCAACGCCATCGACCCGGCGCTGCGTCGCCCCGGACGCTTTGACCGCGAGATCGGCATCCCGATTCCGGACCGGCACGGACGTCTGGCCATTCTGGAGATCTACACGCGCGGCATGCCGGTTGCGAGCGATGTTGACCTGACACGCCTGGCCGACATCACGCACGGTTTTGTCGGCGCTGATCTGGAGGCCCTGTGCCGCGAAGCCGCCATGATCTGCGTGCGCCGCATCTTTCCCGAGATCGACTTTGCCCAGGCCACGCTGCCCTACGAGTCGCTGCAAAAACTCGAACTGTGCAAGGATGATTTTCTGGCCGCGCTGCGCGAGATCGAGCCCTCGGCGCTGCGCGAAGTATTTGTGGAGGTGCCTACCACCCGTTGGGACGACGTCGGCGGTCTGGAAGACCCGAAGCGCATGCTGCGCGAACTGCTGGAGTGGCCGCTGCAATACGGTGAGCTGTTCGAGCAGGCCGGGGTCAAGCCGCTCAAGGGCGTGCTGCTGTGCGGCCCACCCGGTTGCGGCAAGACGCTGCTGGCGCAGGCTGCGGCCAGCGCGACCCAGGTCAACTTCATTTCAGTCAAAGGGCCGGCGCTGATGTCCAAATACGTGGGCGAATCGGAACGCGCCGTGCGCGAAGTGTTTCAGAAAGCCAAGCAGGCCGCGCCCTGTCTGGTCTTCTTCGACGAGATCGATGCACTGGTGCCACGGCGCGGCAGTGGCGCATCCGACGCCGGTGTCAGCGAGCGCGTGGTCGGTCAGTTCCTGGCCGAGCTCGACGGCGTCGAAAAACTCAAGGGCGTGCTGGTGCTGGCCGCTACCAATCGGCCCGACATGGTCGACCCGGCGCTGCTGCGGCCAGGGCGCTTTGACGTCGTCGTTGAAATCGGCCTGCCCGATGAGGCGCAACGCCTGGCCATTTTGCAAGTGCAAGTGCGCGGCAAGCCCGTGGCCAAAAATGTGGACCTGGCGGCCCTCGCTGCTGCCAGCAGCGGTCTGACTGGCGCCGATCTGGGCGCGCTGTGCAACCGCGCTGCGCTGAATGCGGTGCGTGAACGAATCGATCAGGGTGGCAAGAAGTCGGCCAGCGCCGGCCCGCTGCTGATCCAGGCCCGGCACTTTGACGCGCCATCCACGAGCAGCCCACCATGAGCGACTCCGTCGCCAGCACCGGCATCTACCTCTACTGCCTGGCGCGCATCGACTGCCTGGCAACGGTACAGACACTCGCCGCGCAAAAAGGGCTCAGTGTTGACACCGACTACGGTGTTGCGGCACTGCCCAGCGCCGGCGTGGTGGCGGTGATCAGCGAAGTGCTGTTGAGCGAGTTCTCCGAGGCCAATCTGCAAGACCTGTCCTGGCTCGGCGAGCGCGCCTTGCGCCATGAGGCCGTGGTGGCGAGAATCATGGCGGTCTCACCGGTGCTGCCGGTCAAGTTCGGCACGCTGTACCACTCACGCGAGAGCCTCAAGCTGTTCATGGACCAGCATCACAGTGCCATCGACCAGGCACTGGACAAACTGCGCGACCGGGCGGAATGGAGCGTCAAGGGCTATCTGGTGGGAAAGGACGCACGCAACATCATCGCCGCCGAAGACTCTGATATTCAGGCGCGCCGCGCCGCGATGTCGCCCTCACCCGGGGTACGCTACCTGCAGCAAAAGCAGCTTGACAGCAAGATCGACGCCGCGCTCGAAGGCGCGCTCGCGCGCATCAGCCATGACCTGGGCGAAGCCCTGGCACTGCGCGCCGAGGGCGCTGCTGCGCTGCGCTTGCACGCCAGCGCCGTCACCGGACGCGCCGAGCGCATGGTCTTCAACAGCGGCTACCTGCTGGGCCCGGACACGATCGATGACTTCCGCAGCGCCCTGGCCGAACAACAGGAAGCCTACACGCCCATCGGCCTGAGCCTCGAATTGCGCGGCCCCTGGCCGCCCTACAACTTTTGCCCGGAACTCGGGAGTACCTCTGCATGAAAAAGACCGGCGCGCGCAGCAGCCAGGCCAGCGTCGGCATGAATCCGCCGTCCACCGCATCGTCCGAAGGTTGGTACGAAAAGCTCTATCAGATGCTGCTCGGGAATATCCCTTTTTCACTGATCCTGATCGATCCGTCGCTGCGCGTGGTGTCGGCCAATCGCAACTTCATCGAGAAGTCCAGGCGCACCGAAGACAACACCATTGGCAAGCCGATTCGCGAGGTGTTTCCGGAAACGATCATGGAGTTCACGCAACTCGAAGCCAAGATCCGCAAGGTCTTTAACAGCGGGCTGGCACTGTCGGGCTCGCAGATGACCTACCGCGCACCGGGCGTTCCGATCCGCAGCTATTTCTATACCGTCATCCCGATCAAAACCGGCGAGGCGGTGGAGCACGCCATGCTGGTGATGGACGACATCACCGAGAAACTGCAGCTCAGCGAAAAGGTCCGCATGGCCGAGCGCCACCTGGCCAGCGTGGTCGAATGCGCCCACGATCTGGTGGTCTCGACCGATCCAAACGGCTGCATCACCAGCTGGAACACGGCGGCGGAGCGCATCTCGGGCTACCGCAGCGACGTCGCGCGTGGCAAGCAATTGGCCGACCTGTCGGAGACGACGCGACGCCAGGACATGGCGGCCATCATCCGGCAACTGGTGGACGGCGGTGTCGTCGAGTTCTTCAGCGAAATCAACCTGGTTTCGCTCTCTGGCACGCTGATTCCGGTGGACTGGTCGTTCTCGCCGATCCGCGACGACTCCGGCCGGGTCAGTGGCATCGTGGCGGTGGGACGCGACCTGCTGGAGCGCCGCGCGCTCGAGCAGCATCTGTACCAGAGCGAGAAACTCGCAGCGCTGGGCGTGATGGCCAGTGGTATCGCGCATGAATTGCGCAACCCCCTGTCAGTGAGTTTTTCCGCCGCCCAGTTCCTGCTCGAGCCCAGCGAAGATCCGGCGTTTCAGCAGGAGTGTGTCGGCAAGATTCTTGACGGCATCGAGCGCTCGTCCCTCATCATCGAAAACCTGTTGCGCTTTGCCCGCCCTTCGTCGAGCAACCAGCATGAATCGCTGAACCTGGTTGCGGTGGTGCGGGAGACACTCAACGTGCTGACGCCGCAAGCCAAGCTGCAGAAGATCAACCTGATCGAACACTACGGCGAAACCCTGCTGCCGGTCATGGGCAATTCCAATCTGCTGCAGCAGGTGATCATGAACCTGGTGCTCAACGCCTACCAGTCCATCACCAACGGCGGCGATGTCAGCGTGCTGACACGGCGCGAGGGCGACAAGGCGCTGATCTGCGTGCGCGACAACGGCTGCGGCATCGCGCCAACCCATCTGAACCGCATCTTCGACCCCTTTTTCACAACGCGACCCGTTGGCAAAGGCACCGGCCTGGGACTGTCCATCTGCCACACCTTGGTCGAGCAGCACGGTGGCACGATTGCGGTCGAGAGCAGTGTCGAAGGCCAGGGCACGACCTTTGTCGTGCGCCTGCCACTGGCGGTGGTGGTCTGATGCGCCAAGCCCAAACCGTGCTGATCGTCGATGACGAGCCCGATGTGCGCTGGGCGCTGGCCATGATTTTGCGGCGCAATGGCTTTATGGTGAGCCAGGCCGGCAGCGGCGGTGAAGCCATGCACTATCTGGCCAAGTCGGTCTGCGACCTGATCCTGCTCGACGCCAAACTCGGTGACGCCGATGGCGTGGAACTGGCGCGGCGCATCCGCAGCGAAACCAACTGTCCGGCCCCCGTGATCCTGGTCTCGGGTTATTTCTACAAAGACGACAGCCTGATCATGCAAACACTGGCCAGCGGCTTGATCGCTGCCTTTGTGACCAAGCCGTTTCGCCATGACGACATCATGAATGCCGTCCACGCGGTGTTACAGACGGTAAGCTGAACCCCAGCTATGGACTTTGTTCCATAGCGTATCCGCCTCCCTGCAAACACCGACCCTGCTTCAGACCCGCTACGGCGCCGGTTTGCGCAACGGTATTGGTCAAATTCGCCATGAATCGCGAATAAACGCGAAGCGCAATAAACACCTTGAACTGGCACGGGCTATGCGTTGCAACATGCAACGAAGGATTTAGCCCCGTACTTCGTGTCTGAAGAGCGTTTTCCAGGGGTGCAATACGTTAGGAGATTGAAAATGGCTAAGGTACAAAAATCGACCGACTCTTCGAGTTTGGCTGAAGTGGTTGACCGCATCCTGGACAAGGGCATCGTGATTGACGCCTGGGTCAAGGTATCGCTGGTCGGTATCGAACTGCTGTCGATTGAAGCGCGTGTCGTGATCGCATCGGTTGAGACTTATCTCAAGTATGCGGAAGCGATTGGCCTGACATCCAGCGCAGCGGCACCCGCCTAAGCGGCAGTGCAGATTGTTTTCTCTGCCGGGGATTCACTGCTCCCGGCAGGGAAAGCAGTTTTGCGATGCGCATCGGCGCTGCACGCAAACCATTGAACCCATCCGCACACCATCAGCAAAGCGCCCGGCCTACGAGGAGTGAATTGAAATGAGCATCATCCGAAAACACATGGCAACTTCCCCGGCGAGCGGCATGACGTCCGCTGCGCGTGAGCGTGGACGCGCGGTTGCTGAAATCAAGGCGCAAACAGCCGACGCGCTGCGCAGCTTTGAGGGCGAACGCATGGCCATGGCCAAGGCGCTCAAAACAGAATTAGCGGCCGATCGTGTCAATCGATCGGCAGAAGTACTTGAAATCCGCGACAACGCCAGCGTCATGAGCGAGGAATTTCGCCAGGCGCATGAACTCATGCGCGAAACGCTGCGCCAGTCACTGGTGAGCGATCGACTGAGTCGCTCGGCCGAGGTGCTCGCCATCCGCGACGACGCCAGCGCCATGAGTCAGGGCTTTCGCCAGGACCACGGTCAGATGCGCCGCGATTTGCGCCAGGCCCTGGTCGAATCGAAACAGGACGTCTCCAATGCGGTGGCCGCGTTGTTCCATGAATTTGACGCCGACCGCGCCGCCTTCACCAAGGCGCTGCGGCGCATGGCAGCGGCGCAAGGCGCCAGTCTGGCGCGTGACCGGCGCGAGCGCGCACGCAGCGTGTCGCAAATGATGTTGTCCTTCGCCAAGGCGCACCACCAGATGGCCAGGATTCAATGGGCCGGTCTGGCCGAATGCCGGCGCGACCGCTCGCATTCTCTGGCTGAACTGATGCAGGGCTTTCACGGCACACGCGCCCCTGGCGCACGCGTGCCCGCCCCGAAGATGCCGCGTGCATTGCCCGCAGCCACCATGGCGCGACCCGCACCCAAGCCCGTCGCAGCGCCGGTGGCAGCGCCGGCTGCACCCATGGCACGGCTAGCACCCAAACTGTTCAAACCGGCCGCGCAACCGGCACCGGTCAAGGCGGCACCGAAAACGACACCCGCTGCGGCCAAGCCATGGCCAAGCACACCGCCACGCGGTGAAAGCGCCAAGCCGGTGCCCAAGAAGGCGCCGGTCAAGGCCGTCGCCGTCAAAGCCCCACCACCCAAGGCTGCAGCGCCCAAGGCAAAGGCCAAGCCTGCGAAAGCCAAGAGAAAGTAAGCCGTAATTTGGATCGGGCTTGTCGCCGCATTGCGCAGCAAGGGCCCGGTCAGTTTTAACCCCCTCAAGGAGTGGACGTGATGAGCGAAGCAGAAGAGTTGACAACACTGACGTTGGAAAAGAAAGCCAACTTTGTAGAGACCCCGTATATCCAGGGTGTCTCCGGGCGGGCGCTGGACTACCTCGCCGCCGGCTATCCGATCCATTTCAGCGGCCCTGCCGGCACCGGCAAAACGGCGCTGGCGATGCACGTGGCAGCCCAGCTCGGACGCCAGGTCATCCTGATCCATGGCGACGATGAATTCGGCAGTTCCGACCTGATCGGCGGGCAGACCGGTTACCGCTCAACCAAGGTGGTGGACAACTACATCCACTCGGTGCTGAAACAGGAAGAAACCGTCTCCAAACAGTGGGGCGACAACCGCCTGACTACCGCCTGCAAATACGGCTTCACGCTGATTTATGACGAGTTCACACGCTCGCGCCCCGAAGCCAACAACGTGCTGCTGTCGATTCTGGAAGAGCGGCTGCTGGAGCTGCCCGACGCGCGCAGCGGCGACGGCTACCTGCAGGTGCACCCGCAGTTCAGCGCCATCTTCACCAGCAACCCGGAAGAGTACGCCGGTGTCCACAAAACACAGGACGCGCTGATGGACCGCATGATTACGATCAAGGTCGGGCACCACGATTACGAAACCGAAGTGGCGATCACGCAGTCCAAGTCCGGCCTGCCATGGCGCCAGGCCAAATCGATTGTCGACATCGTGCGCGAGTTCCGCACGCTGGGCGTCAACAACGGCCGCCCGACGATCCGTGCCTGCATCATGCTCGGGCGCATCGTGGCCAATCGCAAGAGCACGGTCTCCGCCGGCGACCCGACCTTCCGTGAACTGTGCCATGACGTGCTCAACGCCGACTGTCTCAAGGTCACGCACGACGGCCAGGTGGCCGGCATGGAACGCCTGGACGAAATCATCGCGCGCTGCTGCCCACCGCTGCCGGCACTGGTGCCGATCATGGGCGACAAGATGACCAGCGCCGAGAACCGTCGCGCGCTGAAGCTTGCCGCCGAAGCCGCTTAGGAGAAGACCATGGGCACCGACAAACGCGGCGTGCAGCAGATCAGGACCATGGGCAGCATCGTTGACGGACGGCGCACGCGCACCTCCGCCGGCGCCCTGCTTGAGTTGTCCATGCTGGAGATGGAAAAAACGCGTCTGACCAAGGAGTTGGAGCGCGCACAGCGGCGCAGCGTGGAGATCCAGACGCGCGTGCTGGAAATCGAAACCAAACAGGTGCGGCTGCAGCGTTTTGTCGATCGACCGATCGCTGCCTTTACGGCCAACGGGGCCATGGGTGCAGCTTCACCGCTGCCGATTCATACGGCGCCAGCGGAGCAGCGCATGAAGCGCAGGTCGCTGTCGTATTGAAAGAAACAGGGAATCTTTTGCTTCCCAATGACGGAGCGTGATGCCATGAAAATCCGAACCTCTTCTTGCCTGGCCTCGTCACTGAGCACCGCATCGTTCCAGATCGTCCGAGGCCGCGACGGCCGTGGCCTGCTGTACCGCTGTCGGCGCGACATCATGAGCATGCGATTGCTGCGCCAGGACCCGTTCCCGGCCGGCTTGGCAATGGCGCCACGCGGACGCGTTCAAACCACCCGCAACATCCATACCGGCAAGACGCCGGGACTCCCGCGTGAGACGAGAAAATGAACATTCAAACTTTACTGGAACCGGGCCATTACCTGTACGCGATTGCCGACGCCGTCGAGACGCCGCCCATGTACGGCAACATCGGTATCAACGGCGCGCCGGTCTATGTGATCACACAGGGCGCACTGGCTGCCGTGGTGAGCGACATCACTGAGAAGCGCATCCGCCCGGAGCGCAAGAACCTGGCAGCGCACAACGTTGTCATCAAGCGCCTGATGGAAGACAGCACGGTGCTGCCGGTTGCCTTCGGCACCATTGCCTCCAGCAACAAGGCGCTGCTCAATATCCTCAAGCACAACCATGCAACCTTTACCGAGCAACTGGCTCTGGTACGGGGCAAAGTCGAGCTCGGTTTGCGCGTCGTGCTCGATGTGCCCAATATCTTCGAGTACATGGTGAGCCGGCACCCGGACCTGACCGAGTTGCGCGATTCCATGGTCAGCCGCCAGCACGGCCCCTCGCAGAACGACAAAATCGAAATGGGCCGCTTGTTCGACCATCTGCTGACGCAAGACCGCGATCTGCACAGCGAAACGGTCATCGATGTGCTCGGTTCGCGCTGCGTTGACATCAAGCAGAACCCGGCGCGTGAAGAGAAGGAAGTCATGCACCTGGCCTGCCTGGTCGAGCGCGGCGCCCAGAAGGCTTTCGAGGATGGTGTGTTTGAGGCCGCCAACCGCTTTGACAACAACTTTTCGTTTGACTTCAACGGCCCCTGGGCACCGCATCACTTCGTCAACGTTGCCTTGCAAGCTTGAGAATGTCTCATGCTGATTCTTGACAACCTGCTGCTCTCACCGCTGCTGTGGATCTTCAGGGAAATCAACGAGTCGGTGCAGAAGGAACAGGCCGGCGAAGCCGAGGCGGTGACCCGCGCACTCAGCGA
>Ga0194060_10002262_pt1 | contig 13728 bp, 12 predicted proteins | sample SepL225m_MetaG_FD_163427 | JGI IMG/M metagenome (GOLD analysis project Ga0194060, IMG submission 163427) | Anoxic zone freshwater microbial communities from boreal shield lake in IISD Experimental Lakes Area, Ontario, Canada - Sep2016-L222-5m | ecosystem: Environmental > Aquatic > Freshwater >... | reverse complement strand
GATGCCTGACGTATTGACATACAACCCATCGCACTGGCCGCGCGCCACCACCTTGGTATCGCCGGTCACCACCGCCACCCCGCATTCATCCGCCGCCCGTTTCACGGAGTCCAGAACGCGGCGCAGCGTGGTCAGCGGCAATCCTTCCTCAAGGATCAGGGCCAGGGACAACCAACTCGGCACGGCGCCGCACACCGCCAGATCGTTCACCGTGCCATGAACCGCCAGGTCGCCAATGTTCCCGCCGGGGAATTCCAGCGGCTGAACAACAAAACTATCGGTGGTGAACACCAACGAACGCCCGACCGGCATGGGGAGGGTCGCCCCGTCCGGAAGTCCCTTGAGAGCCCCGCCGCCAAACCGCGTGACAATCTCGCTCCGGATCAAATCGCGTGACATCAATCCCCCGCCACCGTGTCCAAGTTGTATGGTTTGCTCACTCATCCGCTCACCTCAAGTATTTGAAATACGCCGAGCAGGTTCCTTCAGAACTGACCATGCAGGGGCCCACGGGATGCTCTGGCGTGCAGGCCTTTCCGAACAGGGCACAATCCGGCGGACGTCGCTTCCCCTTAAGCACCTCGCCACAGGCGCAGGCGGGATTCTCACTGCCTAGCGCCACCGTCACGCCATATTTCCTCTCGGCGTCATAGGCGGAATACTCCGATTTGAGTCTCAATCCACTTTTTGGCAACACGCCTATCCCCCGCCAGGCGGCGTCCACCGGTTCCAAATATTGCATCATCAAGGCCTGGGCATGGAGGTTACCCTGCGCCGTCACCACCCTGGCATACTGATTCACCACGTCGGCCTTACCCCGGGCCATCTGCTCAAGGACTCCCTGAATTCCATACAGAATATCCAGCGGCTCGAAACCCGCAATCACACAGGGAACCTTGTATTGCCCGGCGAAGGGACGGTATGCATCCGCTCCGATAATCGCGCTGACATGGGCCGGGCAGAGAAAGGCATCAATCTGGATATCCGGATCAGACAACAAGGCGGTGAGCGCCGGCGGAACCAACTTGAAGGAGGTCAGAAGAGACAGATTCTTCAAGCCGCGACCGATGGCCTGATCGACCATCGCGATGACCGGCGCCGTCGTGGTCTCAAACCCAATCGCCAGGAAAACCACTTCGCGACCCGGGTGCGCCTCGGCCAGTTCGATCGCCCGCGTCGGCGAATAACCAACCTCGATCAAACCTCCGCGTGACCGGCATTCCGCCAGCGTGGATGCCGATCCCGGCACTTGGATCAGATCACCGAAACTGACCACCATGATGCCGCGCTCCGCCAGTGCGATGGCCACGTCAATGTAACTCGTGGGTGTGACGCAGACCGGACAGCCGGGGCCGCTGATCAGATTGACATTGCCGGGAAGAACATCGCGGATTCCGTAGCGGGCAATCGCCATGGTGTGACTGCCGCACACCTCCATAATATGAATGGGGCGGGCACGGGACTGGAGTCCCGAAGCCAGGGAGTCCACCTTGGCCCGGATCCCCTTCGCCACAGCCGGATTCCTGAATCCATCAATATACTTCATGGCGTCGTCGCGGGTGAGGGGGTTGATGAATCCGTCGCCTCCACCGCATTCCTTTGCCATTCCTCGATCTCCGCAAACACCGAAAGAATCGTGTTCGCTTCCGCCTCATTCATGCGTTCAATCGCAAACCCGGCATGAACAACGACATACGCGCCGACTCCAATGCCGGGCACCAGACTCAGGTTCACCTCATGCCGGTTTCCCTCAAGTTCCCCCACCCCGGTTCCATCGCCCCGGATTTCCACGAGTTTCATGGGTATTGCCAGACACATACGTTCTTCCTTCAATCCGGGATTTCAAATTTCAAATCACACCCATCCCGCCACGACGACCTGCCCAAGCGCGATGCACCCATCGCCGGGCAAGGTCTTCCGATGACGAAGCGCGGTGATTCCGAACCGATCCAGATGCTGATCCAGAAGGTCATTCAGGATCCGGTTCATGAACACCCCGCCACTCAATCCAACACACTTTACAACATCCCGTGAAACCACCGATTCTATCATGATCCCCGCCGCCCGGGCAATCGCGACATGAACCGCCATGGCCCACCGCCGGGAATCCTGACGCGCCTCCTTCAGATCGGAGAGCATCAGAAAGGCCGGCGCCCAGTCAATCAGCAGAAGCCCGTTCTCTTCACGGATATCAAAGGGCAGAACCGGAATATCCCCGCCCCGCCACTCACGGGCAGCCGCTTCCAACCGGATCGCCGGTTCTCCCTCGTAGGTGATGTTCCGGGGCGCCAAATCGAGCACGGCACAGAAGGCGTCAAACAGGCGGCCGGCCGAATGGGTCAGCGGTGCATTAACCTGTCGTCGGCACTGCAGTTCCCACACGCTTGCCTCCTCCGGGGTTACTCCCAGGGTTGCCAGTCGCTGGTCTGTCAGCGGAAGTCCGGCGTGAACCCACCGACCGATCACCTGCCGCGCAGGACGGCGCACGGCCGCGTCGCCGCCGGGCAGGGGAACCGGGACATAACTCGCGGTGCGACGAACCGTTCCGTCATCCTTCACGTCCAATAGTTCAGAACCCCAGATCGTGCCATCGCCACCCCATCCTGTTCCATCCATCACCAACACATGACCGGCCCTGACTCCATTTTCGGCCAGGCAGGCGGCGGCATGGGCATGATGGTGTTGAACCTCGACCAGTGGCAGATTCAAGTCTTTCGCCAGTTTCCTGCCAAACCGACTGGCCTGCATGTCGGGGTGTAGATCAATGGCAATGGTATCCGGGGTAATCCCCAGACGATCCGGCAAACTTCGGGCTGCGTGCTCAAAACGCTCAACCGTCTCCGCCGTGTCAAGACTGCCTATGACGGGAGACAACCACACCTGGCGATCCGTTCCCACCGCCACGGCGTTTTTCATGTCAGCCCCCATCGCGAGCACCGTCCGACGCAGCGGTGTTCCCGTGAGATCCAAGGTTATTTCGTTACCGGCCTGGTCCATCACATCCATCTACCTCATTCCTGGGCAGGCAGGACGCCTTCCTCCACGAGAGCCCTGTCGGTCTCGGGAGTAAGGGGAATGGGCAGGGGTGTCTGGCCGCTCCGGATCAATTCCTTTTGATATTCCTGAAGGAGTGCGCTGGTTTCCTCCGGGGTCATGTCAGAATCATCCGACCGTCCCAGTTTCTCCATCAAGGCCTGGCCTGTCTCATTCAACCGGGAGTTTGCCGCCTTCGATTTGCCCGCCCGGACGGAGGCCACGGAGGTGGGCGCCTCGTTGGTCTTCGAGGTTTTCAGCCGGAGCGCCTCCTCCGCCTGCAGACGTTCCAATTCCTTGCGAATCCTCGTTTCCTCCCGGCTCTGCCTGCGAACCGCGTAGGAGGATCGGCCTCCACTCGGACGCCTCGCATCTGAGGCGCCGATGGCGGAAACCGGAGCGGAGGCCGTTTTGGGTGGCGGGGTTGGAAGGGGCGCCGTCTTGTCAACGACCTCAAAATGATTCGAGCCGCCGCTCATGGAAACCCAGTAATCCTCAGGGTCACGCTGAAGTCGGGCGCGTTCCGTGGTGTAATCGGCCTCAATCACGGTAACGCCCTCGATGCTGTCGCCAATTCCCATCAGGTACCCGCGGTTGCTTTTCAGATCGACCAATCCCACCTGAATCAGGCCGGCGCTCGTCCGCGTCACGGCGGTCATTTTGAATTTGGCTGTGAATGACTGTCCCGGGGGGAGAACCGGTTTTTCGAGCGCGGCCACAGGCAGGGTCTCCTCTCCAAACGGTTTGCGGTCGAGAATGATTCCATACCGGTCAAACGGCGGCGCAGGGGATGGCGCGTCCGTCGTAGTCGTGGCAAGGGAAACAGACCGCGCCACCACAACCAACACCCAACACCCTATCCCTACTCTCTTCATGACTGCATTATCCGACGCAAAATGCAGGATGCAATCCAAATTCTCGCCTCCGCTTTTATGACGTGATATCGGACTCTTTCTCCATTCACTTTCCGCAGGGCCTGTCCGGGAGAGAGTCCGAGCGTAACAGATCCTTCAAAGTCCGGTAGTCGATCTTGCCGGAGCCGAGCAGGGGGATGGTTTCGACCTTCCGAATCAGGCGGATGTTGTGAAGGGCGGACAGTCCCGCCTCTTTGATCCGGTTATTGACCTCTTCCCGATCCAGATCCCGAAGGGTAAAGAGAACCAGTGCCGGATTGAGGTCGACGGGAGTTGCCTCCACGGCAAGCACCGGCTCCTCATCCGTCGGCAGAACATAGAAACGGGCAAGCGCCTCTTCGATGGCCGGCAATGAAATCATTTCGCCGCCGAGTTTGACAAAGCGTTTCAGCCGACCCGCAAATACCAGCACTCCGTCCGGTCTCTGATAGACCAGATCCCCTGTTCGATACCACGTCTTTCCTTCAAATTCCACAAACGGCGAGTCTCCATCATAGTTCAGGTACCCGCTGAAGATGCTGGGGCCACGCACGAGCAACAGGCCGGTTCCACCGGGCGCAACCCTCTGCCCGGTGGCAACATCCTGCAGCACATACTCCACGGAAGGGAGCACTTTACCGATTGTCCCCGGCTGAGGCGCGTTTTCATCGTTGGCCGACACCACAGGCGAGCATTCGGTGATGCCATATCCTTCCACCACCTTCAAGTCCGGCCAGCGGCTCCGGATCAACGCAAAGGTCGATTCCGGGCATTTCTCCGCGCCCGTAATAACAACCCTGAGTGAATCGAGTTCGCGCCCCGCCACCCCGCGGAGAATGCCGTTGAGAAAGGTTGGCGTTCCCACCAGCAGCGTAATACGGTAGGCTGCGATTAACCGCGCGAGCACGGCGCCTTCTGTCGGGTTGGGATGATAGGCGACAGGAACACCGCCGCAGACGGGGAGCAACAGCGTACAGGAGAGACCGAATGAATGAAATGGCGGCAGAATTCCGATCAGACGGTCGGATGGCCCGAAGGCAAAGATACGACAAAGATCGCGGAGGTTGGTCAACAGGTTCCCGTGGGTCAGCGGCACGGCCTTGGGAAGATTTTCAGAACCGCTGGTGAATAAGACGACAGCCGTTTCCGAAGGTTGAATGGCGGAAAGAATGCGGCGCCAGAAGCTTCGTGCGCCCAGCCAGGCCCACAGTTTGGCGCCCGTCCCAATCTCCCGTCCCAGCGCCTCCACCATAACAAACCTATCCTTGATCGTTCCAAGCCGGCCTGACTGGGACTCGATTTTCTGAACCAATTTTCCGGCTGTAAGGACGGTTCTGACTCCCAGTAAATCCAGGGAATGCGTCATCGCACGCTCCCCCACGGTCCAATTCACCATGACGGGTGTCTTTCCCGCGAACAGGGTCGCAAGAAACAGCACACCGGCGCCGGCTGAAGCGGGAAGCATGATGCCAATATAGTCACCGGGCATCCGCTTGATGAGCGGTCTGAGCGCCAGGATTCCCGTAATCACATCCCGATAGGTTTTCACGCCGCCGAGTTGATCCGCCAGCACCACGCGGTCAGGGCCAAGCCCCGCCTGGGCAAGAAATACCGAGGTCAAGGTCGATCCAGGAGGAAGGGTCATCCTTGTGCCTGCCGCGGCTACGGGAGAAGAGAACCACTTTTCCGGAATCGGTTTGAGTTCCAGCTTCACCGGGGCTGCAGCGAGGCCGCGAGCCGCCAGCAACACATCACCGACGGTTGCGAGTCCGGATCCGTCATTCACTTGAAAGCCGAACTCGGATTGAATCCAGAGCCCCAGATCCACCAGCGCCAGACTATCGAGGTTCAAATCACGGGACAGAGAGTCCTCGTCTCCGATTGCAGAGCGTCCTGTCACCTCCCTCAGGTGCCGGATCACCAGATCGCGGGTCGCCGCCGGGACTTCCGACACGTCTCCTGCAGAGGCGCCGCACGCCGGCTCCGGCAACTCATGGGCACCGCCCTTTTCCCAGATCGTATAAGGAACATACCAGGAGGCGGGCGCATCCTGATTATAGTAGGCTTCCAGATAGCGGTTGATCGCGGCACGCCCACTCTGCCGGGGCAGATCCTCCGGCTCGTATAATTCGATGGTCACCTTCCGGCGGGGAGAGAAGAAGAGTCCATTCGCCAGCGTTGAGAGAATCCCCTTCTTCAAGACCTGGCCCAGCGGTGGCGCCATTCCGGTGGCCCGGCTGAACCCGCTACCCCAGATTCCCCGGGTCCGGATCAGCACCACGCGGACGCCGGGGAGTTGTTTCAGGATCGTTTCCACGGCGCTGGATCCCGCCAGGTCTTCCGTCTTCCGCCTCATGATATGTCCGGAGGGATAGAGCAACAGGTTCCCACCGGAGTGGAGCGCCTCCACGCACTTGACGACCCCCTCCTCCACCCCTTTGCGACTGGCCTCCCCGTACTGGTTGGGATCCGGGATCGTCACCACATTCAGACGCGCCGCCAGCCACCGGATACCGGGCCGGTTCACTTGATCCTGATCGGCCAACGGACGCGGATGAAAGCGGGAATAGAGTTGCGACATCAGAATCACAGGATCAATCAGACCGGGATGATTCGGCAGGAAGAGGATTCCGGCACTCCCTTTGGTTGCGACGTCCCCTGCTCCGGTTACATGAACCTGGTATCGAAGACGGAGAACCAGCCGGACAAGGAGGACTAATAATTGATTGATCATGACGGGTTGTGCCACCGACTTCTTCATTCAAGCAGAAGAGAGACATTCCGCGAGGCCATGCGGCAACCACGCGGCGATAATACTAAAATCCTCCACAGAATCCACGAGACTCATGCTTCTCAGGATCATCCCAAATACACAGGTATCGCCCGTCGGTGGTTGAAAGATGGACATCGATCATCTGCATGACACCCCAATGAAATAGTCGGTATTGTATTGTATATTTTCACTCGATAAATCATCGGTCGACTATTCAACGCGTAAGGCCGCGCGAACCTCCAGACGCAAGGACGTGCTGATCTTCATGGCTTGGGCAGCATTAATTTTCCGCGCTGTTTCTCCGGGATATCTGAATGCAACGGCAAATTGATTAAGGACGCCCAGGTCAGGACGAAAAGCATCCCATGTTGGTTCCACCTTTATGACCAGATCAAGCAAGTGGATCAGGTTGTGGGTCTTCGTGAACTCAATGTCCGCGTCTTGAAGGCGGGCCTTCAGATACTTCTCGGCCGCCTGTTGGGCGTGAAAGCACACTGCATCATAGTTCGGCAGGCTCCGCACCCGCCACTCCCGGCATGCCGTGCGATAATCACCCTCTGCTTTGGCTATCCATTCACGAGTGAGGGGCTTCATACAACAACTTCCCGTTCGTGGCTTCTTTCAAGAAAAAGTCGTTCATGGCAACACGCTTATCAACGTCGCCAGGCGTCCGAATAACCAAATCCACGGCAAACGACGGGCTCAATTTCCGGATCATCTCAGCCGCCTTGCTCACACCGCTACCTTTGAACGGCATCACCACCAGTAAATCAACGTCAGAATCCAAACCCGGGTTACCCTTGGCATAGGAACCGAACAAGACGATCCGGATCGGCCGGTATTCCGCCGCCAACCGTTTACAGAAACCTCTGATGTCACCTATGGTCACCATGGTTGGAATCCTGCCAGACAGGGATTGTTTCTGCAACCCTCATTGTCACGGCGTGACCATACATCACTGCAGAACCAATTCGGCCAAATCTACGATGGGGGTTCGGCCCGCAACAGGCAACATCTACCGTTTGCCCATCAAGTCTCTTCTTCTTTCTTCGAGTCGTGTAAGTTGTTGTCTCAGAGCCCTATATCCGACTTCAACTCCGCCAATAGCTTTTCGCTGCATCTCCGCATCGTGTTTCGAGAGAAACAGAGATTCAGCATCCAGGTAATCGGTTACTCCCTCTCAACAACCCCCGATGGTTTCATTCTGGCGCCTGAAGAGGAAAAACAGAACTCCCGTAACCACCAGCGAAATACCCCCCATCACCCCGAATGACTCGGTCGGTTTCCAATGGGAGTTCAGATAGTTGGAAAAGAGTCCTGACGACAGGATGCCGATGAACACGATGAAATTGACCGCCGATAAAATGGATCCCTTGCGCGCCACAGGCGGACGAATCTGCAGGAAGCTTTCCATGGGAATCAGGATGCCTCCCCCAAAACAACCCAGCAGAAACGTGATCAGGTAAAGCGAATACGAATGAAGCGCCACAGGCAGATACGGAACCACGGGCATCACCAGCATCATGAGCGACATTCCCAGGCAAAGCGGCCAAACCACCTTGTACCAGCGCGCAATCGGAACGATGCGACTGCTGATCACCCCCCCGGCGGCGAGGCCCACCAATTGACTCACAATCAGATAACTGGTCAGCGTCTTGCTGAGATGAAACTGCTGAATCCCCAGGGGATTGATAATCAGGATTCCGAGTGAACCGATCAACCACACGAAAATATTCGTGAAGATGGTGGTTGCGAGCAAGGGATCCTTGCGGGTGTTCCAAAGTTCCTGAAGCGTATGAATCGGGCCGTTCCAGGGAAACCTGGCGGCGGGATTCGCGGCGGGACGTTTCGGCACCCCGTAACTCACCACCACTCCGATCAGGGCCACAACAACAACCGTTCCAGCCACCATCAGGCGCCCCAGTTCAATCCCCATAAGCGAGGGCTTCTGGTAATCCAGCATCATTCCGGCGACCGCCACACCACCCAGAATGGCGACGGTCACCAGCATGCGCAGAATCCCGTTGGCATGGGTGACAAAGCGTTCGGGATAGAGATCGGGAAGCGAGCCGTTCATGGCGGGGCTGAATAAGGTCGCCTGAAAACCCATGATAAACAACATGGCAAAAATCAGGGGCGAATACCCGCTACAAATCCCCACCGCGCCGCACAGCATGGCCATCAGTTCCATCCATTTCGCGGCAATCACCACATGACTCTTCATAAAGCGGTCGGCACACCAGCCGGCCGGGGCGGCAAACAAAATGAAGGGCAGTGTAAAGACCGTCAGAGCATATCCCTGCATATCGGTTCGACCCGCGGCGACAAACAACACCAGGGCGGCCTGCTTGAAGAAATTGTCATTGAACACCCCAAGCCCGTAGGAGGACGCCATGCAGGCAAACTTTCCCCGGGCATGGCGGAGAATCTCGGCATCAGTCTCGGAAACAGTATTCTTATGTATCAATTCACTCATGATTGAAAGATGTTTAACAGAAGCCCGCCAAGCCCGCAAAGAAAACAAATTCTGGATTCTGAATTCTGAATTCTGGATACTCCCCCCATGCCCCTCTTTGACGCCCATTGCCATTTGCAGAACGAACGCCTGCTCCCGCATCTGGATGACGCCATGAGGCGCGCCACCGAGGCCGGAGTAACCGGCTTCATGTGCTGCGGTACCAGCGAGCAGGACTGGCCCCTGCTCCCGGATCTTGCCCGGCGTTTCCCCGGAGTCCGGCTCTCCTTCGGACTTCATCCCTGGTATAGTGGAAACCGGAGCAACGCCTGGCTCGACACTCTGGAACGCACCCTGGCCGCCCATCCTGCCGCCATCGGCGAAATCGGACTGGATCACGCCCTCGACAAGGCCACCTTTGCCGATCAGGAGACCGTCTTTCTGGCCCAGATCCATCTGGCTGGAAAACTTGGCCTGCCGGTCTCCATCCACTGCCGTCGGGCCTATGGACGGTTGATGGAACTGCTGGATGAAGAAGGATGGCCAGACTCCGGATTCATGATTCATTCGTATTCGGGTTCTGCGGAATTGGTGGAACCCCTCATCCGGCGCGGTGCCTTTCTGTCGTTCTCCGGCACCATTACCTATACCCGGAATGTCCATGTACGAGAGGCTCTTGCCGCCGTTCCTCTTGAACACCTGCTGATTGAAACCGACTCCCCGGACTTGATGCCGAATCAGTCGGCGAAAACACCCGTGACTACGGACGCCCTCAACCCTGTCAATGAGCCAGCCTTCCTGGTCTCAGTATTGGAAACGGCGGCAACCATTCGCACTATGCAGGAGTTGGAGTTGGCGGAAACGACGAGCCTCAATGCGAGAGATCTCTGGAATCAGCGGGGCGATTTCTCGCGAACCGCATAGTGCGCCTCGCCCATCCGGGAGGTAAAGACGTATGACCGCACTTCGCGCACCTCGCCTTTTAATTCATGTATTTCGCTCGTCATGAAATCCATACGTCTATCCATCTCGTCAAGACGACCTTTGATGACCTTGAATTCGGCCTGAGTTTCAACACGAAACGCATCCAAGTCTTTACGGATCTCGCCTATCTCAGGCAATAAACGTTGCTTAAGAACATCCAGAATCTCATTTTGGAGCTGCGCCTTCATGTAAATATAGTCGCACAATTAGTTCCGATATCAAGCTAAATTAGATTTACCACTTTTTTCGAATGGGAATCCCAGCCGCCATGAGTTCCCGCTTTATTTGCGGGATTGTGTATTCGCCGGTATGAATCATTCCCGCAATGATCGCGGCGTCCGCCTTCCCAGCGGTAAAGGCCTCGGCCAGGTGGGACGGTTTTCCGGCGCCACCGGAGGCCACGACCGGAATACGGACGGCCTCCGCAATCAGCCGGGTCAGCACCAGTTCATACCCGGTTCGCATGCCGTCGGCATCGACCGAATTCACAACGATTTCTCCAGCGCCCATGTCCTCAGCCCGTTTGGCCCACGCGAGGGCGTCCAGACCCGTGCGTTCCCTGAAGCCGCGCGTCGTCACTTCGTACCCACTGGGAAAACGAGGGTCATTCTCCACGCGCACGGGATCCATACCCAGGACGACGCACTGGGACCCGAAGGCCTTCGCCCCGTCGGCGATGATCTGCGGATTCACCACGGCGAGCGAATTGACCGAGATCTTCTCGGCGCCCGCCAACAGGACGCGCGACATGTCCGCCAAGTTAGAAATGCCGCCGCCCACGGCGAACGGGATATGGATGGCCCGGGCCACCTCACTCACCATCTCAATGTCAATCGGGCGCCGTTCAGCTGAGGCCGTGATGTCATAAAACACCAGTTCATCACAGCCTTCATTGTAGTATTTTGACGCCAGCGCCACGGCATCGCCCAGTTCAACGTTGTTCTGGAACTTGACGCCCTTGGTGACTTTTTTGTTCCGCACATCCAGACAGGGAATGATTCTTTTTGTCAGCATTGTCCGTCCCACCGGCTGAAATTTTCAAACACTTTCAGGCCAATCCGGCCCGATTTCTCGATATGAAACTGGGTGGCCACCAAATTTCCGCGCCCGACGATTGATGTGAAGTCCACCCCTGCATAATCGGTGACTCCCAGACGATCCGCCGGATTCGTTGTCACCGGATAGTAACTGTGGACAAAGTAGAACTCCGTCTCGTTTTCAACCCCGGCAAAAACCGGATGCGGACGCTGAAACCGTACGGCATTCCAGCCAATTTGGGGAACCTTGTCGGCGGGGTTGGCGGGCCGGAACAGCTTCACCTCGCCGGGAATGAAACCCAGCGTGGACGTTCCGCCATCCTCCTCGGATCGGTCGAACAGAACCTGCATGCCCACGCAGATGCCAAGAAACGGAGTCCCCCTCGCGACCACAGCCCTCAACACGTCCACCAACCCCAGTTCACGGAGGTGGCACATCGAGGCGCCCGCCGCGCCGACACCCGGGAAGACGACCCGATCCGACTGAAGAATGACATCCGGGCGATCCGTAATGGTCGCCTGAACTCCGATGGCCTCAAAACCCAGTTTCACACTGGTCAAATTTCCGGCTTTATAGTCAACAATGGCTATCACGATTGCTCCCTGCCTTGCATTTCCCAAGTCATAGTCTTATCTTAGTCGTTCGTCTTGTCGAGAAAGAGTTTTTTTGAAAATGAAACAGAACTGAGGATAACCATGAGACACCTTGCCCTGACCGTCGTATTTCTCGCGGGTTTATCCGGCGCCGTAAATGCCGCCCCTCTTCATGAAGCCGTTATAAGCAATGATCTTGCCAGGGTCCGACAACTCATCAAGGGCGCGCAGACACCCATCCTCAACGAGCGGGACAGCGATGGGGCAACGGCCTTGATTTTGGCGGCCGTACGGGGCGAACTGGACATTATCAAGACACTGGTCATGGCTGGCGCGGATGTGAACCAGGCGACGGAGGGCGGTCTGACGCCCCTGCACTACGCCGTGAACAAGAATTTCGCCGAGGTGGCTGAATATCTTGTGAGCAAAGGAGCCAAGGTCAACGCCGTTACGGCTAAGGGATCGTCCGTCCTGCACTGGGCCAGTTTCAACCGGAATTATGACCTGTGCGTGTTCATGATCAAGGCAGGCGCCAATATCAATGCGAAGGCCACCAACGGGTTCACTCCGCTCCACTGTGCGGCCTATACGAATGCAGGGGCCATTGCCACCCTCCTCCTCAAACATGGCGCCGACGCCTCTCTTGCAGACAATAATGGCAAGACACCCCTGGCCCTTGCCACGGAATTGAACTCCACCGAGGTCATCAAGACTCTGAAACCTCTCCCGCCCGCGGCGGGCTTGAATGACAATCTGCCTAAAACCATCTCATTCCGAAATGGCGCCCGCTACTCCGGCCCCCCCCCCTCCTCAACCATTCGCTATGAGGGGCAGATCGTCTTTGCCAATGGATCCCGTTACACCGGCCAGTTCCTCAATGAACTCCGGGATGGCAAGGGCAAGTTGATTCTGGCCAGCGGCGGCCAATATGACGGCGAGTGGAAGGCCGGCCAGCGGGCGGGACATGGCGAAGAACTCCTTGCCAACGGGGATCGGTATGAAGGGGAGTGGAAGGCCGATTTAATGGACGGCCCGGGTCGTTACTCCTTTGTCAACGCCGGCCATATCCAGGGCACCTGGAGCCAGGGCCATCTGGTTGCGGGACAGGGATCCTTTAAATTCGAGGGAGGGGATCTTTATGACGGCGCCTGGCAGAACGACATGATGCATGGAGAGGGAACCCACACCTCCCGTGACGGCACCATTCTGAAGGGCCTCTGGGAAAAGAACATCCTGGTCACCCCCAAGACACCCTGACCCGGGTACGATTTCACTTCGTTGCATCGCTCCGAGAAGTCAGGAGTCAGAAGTCAGGAGTCAGAATTGATATCCAACGACTTGCGCAATCAACTGCTTCCCAAAGTGATGGCTTAAATAATGAGATCCATGATAACTGACATAACTCGCGGGCCTACAACTCCTGAATTCTGAATTCTGGCTTCTGAATTCGGTGCGAGTGCAATATAATTCAATTGCACATTCAGGACACCCACTCAAACTTTGTTCTTGTCTGGAGTAACGAGGCCGCCATAATGGCGGCCTGTTTTTGTGTCAGAGGCAAGCATAACCGAACAGCGGAGAAATTATCATGGACCAGATCAAGGTATTCCTGAACGAAGACGAGATGCCCCGGCAGTGGTACAATATCGCGGCCGATTTTCCCCACGCCATGCCCCCGCCGGTAACGCCCGACGGAAAATCCCTGACTCCGGATATGCTGGCTCCGGTCTTCCCGATGAACCTCATTGAACAGGAAGTCAGCACCCAACGCTGGATCGATATCCCCGATGAGGTCCTCCAGATCCTCTGGCAGTGGCGCCCCAGTCCCCTGTGCCGCGCCACCCGCCTCGAAAAAGCCCTCGGGACTCCGGCCAAGATCTTCTACAAGAACGAAGGCGTGTCGGCCCCCGGCAGCCACAAACCCAACACCGCCGTTCCGCAGGCCTATTACAACAAGAT